>Ga0207657_10002175_pt1 | contig 21237 bp, 18 predicted proteins | sample KBSC33metaG_FD_184316 | JGI IMG/M metagenome (GOLD analysis project Ga0207657, IMG submission 184316) | Corn rhizosphere microbial communities from Kellogg Biological Station, Michigan, USA - KBS C3-3 metaG (SPAdes) (version 2) | ecosystem: Host-associated > Plants > Roots > Rhizosphere > Soil ... | reverse complement strand
GGCGCCGCCGACATGGCCCGCGAGTCGATCGGCTTCGGAGCCGCGACCCGCGAGGATGCGCAGGAGGATGCGGTCAAGAAGATGTTCACGCCGGAGTTCCGCAACCGCCTCGATGCGATCGTGCCCTTTTCCTACCTGCCTCCGGCAGTGGTCGCCCGAGTGGTCGACAAGTTCATCCTGCAACTCGAGCTCCAGCTTGCCGACCGCAACGTCCACATCGAGCTCGATGATGGCGCTCGCCGGTGGCTCGTCGAAAAGGGCTACGACAAGCTCTACGGCGCTCGGCCGATGGCCCGGCTGGTGCAGGAGAAGATCAAGCAGCCGCTCGCCGAAGAGCTGTTGTTCGGCAAGCTGGTGAACGGCGGCGAGGTCAAGGTCCGGATCAAGGACAATGCCCCGAACTTCGAGATCGTGCCAGCGGCGCCAAAGGCCCCGAAGCCGAAAGCGAAGAAAAAGGCACCGGCAAAGAAGAAGGCCAGCGGGGACGCTCCGGCGGCGGAGTAGCCGCTACCTGCCGGAACCATTCAAGGGCCGGGGACTCGTTTCCCGGCCCTTTTCGCTTGGAACGACGACGGACAGCAGGAATGGGTGGAAAGCTGCCATCTGTGTGCAACTGATGGACGCGCCGCATTTGTGACGCTACAAATGTAGCGTAGCTATTCCCCGGAGCGAACATCATGAATTTGGCGAAGGTCGCAGGTGCATTCGGAGTTGCGTATGCGGCTTTGGCAATTTCTGTCCCTGCATCGGCTACGGCACCCTCGATCTCTTCGGCAGCCAAAGTGAAGATCGACGCTGCGGCGAAGCAGGATATCGATTCCGGGCGCGTTGCGGGCGCAGCGGTTGCCGTCCTGCGCGGCCGCCGGCTGGTGTTCGCGAAGGGTTATGGCCGGGCGAACCTCGAGCTCGGAACGCCGGTGAGCGCAAAGACCGTTTTTCGAATCGGCTCATTGACGAAGCAATTCACGGCGGCGGGCGTGTTGCTGCTTGCGGAACAGGGCAAGCTGAAGATCGACGACAAGCTCTCGCTGTACCTGCCGAATTTCCCGCGCTCGGACGAGGTCACATTGCGCGACCTGCTGAACCACACGTCCGGCATCCATAATTTTACGGAAGATCCCATCATCCAGAAGATCTCGAGGACTGGCGCGACCGTGCAGCAGCTGGTCGCCGACATTGCAGGCCAGTCGCCGCTGTACGACTTCGATCCGGGGAAAGGCTGGTGGTACAGCAACTCCAATTACGCCCTACTCGGCGCAGTCATCGAGAAGGTGTCCGGCGAGACCTGGGGCAACTTCATGAAGGCGGAAATCTTCGACAAGCTCGGCATGGTCGACACTGCGGCAGACGACGCACGCGACATCGTTTCGGGCCGCGCATCGGGTTACAGCTTGGCCGGCGGAGCACCCGGACGGTTCCGCAATGTCGACTTCACTGACATGAGCGTGCCCTATGCGGCTGGCGCGCTGCGGTCGACGGCAGCGGACATGGCCCGCTGGACTGCCGGTCTGTTCGGCGGGAAGCTCTTGAAGCCGGAGTCGCTGAAAGAGATGCTTGCGCCGGGCCGGCTCCGCAACGGCGCGGAAACACAAACGGCCATTGCGTGGCCCGGCGGGAAGGCGTTCGCGCCGCCAACCGGCTACGTGCCCGGTCCGTACGCGTTCGGCCTCGATCACCACTCGGAAAATGGTCGGCGGATAATCGGCCACGACGGCTCGGTCGCCGGTTTCGACGCGCTCATGCAGACTTACGTCGACCAGGGCCTGACCATCATCGTCCTGACCAATACGAGCGACGGCGCCCGTCCCCTTGAAGCAAAAGTCGCGAAGGTCCTGGTCCGGTAGCGTCTGCTCCGCTGGCAGCGGCGCCGCGGCGGCGGCGCTCAGTCCTTGTCCTGGATTTCGATCTTCCCCTGCGATCCGCTACCCGCCGGGCTGACCCGGATCGTGAACGGGCTTCCGTCCTTCGATTTGCCGGTGACCGCATCGCCGGCAAGCGCCGCCTCGACACCCTGCCGCTTGAACTGATCGAGGAAGTAGGAGCGGACCTCGTCCGGAGGGGCCGGCGCCGCGAACGCCATGTTCACGGTCGAACCCTTGTCGCCGGCGAAGACACTGAAGCCGGTGACGGAGCTTCCCGGCATCAGCTTGACCCCGTCAATGTCGAAATTGCCGTTGTGCATCATTGCCGACGGCACCTTCACCTGCCCCTCGGCGATCGGCAGGTTGAAGGCGATTTGGCCACTCTCGTCGGCGTTGATGGTGACATTGTCGTCGCCACTCGCGGGATTCTTGGAATGCACGTTGCATCCCGCCAGCAGCGGCACGATCAAAAGAAGCGCTGAACGGTTCATCCGGGCCTCCTGTATTAGATAGATAATACAGTCGGGCTGTGGACTGTCAAGATCAATCAGGGCGCGCCATATTCATCGCGGCGCTTCCACCACGGGCCGCCGGACTCGTTCCGCCCCAGCGGCGCGCGATCGAGCCATGGATACATGCCCCAGAGCGCATCGAGGCCGCGGGCGTAGGTCGAATAGCTGTGATAGACGGCGTCGTCGTCGAGCGCGAAGGCGCTCATTCCCGGAAGCTCGTGCAAATAGGTCCGCAAGCTGACCCCGCACATTTCGGCGTGGCCGCCCGCCGCTCCTTGCGCATCCCGCGGTATTGGCGGCTTCTCCTCGAAATTATATTCGTACCCCCGGTCCTGCTGCGCGTCCGTGAGCCCGACACTGTAGTCGAAGTTGAAATCGCTCCCGAAGCTCGAGGCCCAGGGAAAGGTCCAGCCCAGCCTCGTCTTGTACGCCTGAAGCTTTTCCAGCGGTGCTCGCGAGACCGCCCAGAGCATCACGTCGTGGCTGGCGAGGTGTGGCGCGAAGCGGTTGAAGCCGTCGGCGATCGCAGAGCAGGACGGGCAGCCCGCCTTGTAATCGGGCCCGAACATGAAGTGATACACGAGCAGTTGCGAGCGGCCGCGGAACAGGTCCTTCAGGCTCCCCTCGCCCTCGTCGGTATCGAATCGATAGTCCTTATCAACGCGGACCCACGGAAGCTCCTGCCGGCGGTGGGCGAGTTCGTCGCCGGCGCGCGTATGCGCTTTCTCCGCCTGAAGCAGATCGAGCCGGGCCTTGAGCCATTCCTCGCGAGTGCCGGTCCGGTGAGCTGTCATTGCTGCGACTCCAGCGCCTTGGCGACCTCCTCTTTCGAGCGCGCGTGGAGGGCCCAGAAATCGGGAACGCTGCGTCCGGCCAGCCGCTCCTCGAGCACCGCCAGATGCGACGTCCATCCGCTGCCGAAATCCTGCGCCCCGACCGGGCTGGCAATGCCGCTATGGGTCAGCACCAGGCGCGTTCGATCGCCCTTCGGGAACAGCTCGTATGTGACGCTGCCGTTCTTGCCGCCCTGAAAGGTCGTTTCGAGCAGGCGCGGCGGTTCGAACCGCAGGACCTCTTCACTGAACCTGACTCCCTTCGACGCCGCATAGCTTTCGGGATAGGGCACGTCTTCTTCCGAGAGATTGTCGTGGTCGACGACCAGTTCGAATTCGCTGTCCGGCTTTGCGTCGGTGCCGCCCATGAACCATTGCCGGCGAAGCTCCCCCTCAGTCAGATAGCGCCAAACCGTTTCTACCGGCGCGTCGAGCATGCGCTCGAGGCGGATCGTGTCAGGTGCCGTCCGCACCACCGGCGCGCTCGCTGCCATCGCTTCAGCCATTTCCCTTCTCCTTGTTCGATTCCACCAGGGCCTGGAGGCGGTCGAGCCGCACGGTCCAGAACTTCTCCCATTGCCTCAGCCAGCGCTCCGCCTGCGCAAGCGGTTCCGCGCGCAAGCTGCAGATCTGCTTCCGTCCAGCCTTGCGGCGGGCGACGAGCCCCGCACCCTCGAGCACCTTCACATGCTTCGAGGCCCCGGCGAAGCTGATCGCATATGGCTGCCCGAGCTCACCGATCGATCTTTCACCGAGCGCGAGACTGGCGAGCATCCCCCGCCGGGTCGGATCGGCAAGTGCGTGAAAGACCGTGTCGAGCTGGAGCGAATCATATTCAACCATGTGGTTTATTTACGCCCGCAGATAAGAATGTCAACCAGTTGGTTTAACTTTCATTCGATTGTCCGAGTCCGCCGTTCGTCGATCCGCGGGTTGCGGCGGAGCCATGAAAGGTGAATCCTCCGTTCCGCATCCGGAGGGGAGATTTCCGTGAGACTCATTCGCTCGATTTCGCCGCTTGCGATCCTGTTCGCAGCGACCGCGCTTTCAACCACGGCCATCGCGGCACCGGCCAGCGGCCCGAACCGCTATTTGACCGGTGACGACCTGTTCAACCTCGAATGGGCGAGCGACCCGCAGATCAGCCCCGACGGCCGAACGATCGCTTACGTCCGCAAGTCGAACGATATCATGACCGACAAGGCGCGCTCGACCATCTGGCTCGTCGACGTTGGGACTGGACAGCAGCACCCGTTGCTTGCCGGGAGCGGTTCCTATTTCTCGCCCCGCTGGTCGCCGGACGGCAGCCGTCTCGCCTATGTGGCCGCAGACGGGTCCAGCCCGCAGCTCTTCGTGCGCTGGATGTCCAGCGGCGAGAGCGCGCGCATCACGCAGCTTCCGCAAAGCCCGAGCAGCATCGCCTGGTCGCCGGACGGGCGGCGGCTCGCATATTCGATGTTCGTGCCCGACGATGCCGCGAAGCTCGGCAAGGCGCCCGACAAGCCCGAAGGCGCCAAGTGGGCCGACCCGCTCCAGGTCATCGACGCGGTCACCTACCGGGCCGACGGCGCCGGCTATCTCAATGCCGGCTACGACCAGATCTTCTGGGTGCCCTCGGACGGCGGAGCGCCGACGCAGCTGACTTTCGGTGCGACCAACGCTGGCGGCCCCGTGTCCTGGGCACCGGACGGCCGCTCGATCCTGTTCAGCGCCAATCTGTCGAAAAATTGGGAGCGCGAGCCGGTCAACAGCGAAATTTACCGGATCGGAATCGATGGCGGCGCCCCCGTCGCGCTCACCGACCGCAATGGGCCCGACGCTTCGCCGGTCGTTTCGCCGGACGGCCGCCACATCGCCTATGTCGGGTTCGACGACAAGCAGCTCGGCTACCAGAACACCCGACTCTACGTGATGAACGTCGACGGGTCGGGCAAGCGCATGCTGACCGGCTCGCTCGATCGGTCGGTCGGAAGCCCGGCATGGGGCGGCGATAACTCGATCTACGTCCAGGTCGAGGATGGCGGAGTCAGCAAGGTCGAGCGCGTTGGCCTCGACGGCTCGATCCGCGAAATCGCCAGCGGCATGGGCGGCGGCGAGCTCGACCGCCCGTATACCGGCGGTGATTTCAGCGTCTCCAGGACCGGCGTCGTCGCGCTGACCTCGGGGGACTCGCTTCAACCGAACCAGGTCGCAGTCGCTTCGGGCAACAATGTCCGCCGCCTCACGCGCCTCAGCTCCAGCCTCCTGGAATCGAAGGTACTCGGGCAGGTCCAGAAGCTGCCGGTGATCTCGAGCTTCGACCAGCGGCCGATCGATACCTGGATGGTGACCCCGCCGGATTACGATCCGGGCAAGAAATATCCGATGATCCTTGAGATTCACGGCGGCCCCTATTCCGCCTACGGCCCGCAATTCTCGACCGACGACCAGCTCTACGCCGCGCATGGCTACGTCGTCGTTTATTCCAACCCGCGCGGATCGACTTCCTATGGCGAGGATTTCGCCAACCAGATCGAGAAGGCCTATCCCGGCCACGATTATGACGATCTGATGAGCGTGACCGACGCCGCGATCGCCAGCGGCCACGTCGATCCGAACAATCTCTTCGTTACCGGCGGGTCCGGCGGCGGAGTCCTGACTGCATGGATTGTCGGCAAGACCGATCGATTCCGGGCGGCCGCCACGCAGAAGCCGGTGATCGACTGGGCAAGCTTCGCGCTAACGTCCGACGGGGCTGCTTTCTATTCGCCCTACTGGTTCGCGAAAAAGCCCTGGGAAGATCCCATGGGCTATTGGCAGCGCTCGCCGCTCAGCCTCGTCGGAAACGTCAAGACTCCGACCATTGTCGTGGTCGGGACGGAGGATTACCGCACGCCCGACAGCGAAGCCGAGCAATTCTACGAGGCACTCCAGCTCCGCGGCATTCCGACCAAGTTCGTCAAGGTACCGGGGGCGAGCCACGGCGGCCTTACCGACCGGCCGAGCCAGTCTGCGGCCAAGGCCAGCGCGATCCTGGCATGGTTCGACCAGTACCGCCTGAAAGACGCTGCGGCGACCGCTTCGGCGGGCGACGGGACTCCCGGAGTGAGCGCTCACTAGGCGTTCGCGCGGCCTAGTCCTCGAGGCGGCTCGCCGGGTCGCGATCGCGCTCGTAGCGTCTCTTGACCGGAAACGGCGGCAGCCAGGATTCGCGCCGAATGGTCCAGAGCTCGTAGGTCGGAATCAGCTGGTCAGGAGCATCGAGCGATCCCAGGTTCACCTCGATTTCGTCCCCGCTGCGCCCGAAGACCGAGGAGCCGCAGCTTGGGCAGAAGTGCCTTCCGGCAAAGTTGCTCGTCTCACCCTCGATCGCCACCGATTCCTCCGGGAAGATCGCGGACGCATGGAACAGCGCGCCATGGTGTTTGCGGCAGTCGAGACAATGGCAAACTCCGACCCGGTACGGGCGGCCCGACGCCGCGATCCGGACCCTGCCGCACAGGCAACCGCCGGTGAATCGATCCATCTCGAGTCTCCTTGAGGCTTCATGCCTGCTCATAGCGGGAACCTGCGCGCGGAGCGACGCGACGGAAGCGGATCGGGCGGGGAAATACACTCTCGGCGATTGAGTCTGCCCCCTAACTGAAGGTAAGCACATCGTCGAAAGCCGCGGCCGGCCTCGCTGCCGCCGCGCATCCTGATGCGTTCTGGGGAGAGACAATGAAGCTGACCCGATTCCGCCTGTTGACCGCGACCGCGATCCTGTTCGCAGCGATTCCGGCGAGTGCTCAGAGCCCAGGCAATTTCGACGCCGCCAGGCTGTCGCAGAACATCAAGATTCTCTCGTCCGATGCGTTCGAAGGGCGCGGGCCCGCGACCCCGGCCGAGGCCAAGGTCATCGACTATGTGTCGAAGCAGTTCGCCGCGGCTGGGCTTCAGCCCGGAGGCGATGTGGTCGACGGCAAGCGCCAGTGGACCCAGGCGGTGCCGCTGCTCCGCTCGGAGATCGCGGGAACGCCGCAAATCAGCCTCAACGAGAACGGGACCGTCGTGCCACTCCAGCAGGGACCCCAAATCGCCGTCCTTGCCCCGCTCAACGGTGCAAAGCAGATCGACATCGCAAACGCGCCGCTGGTCTTCGTTGGCTACGGGGTGAAGGCGCCGGAGCGGAACTGGGACGATTTCAAGGGCCAGGACATGCACGGCAAGATCCTGGTCGTGCTGGTCAACGATCCCGATTTCGAGGGCGGCGAAGGCGATTTCGGCGGCAAGGCGATGACCTATTACGGCCGCTGGACCTACAAATTCCAGGAAGCGGCGCGGCAGGGCGCGGCGGGAGTCATCATCGTCCACGAGACCGCGCCCGCCTCTTATGGATGGGAGGTCGTCCAGAACTCCAACACCAATGCGCAGTTCGACATCGTCCGCGACAATCCGGCGGCCGATCACACGCAGTTCGAAAGCTGGATCCAGCGGCCGCTCGCGGTCCAGCTGTTCCAGCGCTCGGGCCTGGATTTCGAAGCGGCCAAGGCGGCGGCGAAGAAGCGCGATTTCCAGCCGATCCCGCTCAAAGCCACGCTGTCGGCACATTATTCGGCCAACACGTCGGTGGCGACCAGCCACAATATCGTCGGGCTCCTTCCGGGCAGCAAATATCCAGACGAGACCGTTATCTACTCGGCCCATTGGGATCATCTTGGAATCGGCAAGCCCGACGCCACCGGCGACCGCATCTATAACGGCGCGATCGACAACGGCACCGGAGTCTCGCAATTGATCGAGCAGGCCCGCGCTTTCGCCCAAGGGCCGCGACCGGAACGGTCGGTCGTCTTCATGGCCGTGACCGCCGAGGAGAAAGGCCTGCTCGGCTCCGAATATTATGCGACCCACCCGCTCTACCCGCTCGGCAAGACGGTCGGGGTGATCAACACCGACGTGATGAACGTCTGGGGGCGGGAGAAGAATTTCACGATCCGCGGCACGGCGAAGCTCGGGCTGCTCGACGATCTGATCGCGGAGGGGAAGAAGCAGGGCCGCTATTATACGCAGGACCCGCATCCGGAGACGGGCGGATTCTACCGTTCCGACCATTTCTCCTTCGCCAAGGTTGGAGTGCCGGCGTTCAGCTTCGGACCCGGCCTCGATCTCGTGAACGGCGGAACCGCCGCTGGCGAGGCGCATGCTCGCGAGTACAACCAGCTGCACTATCACCAGCCGAGCGACGAATGGTCGTCGAAGTGGGACTACAGCGGCGTGATCGAAGACGCCCAGCTTCTGCACATGCTGGGCGAGCGGCTGGCGGATTCGCGCGAGTGGCCGAACTGGAGCGCCGACAGCGAATTCCGCGCCGAGCGGGACAAGACCGCCGCCGACCGCGCCGGAAGCGCCGTTCCGCCCGCACCGCCGCCAAAAGGCGATCGCGGTTGAGCGAGACGCTCGAGTTTCCACCGCTTTCGCCGGCTTGGCCCCGTGCGCATCGAGGCACTCCGCTGTATGCTCGAGATGCTTCAGGAGTCGCTCGACCAAACCTGAGCAGCAAAGAGGAGAGCGCCGATGGCCGACCTGGTCTTCTACACCAACCCGCAATCGCGCGGCCGGATCATTCGCTGGATGCTCGAGGAAACCGGCCAGCCTTATGAGACCGAGGTCATTCCCTATGATCAGATCAAGAGCGAACGCTATCTCGCGGTAAACCCGATGGGGAAAGTACCGGCGATCAGGCACGGCGACCACATCGTCACCGAATGCGCGGCCATCTGCGCCTATCTCGCCGATGTCTTCCCGCAGTCGGGCCTTGCTCCGCTCACCGATGAAAAGGCGGACTATTATCGCTGGCTCTTCTACGCTGCGGGGCCGGTGGAACACGCTGTGACCAACCGGGCTGCCGGATGGGAGCCGGCCGAGGACAAGCAGCGGATGTTCGGCTACGGCAATTTCGACAGGGTTGTCGCGGTGCTCGACGAGCTCCTTTCTCTGCGCGCCTATGTATGCGGCAGCCGCTTCACCGCCGCCGACGTCTATGTCGGGTCGCAGATCATGTTCCCCATGCAGTTCGGGATGCTTCCCAAGTTGCCAAGCTTCGAGGCCTATGCCGCACGGCTGACCGGCCGCGATGCCTACAAGCGGGCGAATGCGATCGACGAGAAGATCATCGCGGAGATGCAACCCGCGCAACCGCAGCCAGCCTGACACGCGATGGACCAGGAAACGCGCCAGGCCGCGATCGACCTGTACGACCGCTTCACCCACGACGGGATAGAGCGGCGGACGTTCATGGGGCGAATGATCGCGCTGGCCGGAAGCGTAGCGGCCGCCGAGGCACTGATCGCGTCCATCGCAGCCTCGCCTGCCGCCGCGGCAATCGTTCCCGCCAACGATGCCCGGTTGACGACGCGGACGCAGAAACTCGGCAATGGCTACACTGCCTACATCGCCGAGCCGCGCACCCGTTCGCTCAAGGCCTCCGTGCTCGTGATTCACGAAAATCGCGGCCTCAATGACCATATCCGCGATGTCACCAGGCGCGTTGCTCTTGCCGGCTATCGAGCCGTCGCGCCCGACCTGTTGTCGGCGGTCGGCGGAACCCCGGCCAACGAAGATGCCGCGCGCGATGCGATCGGCAAGCTGGACCTTGGCGCTACCGTATCGGCGGGAGTTGCGATGCTCCAGGAGATCGGCGGATCGAGCCGCGGCGGCAAGGTCGGCGCCGTCGGCTTCTGCTGGGGAGGCGGCTTTGTCGACCGGCTCGCGGTCGCAGCCGGAGACAAGCTCGCAGCCGGCGTTTCCTACTATGGCCCCGCGCCAGACCCGTCGGAAGCCGCGAAGGTGCTGGCGCCGATGCTCCTCCACCTTGCCGGAACGGATACTCGGGTGGCAGCCACCGCCTGGCCGTTCGCGAGCGCGCTTGGGCAGGCGGGCAAGGCCGTGGAGGTCTTCGTTTATCCGGGCGTCTATCACGCGTTCAACAACGACACGTCGGCCGAGCGATACAATAAGGCGGCCGCTGCCCTGGCATGGGGCCGCAGCATGGATTTCTTCGGGCGTTATCTCGGGTAAAGCCGGAGCGTCGGACCGATTGCGCCTTGTCGGCGAGCGTCTACTGTCGTCCCGGTGGCCAACGACCTCGTTCCCCTGAATTGCGCTCCGGCTACGCTCCTGGAGCTCGAGGCGAACCTCACGCGCTTCGGCCCGGCCGAGGGCGCACCGGACTGGCTCGTTTCCGGTATCTGGCTGTGCTCCCACAGACGGAACTTCTTCGCGACATCTTCCGTAGACGTGCTCGACGACGGCTATGTCGCGCGGCCTCTCGGAATCGATCGGCCAGCGGCCTTTGCGGCAAAGGTCAAAGCCGAGATGCCGGACATCCAGGGTCGGCTGGTCGGGCGCGGCAGCACTATCCGCCTGCCCGATTCCGTACGGCCCCCGACGGCGCCGCAGTCGCTCGAAGCCTGGCCGGCGGAGCCCTATTCAGTGTCGGTCCTGCTTCGCATGTCGGAGTCCGCTGCCCGGACGCACCACATCGCATGCGCCCTCTTGTTCAGCTCAACGTCGGGGCAAACGCTGCTGGTCGGCACCGACAGGTCGACGCTGGCGATGGTGCTGAGCCAGGACCCGGCGTTCATCGATCTCTATCGCGGCGGATGCCAGGAACTGACGCCAGGCGAATATCGCGAGTTGATCGCGCCCTAATCCGCGACCGGGATCGGGCTATCCATCAGGTTGGTGATCGCCAGGCGCTCCGCCCGGCTCAATTCCGGCCGCCAAAGGTCCGCGATGAGCACGACCCGGATCCGGTCGCTTTCGTTCCAGGCCTCGTGGATCGTCATATCGTCGAAGATCAGCGGCGTTCCTGGTTGCCACCTGCGGGTCTGCCCGCCGACCCGGAACCCGCACTTGTCGGGGACGATCAACGGGAAGTGGGCGATCAGCCTCGTGTTGGTGACTCCCGAGTGTGGCACGATCCGGCTGTTCGGCTCCAGAACCGAGAAATAGAGGCTCGGTGAAATCAGGCCGAGTTTCGGCAGGTCGAGCGTCGCGGCGCCTTTCATCGTGATTGGGCAACGGGACGCGAATTCCTCGACGATTGTGCCGTTGCGGATCAGCGGGATCATCGACCACTTGCCGAGGCGGTCGCCGCCCTCCGGGAAATGCAATCCGCCGAGACGGGGCGAGAAGTCCGCAGCCTTGCTCTCGGCAAGACGAAGGAACTCCTCGCGGACCGCGTCGGTGTCGGCCGCGAGCCTTTCAACCCCTTCGAAATTGCCGGGCTCGAAATAGCGCTTCGGCTTGATTCCGGGGAACAGGAACACCGGCGGAGCCACTGGTCCGGAGTCCAGATTATCGAGGATATTGCTCCGGAACTGGCGCGCTCGGCGCTCTTCCTCGCCTGTCATCGCCAGCGAATCCCCGGGCTGCCACTCCAGCAATCGCTTCCGCCAGACTTCAACGGCCTCAACCCTGCGACGGGCGGACTCCAGCTTCTTGTGGATCGCCGGCTGCAACGACAGGTCCATCGGAGCGTGAGCGCAGGCGACGCGATAGGCGCGTTCCGCGGCATGCGTCGCGCCCATCAGTTCCCGCAAGGTGCCGAGGAGCATCGCCATGAGGAAGTTGCGCGGGGTAAGCTCCAGCGCCGCCTCGGCCGCACCGATTGCACCAGGAAAGTCGCCCAGCGAACGGCGGACCGTCGCGAGCTTGAGCAGGGTCGAAGCGTCGCGTCCGCGTTGCGCGGCAAGCTCCAGCATGCTCGCCGCTTCCCGGAGATCTCCCCTGGCCATCGCCCTGTCCGCCTGATCGACCAACGGTGAATTGGGGTCGAATCTCTGGGGAATGCTGCCAGCGTCCATGCGCGTCGAGCACTGCAGCAGGATTTGCGAACGCACTCCTGGATTTCGACAAAACAGCACGCTCAATCAACGGACGGCTTAACGAAGATTAGCAATTCATCGCCATTGCACCGACACGAAAAGGGCCGGCGGATCGCTCCACCGGCCCTTCGATTGCTCTTGCGGGATCGCGCTTAGCGGCGCTGCCCCATGAACTGGAGCAGGAACATGAACATGTTGATGAAGTCGAGATAGAGGCTGAGTGCGCCCATGATCACGACCTTGCCCATCATGTCGCTTCCCGCGACATAGGCATACATGCTCTTGATGCGCTGCGTATCGTAGGCGGTCAGCCCGGCGAACAGCAGAACCCCGATCGCGCTGATCGCAAGCATCATCGCCGGCGACTGCAGGAAGAGGTTGATCAGCATCGCCACGAACAGGCCGACGACGCCCATGATCAGGAAGGTGCCAAAGCCGCTCAGATCGCGCTTCGTCGTGTAGCCGTAGAGGCTCAGACCCGCGAAACCCGCGGCAACCGCGAAGAAGGTCTGTGCGATCGACATGCCCGTATAGACCAGGAAGATCGACGACATCGACAGGCCCATGGTCACCGAGAAGGCCCAGAACAGCGCCTGGAGCGTGCTGGTCTTCATCCGGTTGAGACCGAAGCTCATGGTCATCACGAAGCCGAGCGGCGCCAGGATGATCAGCCAGCGAAGCGGCGTCAGCAGCACCTGCTCCGCAAGGCCGGACCGTGCGAACAGAAGCGCAACGATCCCGGTCAGAAGGACGCCGGATGCCATATAGTTGTAAACGGACAGCATGTAGGACCGCAGGCCCGCATCGCGGGCGGCGCGCGGAACACCGACAGTCGCGGTGCTCGCACCGGTCGTGCGCGGGTCAAACTGGTTCTGCATCATTTCTCCTTACGGACGGGCTAAGGGCCCGTGCTCCCTTCGCCAATATCGGCAATGGGAGAGAGGCTTTCAAGCAAAACCGGACAGCCGCTCGTCGAAATTCACTTGTGGCTCCCGCCACTGCCGTTGCGGCGAATGGCACGCCAGCCTAGCGTGGGCGACTTCAGGCCCACTCGCCATCGAGGTGCCCCGTGTCGCGACTGTCCATCTGTTTCGCCGCTTTGCTGTGCAGCGCCGCCGCAGTTCCGGCCCTTCCCGCCGCCGCCGCTCCGGTCGACCCTTCGCTCTATGCCTCGCTCCACTGGCGACTGCTCGGCCCCTTCCGGGCCGGCTGGGCGGAGATGATCGAAGGCGTTCCAAGCAAGCCGAACACCTTCTACTTCGGCGCTTCGGGCGGCGGAGTGTGGAAGACCGACGATGCCGGGCGGACGTGGACGTCGCTGTTCGACGAAGGCGGAAGCTCGGCGATCGGAGCGATCGCGGTTGCCCCGTCCAACCCGAACGTCATTTACGTCGGTGGCGGCCAGCCGGAGCCGCGCTATGACGTCCAGGCCGGCCGCGGCGTGTACAAATCGACCGACGGCGGCAAGACCTGGACCGATCTCGGGCTGCATGACACGCGCTATATCGGCCGCATCTGGGTCAGCCCCGCTGACCCCAATTTGGTCGTGGTCGGGGCCGTTGGGCATTTCTTCGGGGAAAGCGACGCGCGCGGTATCTATCGGTCGACCGACGGCGGGAAGACCTGGACTCACCCGTTCGCGCCGGGCGGCTTCACCGGGGCCAACGATATCGTCAGCGATCCCGGCAATCCGCGCACACTTTTCGCTTCGGCATGGGACGCGCGGCAATATCCCTGGCAGAGCTACTTTACGGAGATTTCCGGTCCAGGCAGCGGCATCTACCGGTCGGACGACGCCGGCGCTCATTGGCACCGGCTCTCCGGCGGCGGATGGCCGACGGGGCCCCTCGGACGGATCAGCCTGGCCGCGACCCGCAAGGGCGGAAAGGTTCGCGTCTATGCGGACATAGACTCCAAGGACAATGGCGGCCTGTGGCGCTCGGACGATGGCGGGACGAACTGGCGGCGGGTCAATCCGGGCAAGGCCTTTTCCAATTATTATTTCAACCGGGTCACGGTCGACCCGCGCGATCCCGACATCGTCTATCTGACTGGCCAGTCGATCCGCCGCTGCGGCAACGGCGGCGCCGATTGCACGATCTTTCGCGGAAGCCCGGGCGGCGACGATTATCACTCAATCTGGGTCGATCCGAAAAACCCTGGCCATATCGCCGAGGGGTCCGACCAGGGCGCATCGGTCACTGTCAACGGCGGCAAGTCGTGGAGCAGCTGGTACAACCAGCCGACCGGGCAGCTCTATCATCTCGCGGCCGACAACCGCTTTCCCTATTGGGTCTACGCCGGGCAGCAGGACAGCGGCACGGTCGCGATCGCGAGCCGAACCGATTACGGCCAGATCACGTGGCGCGACTGGCATCCGGTCGGCGGCGACGAGCGCGATTACGACATTCCCGACCCGGTCGACCCGAACATCGTCTACGGATCCGGCCTCGGCGGCCGGGTCAGCCGCTGGGACGCGCGAACCGGCCAGGTGACCGACGTGTCGCCTTTCCTGCTCAGCAATTACGGGCTGCGGCCGACCACCGTCGCCCACCATTTCAACTGGGTGAATCCGCTCGTCGCGTCGCGCACCGATCCGCCGGCGATCTATCTTGGCGGCGACGTCCTGTTCAAATCCACGGACCAGGGCCGCAACTGGACAATCATCAGCCCCGACCTCACCGGCAAGGTCGCCGGCGCCCGGAATTGCGATGGCGACGTGACGGCCGACGCGGCGCTGCCCTGCGGCTATGGGACAATCATCTCGATCGAGCCGTCCCCGCACTCGCCCGCCGAGATCTGGACCGGAAGCGACACCGGTATCGTCGGCATCACCCGCGACGGCGGTGCGAACTGGACCCAGACCACGCTTCCCGGGGTCCGGCCGTGGAGCAAGATCGCAAGCATCGGCCTCTCCCCGCTCGACCCGCAAACGGCTTATGTCGCGGTCGATGGCCACCGCATCGACGACTGGGCACCGCACGTCTTCCGCACGCATGACGGCGGCAAGACATGGACCCAGATCGCGAATGGCCTGCCGGAGGGCCAGGTGGTTACGGCCGTGCGTTCGGACCCGGTGCGCCCCGGCCTGCTCTACGCCGGCGATGAAAGCGGCGTGTTCGTCAGCTTCGACGATGGCGACGACTGGCAGCCGCTCAAGCAAAACCTCCCGACCGCCTGGGCGCGCGACCTGCTCGTTCACGGCGACGATCTGATCGTCGCCACGCAGGGTCGCGCGATCTGGGTGCTCGGCGACCTGGCGCTGCTTCGCCAGGTTCAGCCTGGAACGGCCGCCGAGCCCTTCCATTTGTTCGCGCCGGCGCCGGCCGTCCGCGTCCGCTTCGACAACAATCACGATACGCCGCTGACACCCGAAACCCCGGTCGGCCAGAATCCGCCGGACGGAGCGATCATCGATTATTGGCTGGCCGGCGTTCCGAACGGGCCCGTGACGCTCGAGATCCGCGATTCCTCCGGCGCCGTCGTCCGGAGCTTTTCAAGCGCCGAGGTCCCCGAGCAACCTCCCGCGGAGCGCTATTTCCAGGCCGAGTGGGTGAAGCCGAAGCCGGTGCTTTCCGCCACGCCCGGGCAGCACCGCTGGGTATGGGACCTTCGCCGGCCGCGCCCCAAAGCGGTCGAATACAGCTATGACATCGCGGCAGTCTGGGGCCTCGACACTCCGCTCGACCCGCGCGGCCAGTATGTCGAGCCGGGGCGTTATACCGCGGTGCTGACCGTCAACGGCCAAAGCCAGCAGGTTCCGATCGACGTCGTGGCCGATCCGCGCGTGACCGACGCCGATTACCACGCTGCCCGCGAATTTTCCGAGAGCCTCTATGCGCCGATGGAAATCGCGTGGCGCGGCTATGCGGAGACCGAGTCGGTCCGCGACCAGCTCGAAAAGCGCATCGCCGCAATCAAGGACCAGTCGCTGCTTGCCGACGCCAAGGCGCTGCGAACGAAGCTGGAGCCGCCGAAAGCACCGAACTCCGGCTTCGGGAGCGAAAGCGGCACGCTCGCATCGCTCGAGACGTCCGCCGAGGCGAGCGATTCGGCTCCGAGCGCCGCGCTTCGGCAGACGGCGATCGAGACGATCGCGCACGTCAACGCCGACTGGGCGACATGGAAGCAGGTCGAATCCGCCGATCTCGCCCAGCTCAACGCGCGCCTTGCCGCCGCCGGGTTGTCGCCGATCGCCATCCCACCTGAAGCGGCGCTCAGGGTCGCCGAGCCTTCTGGCGGCACGGACCTGCCGTAGCGCGGGTTCAGGCAGCGGCAGCTTTCGTGGCGATCGGATAGGCCTGCGCGAGCTGCGTCAGCGGCACCTTTTTTCGTTCCTCCGCGATCCTCGCAAAGATGTACCTCCGGACAGCCTGGAAATCGGGCCTGTTCACAAGGGCCGCGAAGCATGGCTCGCGCGCGATATCGACAGCGAACCCGTCGTCGTCCGGTAGCCATCCGCCTTCAACTGCCCGGCGGATCAACGCTACGGCTTCGTCGCCCCTTCCCTCGACGGCGCGGTAGATGCCCAGTCCCCAGACAAGGTCCGGCGTCGGCGGCCCGTTCCGCAACCATTGCAGGAGGGTGGGCTCGTTGGCTCGAAGGATCGCGTCCGCCTGGACCGGGTCCCCACCCGCTCGCAAATTGGCCGCGACCGTTGGCGCTATCTGCACCAGGAACGGTTGCCGATGGGCAAATGCGGCCATGAAATCGTCGGGGGATTTGAACGCCGCGCGGTATCGACGCATGAATTCATCCAGGCGGCCACTGTTGGGCAGCATCCGGCTGTAAAGCGCAACCGCTTCGCTATCCTGCCAGAATTCGATGGGCGTCGGATACGCGTCGAGCGCTTTGGCCGACGCGGGCTTGCCCCGAAATTCGGGCGCGAGCTCGATCTGATGACGCGCAAGCAAACCCTCCTCGACGAACCCGAGTTGGATCAGTGAACCGGAGATCCGCTGATCGACGGCGCCGGATTCCTCGGGATGATCTGCCCTGAGCTTGAGAAGGGTTCGCACGGCATCGCCGGGGTGACCGCGAATAATCTCGACGCGCCATTGGGCTTTGGCCAACAGGACGTCATCCTGCGTGCGACGAATCCTCTCCAGCTCCGAATCGAGTCCGGCCTGATTGTTGGTCGCGGTCAGCAATCCGACCTTGTTGCCGACAGAGGTCCACCAGAGAGGCTCGATCTCGACCGCCCGGCTCTGCGCCTGGAGCGCCTCCTTGGTGCGGTTCTGATTGGCAAGGAGGTTCCCAAGCCACGTCCATGCCTCCGCATTTCCGGGGTCGAGCGCGACAGCCTTGCGCAGATCGGATTCGCTCTCCGCGGGAAGGTTTTGCACCACGGCAAGCCCGGCATGCGCAGAGGCAAGGTTCGGAGCGAGCGTCAGCGCGCGCTCCAGGTTCGAGACCGCTTCGGTACGGATCTCCTCGGCTGGCTTGCCGGGCTCCCGGTCGAAGTAAACCGCGATTCCGAGCTGTGCCCAGGCCGGAGCATAGTTCGGGTCGATCGCAAGCGCCTTGCGCAACAGGATCGAGGCCGCGCGCGCATTGTCCCGATCCCGCTTGCGAACGTCGGCCGTGGCTTCGGCATAAAGGGCGTAGACGTCGCCGCTGGTGGCGATGTTCTGAACCTTGATACCGCCTCCGGGCGCAACACGGCCGCGGATTCGCCCCTCGACCTCGTTCGCGATCTGCGTCTGGAAGGCAAAGACATCGTCGAGCTTGCCACCGACGCTGTCGTTCCACACTTCCGCGCCGTCCTTTGTCTGGACGAGGCTCAACTTGATCTGGACCCGATCGCCGACGTGCTGGACGCTGCCGTCGAGAAGATAGTCGGCGCCGACCTTGCGCTTGTAGTCCGCCGGATCGAGGTCCTGCTTGGCGAGCGCCTCGACGGCCTGCCGTCCAAGAACGCGCAAATTGGGATTGCGGCCGATCGCGCCGCGCGTGTCGTCCCAGATCGCATCGACCAGATTTGCATCCGCGGGATTGAGCGCCCGGAACGGAAGCACGGCGATCGTCGCCGGGCCCTCGGCCCTGGCCGGGCTGAGGAACCACCAGCCGGCGGCGCCGCCGGCGAGCAGGAACAAAGCGATCGCTGCGGCAAGGATCCGAAATTGCGGATGCCATCGGAGCGATGGTCTTTCCTTTGCCCCCGGCTTCGCTGGCGGATTGCCGGGAGCCGCCAGTTCCACTGCCTTGAGCACGTCCTTGATCCGCCGGTCGTTCTGGTTGCCGCGCCAGCCGGCGAGATCGACGCCCTGGCGTTCGCCGAAGAACAGGGGCGGAGCGCATGGCGCGACAAAGACCTGAACGAGGCGCCCATCTTCCCGAGCGACGCGCGCTTCGGAGCGGACGTTCTCGCTTTCGACGCTTGCGGGGGACCAGCAGACGATGACCGACTTCGCGCCTTTCAGCGCTTTCTCGATCGTCGCTTCCCAGGGCGCCGAGGCGGGAATGTCCTCGTCCCACCAGACTTCGAGCCCGGCGGAGCGAAGTGCGCCAACGAGCTTGCCGACCTTCGCGGCATCCTCGCGCTTATAGGACACAAACACGTCCGGCATGGCAGCACCCCCGCTGCAACCGCGATCATTATAGTGGGCTGGGAAAGCCCACCACCACACTACTTTCGTTAGCTTGCCCTACTTCTTCTTCTTTTTCTCGGGCTCGGGCGGCGCCGAATTATCGACCCCGTCGAAATCCGCGAGATAGCGCTTCATTCCTTCGCGCTCGCCATATTCGGTCATCCACAGGAGCGCGAAGCAATAGCTGAGCGCGATGCTGACGACCGCCGCAAGCTCGACCGCCCCGATCCCCGCCGAAAGGCCCATTGCGACCGCCGTAAGGATGAACAAGGCGTCGCCCGAGCTTTTGAGGGAATTCCTGAAACGGACCGCACCGGCAATGCCCGCAAGCGAGAACGCCAGGGCCAGGGAGTTTTGGACGATGATGACGATTCCAGTGACGACCATCGGCAGGACGAGGATGGTGTGGACCAGCGATTGGTCATATTCCTCGCCGCTTCGGACCGCCATGTAGACCCAGCTCACCGGCAGGGCGCACAGGAATGCGCCGATAATCGCGACGACTAGCCAGAACAGGCTTTGGCCTAGGTTGGCGACATGCTCGGCGCGGATCGCGTCCATTGCCTGAAGGGCGTTGTGCTTGGTTGGCTGGGTGATGAGATCCTCGGCGCCCCCAATCGGCAGGTAACCGCGCAGGTCCGGCCAGATCTTGATTGCAACAACAACGATCAAGCCGATTATCACGTAATAGAGTGTCAGCTTCACAAGCAGTCGCATTGCCATCGATATCACTCCCCCCAAGGCACCCCCGTGCCGTTTCAGCTTACAGGTCGAATTCGCCAGCCACTTCTCTCGGTGCTGTTTCGATGGGATAATTGGAGATCGGCTGGAGCAGTCTGTAGCGCTCCTTCATCGGTTCGCCGTCAAGCGGCGGCCACTCGATATCCTTGTGCGGAAGATCGGTGTCCGGAATCCGGTCGAGGAAATCGCGAACGAGAGTTAGCCGCCCGAGTGACTGATCGTTGAAATCGACGAGGGTCCATGGCGCAAAATCGGTGTGCGTTGCCCTCAGCATCCGCTCGCGTGCCTCGGTGTAAGCCTCGTAGCGGTTACGCGCCTCGATATCGATCGGCGACAGCTTCCACCTCTTGAGCGGATTAAGGAGGCGGTTCTCGAACCTTTCCTCTTGCCGTTGCTGGTCGCAGCACAGCCAGTATTTGAAGAACAGGATTCCGTCGTCGACGAGATGCCTCTCGAACTCCGGCACCGCTTTGAGGAACGCGGCGGATTCCTCTTCGGTGCAGAAACCCATTACCGGCTCGACCCCGGCCCGGTTGTACCAGCTGCGGTCGAACAGGGTCATCTCGCCCTTCGCCGGAAGGTAAGGGATGTAACGCTGGAAATACCATTGCTGTCGCTCGCGGTCGCTCGGGCTCGGAAGCGCCGCGACGCGACACTGGCGCGGATTGAGGACGCGCGAGATCATCTCAATCGAGCCGCCCTTCCCCGCGGTGTCGCGGCCCTCGAAGAGAACGACAATCCGCTGGCCGGTTTCCGCGAGCCAGCGCGCCATGCGCGCGAGCTCCTTCAGCAGCGGCTTCGCGAGCTGCTCATATTCCGGGAAACTGAGCTTCTTGAACTCGCTCATCCCGAGCCTCCCCTGAGCGGCGTATGTGACATCTCGGCGCAAGAACGGCAATCTCCACTTATGCACCGGCTGTTCGCCGCGATCCGACCGCCAGAGCCCGTCCGCGACCTGCTGATCGATGCGATGGACGACAGCCCCTCCCTGCGCTGGGTTGGCGACGAGCAGCTGCACCTGACGCTTCGCTTCATCGGCGAGGTCGGACGGCCGCAAGCGAACGACATCGCGGCGGAGTTGGCGCGCATCCGGTTTCCGCGCTTCCAACTTCGGCTCAGCGGAATCGGACGGTTCGAGCGGCGGAGCGGCGGAGCCCTGTGGGCCGGAGTGGAGCCGCGCCGGCCGGTCGTGGACCTGGCCGCCAAGATCGAGCGCGCCTGCGTCAACGCGGGTCTCGAGCCCGAGCACCGCGCATTCCATCCGCATATCACGATCGCGAGATGGAATCGCCGGGGCACGGAAGCGGCCGCGCAGTTCGAATGCAGCCACTCCCAGCTGTCATCGCCCGCATTCGACGTGACCCAATTCACACTGTTCGAAAGCCATCTGTCCCGACATGGGGCACATTACGAGGAAGCGGCGGTCTTTCGGCTTGCGTAACAATCGCGGAAATCAGCGAAAGTATTTCGACGGCACAAACGAAAGATATATATCGAAATATATTTATCGGTCGACACATGCCTATTGGCAAGATTGACTGTCGTTAACGCGACTTTACTTAACGGGCTTACCGAAATTCGGCCATATTGGGTGGGAACCGGATTTCAGCTCGGTAGGGAATCAAGGTAATGAAAATACTGATTGCGAAACGGCTCGGCGCCGCGGGGACGGTTGCGCTTCTCGCCTTTTCGAGTTTTGCGGCCAATGCGGCAAGTGATGGCACATTCGGAGCGACGTCGACGGGAACCGTCGGGATCAGTGCTTCGGTGCCAAGCAGAGTCCAGATTTCCAAGCTTTCGGACGTGGCGTTCACCAACCAGGACCCTGCTTCGGCGGCGTCGAACGCACAGAA
>Ga0207657_10002172_pt1 | contig 21244 bp, 19 predicted proteins | sample KBSC33metaG_FD_184316 | JGI IMG/M metagenome (GOLD analysis project Ga0207657, IMG submission 184316) | Corn rhizosphere microbial communities from Kellogg Biological Station, Michigan, USA - KBS C3-3 metaG (SPAdes) (version 2) | ecosystem: Host-associated > Plants > Roots > Rhizosphere > Soil ... | reverse complement strand
TTCCGGGGTGACCAGATAGACGTCTTCGGTCATCACGTCACTGATATTTCTCATGGTTCTGCTCCTTGTAATGGATGCCTTCGTTCTCCGGCACGAAAGTGGCTTGCCGGCCGATGCTTCCCTGCTGGATGCGCATGCAACGCATCTCGACCAGTGCCATGCACTCCATCGCGACGGTTTCCGCGGCGCGCGAATCGCCGTTGGCGCGCGCCAGTTCCATCGCTTCCAGCAAGCATTCGTCCAGCATGTCGGCCGCGCGTTGCTCGGCTGGCGACGCGCCGGAGCAAAGCGTCCGTTCGATCTCCCGCACGCGCGCCAGGCTGTCGGCCATTTCCGCCTGCCAACGCTGGCGCAGGTTGTCGTCTTCGGTGCAACCCAATGCCTTGCACATGTGGCGGATGCGTACGCGCTCGGCTGCCAGGGCGTGCTGCAAATCACCATGCGCTGATGAAGCATGTCTTTCGTCAGCGAACGGGCGGGGCGCCAGCTCGATCGCCGACGATCCGGGATTCGTGGTTATCGGATTGGTGCGCAAATCGGGTTCACCCTGGATGCCAAAAGAGACCACGACTGGGCAGCGGAAAGTGATTGGACGCGCGCGGGACCGACTCGTCAGCGATCGCGCATGCGCCAGGCCACGCTCGGGCAGTGTTGGTTCGATGATCATCAAGGTTCTCGGTGCCCTTTTTCTCATCGCTGCCGGCATTTCCGTTGTCGGCGAGTCTGGACCTATCCGATCAAATCCGTTGTGATCGACTTTCCGCCGCCAGTCGCGGCGCGGGTACAGAGCAAGCCCCATGCCAAACCCTTCGCAAACGCGAACGGCACATGAACGATTCCGCTGGAAACCAATCAGGACGCGGCTTCCGGCATGATCGACATGCATCGGCGGGATCGGATCGCTGCGAAAGCAGGGGTGAACAGGGCGCAGAATGCAGAAAGGATTTACCAATCGCACGCAAGGTGGAAGTATTTTTCACATCCGCTGCACATTGCCGGGACGCAACCGGGTGCGCCGCGAAAATTCCGGCCGCGCACAGCGAAGCGCGACGCTTTGCACGCCGCGCGAACGGGGATTGTCAGCTGCCGCAGGTGCATTCCGGCTTTACCGGTCATTCCGGCAGGCTTTCAGCCATATTCGGGGCTTCCCACCACCGAAGCGCGGTATCCGTGACCACACCCCACGCGACCGGAATGATGGAGGGCGGACGTCGAAGCTCAGCGGGTTTCGTCCACCAAGCCCGGCATCACGGCATCGTCGATCAACCCGAGCGCGCGGTAGCGCATCAGCCGGTTGTAGATGGTCTTGGAGGTGATGCCGAGTACCCGCGCGGCCCGGCTCTTGTTGTTGCCGCAGCGCGCAAGCGTCTTCAGCAGCATCTCGCGTTCGATGTCCTCGAACGACATGCCCACCGCGAACTTCACGGCATCCGTCGATGATTCGGAAACCCCGGAAATTTTTGGCTCATCGTCCGGTCGATAGCCAATCTGGTTGCCTTCGCCGGCGACCAGGTAACTGCGCTGCACCGCGTGGCGCAATTCGCGCACGTTGCCCGGCCATGGTGCTTCGGACATGTGCAGCAGCGCGTCCTGCGTGAACTGCTTGTTGGTGGCGTAACGCTGGTTGAGGCTGCCGAGGAAGTGATGCGCCAGCAACGGAATGTCGTCACGTCGATCCCGCAGGGGTGGCGTCTGCAGGATGTAACCGCTCAGTCGATAGTAGAGATCCTGGCGCAGCAGACCGTTTTCCAGGCACACGTGCGGGTCGCGATTGGTCGCCGCAATCAGCCGCACGTCCACCGGAATTTCGCGGGTGCCGCCTACGCGCGTCAAGGCCTTGGATTCGATGACGCGCAGCAGGTACACCTGCAACGACTGTGGCATCTCGGCGATTTCATCGAGGAACAGCGTGCCGCCCTGGGCCTGTTCGAAATAACCGGTGTGTGATTGCACCGCGCCGGTGAACGAGCCGCGTTCGTGTCCGAACAACAGGCTGCCCAGGAGATCCTGCGCCAGCGCACCGCAATTGACGGCGACGAACGGGCCGGCCCGGCCGCTGGCGCTGTGCAGCGCGCGCGCGACCAGTTCCTTGCCGGTGCCGCTTTCACCGTGGATCAGCACCGATACGTCGGTGGGCCCGACCCGCGCGATTTCGCTCAGCAGCGTGCGCATCCTCGCCGAACGCCCGACCATGCCGCCGGCCGACTCGGCGAGCACCGCGCGATGCGCCGCGAAGTCGTTCGCATCCATCAGCAGTTGTTGCAGCGGCTCGGCCGCGACCGGTTTCACCAGGTAATCCACGACGGGCGACTTCAGCACACGCAAGGCACTTTCCACGCTTGGCGCCCCGGTGACGACCACTACGCGCCCGTGCGTGTCGAGTTCGATGCCTTCCAACAGATCGAGGCCGTTGCCATCGGGCAACTCGATGTCGACCAGGATCAGGTCGAAGCCTTCATTGGCGGTAAACTCCCGCGCCTCTTCCAGTGTTCCTGCGCGCACCAGCTTGCAGCGGCACTGTCGGGCCACCTCGGCGACGACGCGGGCGAAACCGTCGTTGTCATCAACCAGAAGCACGTTGCCTGTGGCGGCGCCAGCTCTCATTGATGCTCTCCAGTACGCCCCACGAAAAATACCGATGGTAACCGTTGCAGCGTTAAGTACACATCCACGCGCGGCGCTCGCGCAGGTACGCGACCGCCGTTTTAGCAAATTTTCACGGACGTTGCCTGAAGGCGTGCCCAAGACAGGCGAAAATCAGCCAGTCGGGCCGCCCAGGACCTCCAGTACGCTGCCGCTGATGTACGACGAACAGGCCGGCGCCGCGAGGAACACATAGGCCGGGGCCAACTCTTCCGGTTGCGCGGCGCGCCCCATGGCGCTGTCCTTGCCGAATTCCGGAATCTTTTCGGCGGGCTGGTCGGACGGATTGAGCGGCGTCCAGACCGGGCCGGGCGCCACCGCGTTCACGCGGATGCCGCGCGACAGCACGTTCTTTGCCAGCGACCGCGTGAAGGCATGGATCGCGCCTTTGGTCGCGGAATAGTCCAGCAGCGCAGGGCTGCCGAACAACCCGGTCTCCGACCCGGTATTGATGATCGCGCTGCCGGCCTTCAGGAACGGCAGGGCGGCGCGCGCCATCTGGAAATAGCCGCCGATGTTCGTCTGCAGCGTCTCCTGGAGGTGTTCGTCGGTCAGGTCTTCCAGCCGTCCCGTATGCAACTGGAACGCGGCATTGTTGACCAACACGTCGAGCCGACCGAATTCTTCGACGGTCTTCGCGACGAGCTCGTTGCAGAATTCCGGGTCTTTTACGTCGCCCCGCACCACGAGGCAGCGGCGACCTTCCTTCTCCACGGCCTGCCGGGTGGCATCCGCGTCCTCGTCTTCTTCGAGGTAGCCGATCGCGACATCCGCGCCCTCGCGTGCCATCAGCACGGCGACCGCCCGACCGATGCCGGAATCACCACCGGTGATGAGTGCGACCTTGTCTTCGAGTTTGCCGCTGCCCTTGTAGAACGGCGCGGAATAGCGCGGCGCCGGATCAAGCCGGTACTCGTCGCCCGGCTTGTCGAGGTGCTGGCCGGCTTGTCGGGTCGACTGCGACTTCGGCCCCGCCTGCACCGCCTTTTTCTTTTCTCCCGAAGATTTGGACGACTTCTTTTTGTCCTTGTTCTCGACATCACGCTGGATATCGCGCTGCTTGCGTACGGTGCTGGCTACCGGACTGCCGGAGGCACTCTTCTTGCCCTTGGCCACTTCCTTCTTCATCACGATCTCCGTTGTTCGCCGGGCGCGGGGTATACCTGATCGACGTCGCTCGATGCGTCCGAAAACCCCTCGACCAGCAACGCAAAATCAACCCGAGGTCGATCCGCCCTGCGGTGGCAGGGAAGGCGGTTGCTGCATGGTGCTTTGCCCCGGCCCTTGCCGGCACTGGCTGTATTCTTGTTGCGTGATCCGGCCATCGCCGTTGGCGTCGCACTGCGAAAAATGTTGCTCGAGCCAGGGAATGCGCTGCGCGTCCTGCTGGGTGATGTAGCCCTTGCTGCCGGCCACGTCATCGAAGCTCGGGCTTTCGCCGCCCATGCTGCCGCCCGGTGCCGGCTGCATGGCCGTCGCACCGGTTTCGGGTTGCGTGGAGGTCAAGGCGGGCGATGGCGGCGTCTGGACGGTCGCGCCATTCGGCGGGTTCTGCTGCTGGTCACCGGACGGATTCGAGCAGCCCATGACGGTCAACGCCAGCGCGCCGGTCAGTGCGAACAGCAGCGGTGCGGACTTGCGATTCATGTCGAAGACTCCTTGGTTGGGTCACGCGGCCGCTTCTTGCGGCGCTTGCGGCAAGCAAAGCACATGCCACGGCCGATTGGCGGCGCAACGTGCGTTTCGCACACCACGCGGCGCGGATTCTCGGAACCAATTTCCCGGCCGGGGAAATTTTTGCCAGCCAGCAACCGGGGCACGCTCGCGTCGCGTGAGCTGCCGCGCGCGTCGCGTTGCTGACGCCAGATGAACAAATCTTCAGCAAGTGCTTGTCGAATATGAACGGTTGCGGACGGAGAAGTGCCGCATTCGGGAAAGCCCATCGCCACGCGGGGGATGGCACGCCGCGTGCATTGGGGGTGGCCGCGAAGCAGTTGAACACGGCGCTGGACACAGGAGAAGAATGCCCATGAACAGTTGGATCGATACCACGCAGTCATTGCCCATCGAGCACGAATACGTCCGGTTCCTGGTCGTCGGGCACACGCGCGCGCTGATGGGTGTGTACGAGAACGACAGCTTCTGTTCGCGATGGGGCGCCTACGACAAAAAGCAGGTGGGCATCTGGCGCAAGCTCGGCGATGCGCCGCAGGTTCCCGCGCCGCCGCGCACCCATTCCGACCAGCGCTACTGGTCGGACCGGCCGATGCGCGAGAGTTTCTGACGCCTCGCCATCGGCATCAGCCGGAGCTGTTTTCCGCGAATGCGATCGTGCTCAGCAACGCCAGCGCCGGACGCCGCGAATCGAGGCGCGTGTGTTGCAGCACGACCGGCATATCGCAACAAAAGACGCTGGCATAATCGGTTTCGCGCGGCACCGGCGCGGGATCGGTGAGGTCGTTGAAGCGCAGGTGCAGCGTGCGTCGCGCCGGCACCGTGACGCGATAAGGTCCGACCGGTTCGCGATCACTGAAGTACAGCATGATGGTGACGTGCGCGTCGACGTCGTTGACGTTCAACAGGCATGCTGCTTCGTGGCTTTCGAAACGGGGATCGTCATCGTCGTGGCCGGGTGCGGGAATGTATCCCTCGGCGATCGCCCAGTGGCGGCTTCCTATGGTCATGGTCGTTCCTTCGCAGGCGGGGCTTGATCCGCCGATGGCGTTCAGATCAATGTGCGTGGGGCGGAGCGAGACCCGCCCTGCGGTTTCGCGTGCCGAACCACAATCCCGTGCCCAGCGCGCTTGCGGCGAGCACGCCGAATCCCAACGCGCGGCGGTGCTTTTCCACCCAAAGCGCCGAGGACGATCCGCGCGCGCGCTCGTCGAAACCGCCGTGCGCACCGGGATCGGCATCCACCGGCGAGAACAGGTTGTCGGGGCGCTGGTGATCGTCGGGTTCCAGCGTCTGTTGTCCGCTCCATGCGGTGCGGCCGAGATATTTGTCCAGCAGACCGGGGATGAATCGTTGCCCCCATTCGGCCATCCAGGTCGATGCGCCGACCGGCACGGTGCGGCGCCGGTGGCCGGCGGCGAACAGGATCGCGTCCGCCGCCACTTCCGGCTGGAAAATCGGCGGCACCGGTTGCGGGCGGTGCGGCAACTTGTTGCGCGCCCAGCCGAACTGGGGCGTGTTCAGCGCCGGCATCTGCACCGCGGTGACATGGATGTTGCTCCGCTCGTGTGCCAGCTCGCAGCGCAGCGCGTCCATGAAACCGGCAAGCGCGTGTTTGGCGCCGCAGTACGCGGACTGTAGCGGAATACTGCGATAGGCCAGTGCAGAACTCACCTGCACGATGGTGCCGCGATCGCGCGTGCGCATGCGCCTTAGCGCGGCCATCGCGCCGTACACGCTGCCGAGATAGGTGACCTCGGTGACACGCTTGAATTCATCGGCGCCGATTTCGTCGACCGGCGCAAACACCGTGACCATCGCGTTGTTGACCCAGACGTCGATCGTACCGAGTTCGCGTTCGATCCGATCGGCGGCATTGTCCAGCGCTTTCGCATCGGCGACATCCAGCGCGATCGAAAGCGCGGTGCCCCCGCCAAGCTCGATTTCCCGTCGTGCGGCCTCCAGCCCGGCTTGGCCGCGCGCGATCAGCACAACCTTGGCGCGTTCGCGCGCGAACGCGCGCGCGGTGGCGCGACCTACGCCGGCCGATGCGCCGGTGATCACGACAACCTTGTCCTGAAAGCGTCCGCGGCGGCGCAGCGGTGGATGGATGATGCGTTGGGCGTTCATGTTGTTCTCCTGTCTCAAGGACGATGTAGGGCGGGAGGAGCCGCGCAGCGGCGTATCCCGCCGCAGGCGAGACACGGCGGGATTTGTTGCGCTGCTCCCGCCCTACGCTTTTGATCAGTGTTCATGCGTAACCAAATCTCTTTTGGCCTCGCATCGCGCAAGTCAAAACCGCGCGAATCACAGCTCGCCTCGCGTGGCCATTTGCTTGATGCGAGCACCGGTGCGGCAGGCGATCGCCTGGATCGTCAGCGACGGATTGACGCCGCCGACAGTCGGGAACACCGACCCATCGCAGATCCACAAATTCGGAATGTCCCAACTGCGGCAATCGGCGTTCACCACGCTGGTTTCGGGGTCGTCGCCCATCCGCGCGGTGCCATTGAGGTGGCAGGTGTCATCCGCTTCGGCCCAGATGTCGCGCGCGCCGACGGCTTGCAGGCCACGCGTCATGAAATCGATCGAATGCCCGACCAGCGCCTTGTCGTTGTCGCAGAGTGAAAACGTTACGCGCGCGACGGGCAATCCGTATTGGTCCTTCTCGTCGGCCAGCGTGACGCGGTTGCGTTCCTGCGGCAGCGTTTCGCCGACGATCTTGAATCCGGCCTGGTGGTTGTACTGCTGCATCTCGCGCAGCAACGCACCGCCCCACAAACCACGGTTGCCCGCCTGCGTGGATGCCCACGCCTTCGGCAGCGGGCCCTGCGACATGAAGGCGTAGCCGCCGAAAAAATCCTTGCCTTCATCGCAGTAATTCCAATGCTCGGTGAGCGTCAGCGAAGGCGGCCCCTTGTACCAGCGGATTTCGTCGACCATCACGCCATACACGCCTTGGTTGGTCTGCGTCATCAGGTTCTTGCCAACCAGCCCGGAGCGATTGGCGAGACCGTCGGGGTGCCGCGCATCGGCCGAGTTCAGCAGCAGCCGTGGCGTCTCGATCGCGTAACCCGCCACCACGACGTTGCGCGCGCGCTGGAAGCGCCAGCGCCCTTCGCGCTGGTAGTGCACGCCGGTTGCGCGATCCTTGTCATTGACCTCGACGCGGCCCACCATCGCGAGGTCGCGGATTTCAGCACCCGCCTTCACCGCGCGTGGGATCCACGTGACCAGCGCACTCTGCTTGGCATTGGTCGCGCAGCCGGTGACACAGAAGCCGCGATACACGCAGGGATGCGCCAACCCGCGCGGCGCTGAAAGCGTGGCCAGCGGCGTTTCGGTCCACGCGATGCCCATCGCTTCGCACGCCTGCGCCAGCACCCAGCCGGCCGCGTTCACTTCGTGCGCGCGATACGGGTAACGCGGACGCTTCGGTCCCCACGGATAGGTGACGGGTCCGGAAATCTTCAGCGCCTGCTCGACTTCGTCGTAGTAGTGCCACATCTCGCGCCAGTCCAGCGGCCAGTCGACGCCGTAGCCAAGCAGCGTGCGGCACTTGAACCACTCGGGGCGAAACCTGAGCGACACCATCGCGAAGTGCACGGTCGAACCGCCGACCGACTTGCCGCTGTTGTTGTTGCCGAGCTTCAGCGGATTGTCGCCGTCGCAGATGCGCTCATCGGTCCAGAACAGTTTTTCCTGATGCGTTTCGTCGGACGCGAACTCCTCCAGCGGACGCCACCACGCGCCGGCGTCCAGCGCGACCACGGAAAACCCGGCTTCGGCCAGCTTGCACGCCAGCGTGCCACCACCGGCGCCGGTGCCGACGACCACGAAATCGACCTGTTCGTCATCGCGGTATTCGCGCATCGGCATCCAACCGCCAACGCGCAACGGATCGGGCGCGCGCCCGTGCGCGCCGCGCGGCGTGTACAGCGCGTCGTGCAGCGCGTGGACGCTCGCCGCACTCATGGCGGCGCTTCGTCACCGGAATGCGCCTCCACCGCTTCCCACGGATCGCGCCGGTTGAAATACATGCGCACGTAGCCGCGCGGGGCGGCCGGGCCGCCGAAGCCGATTTCGTTCCATGCGGTCGGGTGCGAGTAGTACGCGGCGAGGATGTCGTGCGTGACGCGCTCGCGAAAGAACAATGCAGACGACATGCCGTCCCACTCCGGACCATCAAGTTTGCCGTCGTGCATGTCCTCGAGCAGCGCATCACGTGCGGCGGCGGTCAGCAGATGGAACGCGGTGCCGGCGCGGGCCTGGGCAGCGGCATCCAGCGCGGTCAGTCCGCGCCGCCACGCTTCGCGCAGTGGCGGCAGCCGCGCATCGCGATAACCGTCGCGACGATCCTTCGCAAGTTTGCGATCGACCATCGCGGCGATCGGCACGCGCGCCTGCGGGCCCGCCAATTGCGGGACGATGCCGTCGCAGAGCGCGCGCAGCGTGCGCCATGCCTGCTGATCCAGAAACTGCGGCGCATCGACGATCGCCAGCCGCGCATCCATCACCTGGCGCGTCGCGTCATTCCACGACGGCGTGTCGCGTTTCGCCATGACGTCGTAGCCGTGATAGCGATCAGGCACGCGGGTGCTCCTCGATCAGGCGCAGCGCCGCCAGTCCCGCCAACGCAAGCCCGGTGAAACTCGGCGGCGCGGGAATGGGCGGGCCATTCAGGATGTTCTGCGACCAGTTGCGCCAGCCGCCCATGTTCCGGCTCACACCGAAGACGTGGAAGCCGGCGCCGAGGAACCCGACCAGTGCGGTCAGTCGCAGCCACCAGCGCGTCAGCCGGCGCGGCCGGTGCGGATGCGTGGCCGCGGTTTCCGACAGCAACGCCGCCGCGATCGGCGGCACCGTGACCGGTACGAACATGAAGGGATCGTGGTAGGCACCGCGGAAGTGCAGCAGGCCCGCTTCGCCTGACGTGGCGACCAGCCCCGCCGCCGTCAGTGCCGCGAGCGCGCGTCCCGCGGGCACGCCGAACACGCGCGGCGTAGCGCCACCTTCGCTTTCGCGCAAGCGTTCCGAGTAGTAGCCCAGCAACCCCGCCAGCGCGACCGCAGCTGGCGCGCCCAATGGCGAACCATAAAAGAGGTTTTGCCAGCAAAAGCCACCCGGACGCTTGCCGATGTTGTAGACGTGGAAACCCGTGCCAACCACGCCGGTCAGCGCCGCCGCGGCGTAGATCGAATCGCGGACACGATGCGCGGTCTTGCGCGTGTCGCGCGTGCCATGCGCACTCACCGCCAGCGTCAAGGCGGAGACGACGAGCGGCGTGACCATCGCCTTGTTGTGGAACATGCCGCGGTAATGCTCGATGCCGCTGTCCAGCAGCGTGGACGTGGCGATCAGCCCGGCCGCCCGGTTGAGCCGCCGCGCGGCGGTCACCGTGGCTTCGTGTCCCGACGATTTGTCGACGTGCCGTAGTGGGCGCCGCCGCAATGCCGCCGCTCCGACTGCCACCGCCAGCGCACCGAACACCGCCATGCCGGCGCCTTGCCCGAGCCACATCGAAGGTTCCTTTGGCGACGACCGCACGACTATTTCGGCGAACAGTCCTTGTGCCCGCAGCCGCACCCGCCGCGTTCGGCTTCGTCGCGCGACACCTCGTCGGTGAATTCGACGGCATTGCGGCAGTGTTCGCTGCAATACGGATGGCCCGCCTCGACCTCGCAGGTGCATTGCTCGTGCCGGCATTTTTCCTTGATGTGATCGACTTCCATGGATGTCCTCCTTGATGGCGGGTTGAAGCCCGTCCTACCGCTGCAACCGTGGCGGGTTGAAGCCCGCCTTACGAAATCCGGTACTGCTCCGCATCCGCGTGTTTGAACGTGACGCCCGCGCCGGGCCGCGACAGGTCGGGATACAAACGCCCATCCACCGGCTCGGGCACGCCATCGAACAGCATGTGTTCGATGCGAACGTGATCGTGAAAGTATTCGATGTGGCGTGAAGCGCGCGTCGCACAGGCCGGATGCATGTGCAGCCCCGGCGCGCAGTGCGCAGACAGCGGAACATGGAATGCGTCGCACAATGCGGCGGCGCGCAGGTACCCGGTGATGCCGCCGCAGCGCGTGGCATCGGCCTGCAACACGTCGACCGCTTCGGCCGCGAGCATCCGCCGGAAATATCCGGCGTCGTAGCCGTACTCGCCCGCGGCGATGTCCATGCCAGTCGGCGCGCGGTCGCGCAGCATGCGCAACCCGTCGAGATCGTCCGACGAAACCGGTTCCTCGAACCAACCCACGTCGCATTCCTGCGCGAACACCTGCGCCATGCGCAGCGCCTGTTTGCGCGCATAGGCGCCATTGGCGTCCACGAACAAACGAACGCCGTCACCGATCGCCTTGCGGGCGACTTTCGCGCGCGCCGGATCGCGTTGCGGTTCCCGTCCAACTTTCATCTTCACCATCGCGATCCCGTCATCGGCCCAGCCGCCGAGCTGTTCGCGCAATCGCGCATCGGTATAAGAGGTGAAACCACCGCTGCCGTACACGGGAATGGCCTCGCGCGTCGCGCCCAGCAATTTCACCAGCGGCACGTCCAGCAACTTCGCCTTCAGGTCCCACAACGCATTGTCGATCGCCGAGACCGCCATGGATGCGACGCCGCGGCGGCCCAAATTTCGGACCGCCGCGGCCATCGCCCACCACACTCCGGGAATGTCCATCGCATCCCAACCTTCGATCACGCCGGCCAGCATGTCGTGGATCAGGACCTGCGTGGCCCTGTCGGCGTAGCTGTAACCGATGCCGTGCTTGCCGCCGGCTTCGATTTCCACCAGCACCAACGTGGTCGAGCGCCATTCCAGCGTGCCGTCGGATTCGGGAGCATCGGTCGGCACCTTGTATGCGCTCGCCCTCGCCTTGCCGAGCGCGATGGTTTCCATCATTCAACTCTTTTCTTGTGGCCGGGGAACAACGTGGCCCAGGTTTCGCGCGTGGATTCGCGCAGCATCGCGTTGGTGCTGGTGTCGCCCTTCAGCATGGACTCGACGAAGGCCTTGGCCTGCTTGAAGGTGATGTGCGGCGGCAGCGGCGGCACTTCCGGATCGGTGATCGCCTCGATCACGCACGGCCGATCGGCTTTCAGCGCTTCGTCCCACGCCGGACCGATCTGCTCGGGCCGATTCACCATGATGCCTTTGAGTCCGATCAATTCGGCGTAGCGGGCGTAGGGAAAATCGATCACGTGCTGCGAAGCGTCGTATCTCGGATCGCCTTCCATCACGCGCTGTTCCCAGGTCACCTGATTCAGGTCGCCGTTGTTCATGACCATGATGATCAGGCGCGGGTCGGCCCATTCCTTCCAGTAATCCTTGATGGTGATGAGTTCCGCGTTGCCGTTCATCTGCATCGCGCCGTCCCCGACCAACGCGATTGCCACGCGATCGGGAAATGCGAACTTGGCGGCGATCACGTAAGGCACGCCGGGACCCATCGTGGCGAGTCCGCCGGAAAGCGATGCCATCATGCCGTCGCGGATTTTCAGATCGCGCGCGTACCAATTGGCGGCCGAACCGGAATCGGAAGCCAGGATGCAGTTGTCCGGCAACTTCGGCGACAATTCCCAGAACACGCGCTCTGGATTGATCGGCGCGGCCTCGACCATCGCGCGCGATTCCAGCACCTGCCACCACTCGCCCACGTTCTTTTCGATCGTGGCGCGCCATTCGCGATCGGTCTTGCGCTGCAATCGTGGAATCAGCGCCTGCAGCGTCGCCCTGGCGTCGCCGACGAGATTGATCTCCATCGGATAGCGGATCGAAAGCATCGCCGGGTCGATGTCGATCTGCACCCCGCGCGCCTGCCCTTCCTTGGGCAGGAATTCGGAATACGGAAAGCGCGAGCCGATCATCAGCAGCGTGTCGCACTCGGTCATCAGATCCCAACTCGGCTTGGTGCCGAGCAGGCCGATCGAGCCGGTGACGAAAGGCAACTCGTCCGGCAGCGCGGCCTTGCCGAGCAACGCCTTGGCGACACCCGCGCCGAGCAGTTCGGCGACCTCGGTCACTTCCTCGCGCGCGCCGAGTGCGCCGGCACCGACCAGAATCGCCACCTTGCTGCCGGCGTTCAGCAGATCGGCGGCTTGCTGCAAATCAATCTCGGCCGGCACCACGTGCGGCGCGCGATAGCCGAGGCCCGAGTGCACCGTGCCGTGCTTGCGCGGCGGCGTTTCCACCGCGTCCAGTTCCTGCACATCGTTGGGAACGATGATGCAGGTGACCGCGCGTTTGGAGATCGCGATGCGCATCGCACGATCGATCACGTGTCGTACCTGTGCCGGCACCGTGACCAACTCGACGTACTCGGAGGCGACGTCCTTGAAGAGTGTCGTCAGATCCACTTCCTGCTGGTACTGCCCGCCCAGCGCCGATCGTGCCTGCTGGCCCACGATCGCGACCACCGGCATGTGGTCGAGCTTGGCGTCATAGAGACCATTCAGAAGATGAATCGCGCCGGGCCCGGAAGTGGCCATGCATACGCCGACTTCACCGGTGAATTTCGCGTGCGCACAGGCCATGAACGCGCACATTTCCTCATGGCGCGCACGCACCAGTTCGATCTTGCCGTCGGCACGATTCATCGCGCCCATCAAGCCGTTGATGCCGTCGCCCGGGTAACCATAAATTCGGTGTACGCCCCATTCCGCGAGGCGCTCGATGATGAAATCACCGACAAGCGTCGTCATTGTCGATTCCTTTCGTTGCGACAAGCGGGATCATGCGCGGCGGCCAATGAAGCATGCGTGAAGCCATTCATGTGCGGGCTAGGCGTCAAGCAGGACCGGCTGCAGCGGTTGATGCACACGCACCGTTGGCAGCGCTTCTGCGACACTTGGAAGGCGTGCGCACCACGCGTGCCCATTACCCCTGCCTTGGTCACTGACACCGGGAGACCGACACCCATGCTGACCATCCATGCCGATGGCGAAACACATCCCCTCGTCTGGCTGCACGGGAACCCCGTTCCTGACAATGCCGCGTGGCTCGACCTCTGCGAGCCCGATGCAATCGAGGTCAAGGCTTGCGAGGAAGTGGCAAAGCTGAAGCTTCCGGATCGCAAGGACATCGTCGGGATCGGGCTTGCCGGGCGCAACCGCAGCAGCGAACAATCCGTGTTCCTGCAGATTTCGCGATTCGCCGACGTGGATGACAGCGTCTCCGCCACGCCGGTGTCACTGGTGTTGACGCCGAAAGTGCTGGTGACCCAACGCTACGCGCCCTCGCCGACCTTCGAGATCGCGGCCGGCGAGTGGCACGAAGACCAGTCGCACGAGGGCGCGGCCAGCGCGTTCGCCGAGTTGCTGGAAACCATGACCGAACGCACCGCGCAGAGCATGGAGAAGATCGCCGGCGACGTTGCCAAACTTTCCGCGCACGTTTTCAACGAGCGCCTGACCGAAACGCGGCATCTGCGCCGCTGGCTGGTGCATGTCGGCAAGCTGGAGGCTCGGCTGGCGCGCAGCCGCGGCACGCTGCTCGGCATCATGCGGATCGTGACGTTCATGTGCGAGAAGCAACCCGAGTGGTTGCCGGACGAACCGAAATTGCGCCTCGCGATGATCCGCACCGATCTCGACGCTCTGGATCAATTCGACGAACAGCTCACCGAGAAATTGCAGTTCCTGCTCGATGCGATCCTGGGCATGATCAGCGTCAACCAGAACAACGTGATGAAGCTTTTCACCGTAGTGTCGGTGGTGGCCGCGCCGCCGGTGCTGCTGGCTGGCATCTGGGGCATGAACTTCAAGGCGATGCCGGAGTTGTCGCAACCGTGGGGTTACGCGATGGCGCTCAGCGCGATCGCATTGAGCGTGCTGATCCCGCTCGGCATCTTCAAATGGCGGGGCTGGCTTTCCAGCGATTGATCCATCGCACGCGCGCGATGCGCTCGCGCAAACCCGCGGAACGCAGGCATGATCGGGCACCGGCGATCAAATCAGCGTCCGTAGATGCGGTCCACGATCGCGGCGACGTCGACGAACCGACGCGCCTCGGGATCGAAACGATCATCGCGCGCCAGCTTGCGCACCCAGTCCACCAGTGCGCGACCATCCCACGCGTCCGGCGGCCCGGCGAGACGATGTGTCCTGGTGCCGTCGTGGCGATCGACCGTGAAGTCATGGAACGATCCGCGGACGTTGCGCAGCGAAGCGCCGCCGCGGGTGCCGTAGAACGAAGCCTCGATCACGGCGTCCGCCCCTGCCGGCAGCCGCCACGAACAGGTCAGCCGCACGTTGGTACCGTCGTCGAGGCGGTAATGCACGCTCGCGTAATCCTCCGGCGCCGTGATCGGCGGCAGCAGGCGCTTGCCCTGCTGGTACAGATTCGCATCCACCGCATCCACCCGCGCGCGACCGGTCACCCACATCGCAAGATCGATCAGATGCACACCGAGATCCATCACGCATCCGCCGCCCGACTGGGTGACGTCGTAGAACCACGCCTTGCCGGGACCATAGGCGTTGTGGAACGTCAGGTCGATGGCGTACACGTCGCCCAGGTCGCCGGCGCGAATCTGCTCGCGCAGCGCCGCGATGCCGGCCATGCAGCGATAGTTGAAATCCACGCCCAGCAGGCGGTCGTGGGCGTGCGCCATGGCCACCACTTGCGCTGCTTCCGCAGCGGTGCGTGCCAGCGGTTTCTGACAGAACACCGCCTGCTCGTGCTCCAACGCGGCCATCGCATGCGCGGCGTGCAGCGCACTGGGTGTCGCGATCACCACGCCGTCAAGGCGCTGTTCCAGCAGCACATCCAGCGATTCGTAAGCACGCGCGTCGCTCACTTGCGCGGCTTCCTCGGCGAGTGCCGGATCGACGTCGGCCACCGCGACCACGTCCGCGACTTGCGCGTCGACAAGTGCCTCCATTCGCGCACGGCCGGTCCAGCCGAGGCCCACGAAACCAAGGCGTGGCTTGGCGGCAGTCGATCTGCGCGGCCAAGGCTGCACGACGGCGGCCTCACCGGTCGCGCTCATGGCGAAATGTCCTGATGGCCGTCCGCAACCATCATGCGATCGCCTTCCGCACACAACGCGGAAGCGAATCGAACGTCTGTTCGCGATCCGCTCCCACCACGCCTTGTTTGCAGCGTTGCCGTCGTGGGTTCCGCCGCGCTGACGACCGCGTTGCGATCGCCGCTGTCGTGCGTATGCGCCGCACCACAGCGGCATGCCAGCAGCTATGCATTCCTTTCCATGGCATCCATTCCGGACGCTCCTTGTATGTCCGCCGCAGCCGACGGTTCAGAGCAAGATGCGTGCCGACCGCAAACACGACCTGAAGCCAGCCCTGGAATCGGCTTCAAAGTGCGCAGCCGGCCATGCGTTCGCGCGTTCAGGCGCTCGGGCGCTTGCGCCATTCAACGAGGTGAACCGCGACTTGCGATCAGGAATTGGTTACCGGCCACGCGCGGTCAACCCGGAAATTTTTCGCAATTGGTGCCGCCGGCTTATCCTCCAGTCAGGCCAGCGGCGCGACGGGTGCAAGTTTTGTTTGCGCGTTCGGTGATCGCCAGCAGCGCCGGCCACGGCACCTCGATGCCCTGCCGGCGCCCTTTCGGTGTCAGCTTCAATTTGTATGGACCCAGAAGCAGTGTGTAGGGCCTGGAATGGATCTCGATTTCACGTCGCAATGGCTTGTCGAGTTTCGTCACGTTGTTCTCCTTTGGCGTCGCGAGGCACACGGTCACGTATCGAGGCAATGTTCGAGGAAGCGGATGGCCGCCTTCTCCAGTCGCCGCGGGTGTGCAACCAGTTCCGACGGCACGCGGCGATGCAGGTCGCCGCTTTGCCAGCCGGTCACGACCTGCGGACAGACATAGGATTTGCGCGCGACCGCCGGGGTGTTGCCGAGTTCTTCGGCGGCGGCCACGATGGCTTGGCGCACCGCCGCGCGTTTCGCGCGTTCGCCGCCACGCGTCGGCAGCGGCGTCCGCGCAAGACAGGCGATCACCGTCAGCGTGCCGGCCCACGTGCGGAAATCCTTGGCGCTGAACCGCTCGCCGAGGATGTCGCGCAGGTATTCATTCAATTGCGCCGCGGTCGCGCGCCGATGCACGCCCTCTTCGTCGTACTGGAACAGCGCGGTTCCCGGCAGGCGGCTGCAACGGCGCACCATCCTGACCAGCCGGCGATCGGTCAACACGGCTTCGCGCTTTTGTCCGCTCTTGCCGGGGAAGCGCAATGTCGCGGTGCCGTCGCGACCGAAGGTCACGTGCCGCGCGCGCAACGTCGTCAAGCCATACGAATGATTGGTCCGCGCGTACTCGGAATTGCCGATGCGGATCGAGGTGGCCATCATCACCGCGGTCATCATCGCCAGCACCTTGTCGCGCGGCAGGCCTTCCAGGCGCCGGTCGCGGCGCAGCCGCGCACGCAACGTCGGCAGCCGCTGGCCGAAGCGCAGCAAACGCCGGTACTTCTTGACGTCGCGGCTGTGCTGCCAGGCTGCGTGGTAGCGGTATTGCTTGCGCCCGCGCGCGTCGCGCGCGGTGGCCTGCAGATGACCGCGCCGATCGGCGCAGATCCAGACGTCCACGTACGCGGGCGGAATCGCCAGTGCCCGGATACGCGCCAGCGTCGCTTCATCACGCACGCGCGCGCCTTTGGCGTCGAGATAAACAAAGCCGCGTCCCGCGCGGCGACGGATGATGCCGGGTTCACAATCGCTTGCATAACGCAACTTGCGCATGCGCGCGCGCCGGACCTGACGTCGGTGCGCGCGCGTGGCGGTTCCGGTTTTGGGCATGGCCGATGCGTGCGATCAGCCGGATGGGACAGCGCATCGCCTCGCGCCAGCGAAAACTTTTCGCAAGCGCGCGCCGTGCGCGACCCGCTTACCAGGCGGGGCGTGCATCCAGCGATGCGGAGGCGGTGCGGCCCGTGTCGATCTGGGTTTCCAGCAGCCGCTCGATGCAGGCGTCGATGCGCCGGGTCGAGTGGTTGCTGTGGGCGCTCGCCAGTTCGCGGCGAATCATGCACACCGCCGCCGCGCCCTGCCGGGCCTTGCGCGCGAAGGTTTCACGCTGGGCCGGCCGCCATGCCACCAAGGCGGCAGCCTCGTTGTAACGGCGTTCCTCATCCATCACGGCGAGCATGTCCAGAAGATTTGCCCGATCCATGGCTTCCTCCTTTTATTGCTGGCGCTCCTGTTGAGCGAGCGCAGCATAGGCAGGCGCACATTTACACCGCGTCAATTCCGGGTGCAGCGGCGTTCACCTGAAATGGACATCATGCTGATACGCTCCACGGGATGGCAGGACGCCGTCGCCCGCGGCTTGCGACCTATCGGCGCAAGCGCCATTTCGAACACACGCCGGAACCGGCCGCGACGCCGCGCGGGCGACGTACGCACGCTCCGGCGGGACGCCAATTCGTGATCCACCTGCATCACGCGCGCCGCCGGCATTTCGACCTGCGCCTGCAAGTCGGCGGCGTGCTGCGCAGTTGGGCAGTGCCGAAGGGACCTTCGCGCGATCCGTCGATCAAGCATCTCGCGGTGGAAGTCGAAGACCATCCGCTGAGCTACGGTTCATTCGAGGGCACGATTCCGGAAGGCCACTATGGCGCCGGCACCGTGGCGATCTGGGACGAAGGCACGTGGGGCACCGAAGGCTCCGCCGCGCAGCAGATCGACAAGGGCCATTTGCGTTTCGAATTGCACGGCTCGCGTTTGCACGGCCGCTGGTCGCTGGTGCGCACCCGGATGCAGGCGGGCAAGCCGCAGTGGCTGCTGATCAAGGGCGACGACGAATTCGTGGTGCCCGATGACGTGGCCGACGACACACCGCTGTCCGAATGGAAGGCGGACCACCACATCGAACCGGCCGCCCGCACGCGGCGTGCATCGCGCGGCGCGAAAGCGCCTTCGTTGCCGGCGGCTGACCGGTTCGAACTGGAACTCGCACGTCTGCACCAGCGCGCACCGCAGGGCGAGGACTGGCTGCATGAGGTGAAATACGACGGCTACCGGATGCTGGCATGGCGAGACGGGCGCGAGCTGCAACTGTTGTCACGCAACCGGCTCGACTGGACCGAGAAGCTTCCCGCGATCGCGGACACCATTCTCGGGCTGGACTGCCGCAACTGCGTGCTGGACGGCGAGCTGGTGGTGTTCGACGAACACGGGCGCAGCCGCTTCGACCTGCTGCAGAAGGAGTTCAACCGTGCGCAAGCGCAAGCCGTGCGCTACGCGGTGTTCGATCTGCTTGCGTTGAACGGCGACGATCTGCGCAATGCGCCGCTACTGGAACGCAAGGCGGCGTTGTCGCGCCTGCTCGACGCGAACGATCCCGCCACGAGCCCGCTGGCGGTTTCCGGATTCCTTCGCGGCAACGGCGCGCTCGCTTACCAGCGCGCCTGCGAAGCGGGTCTCGAAGGCGTGATGAGCAAGTCGGTGGACGCACCCTATCGCGGCGGCCGCGGCGACGCCTGGCGCAAACTGAAGTGCGTCGACTCGGATGAATTCGTGATCGTCGGTTACACGCCGGGCAAGGGCTCGCGTGGCGCGCTGGGCGCGCTGCTGCTGGCCGAACCGCGCGGCAAGGCGTGGCGCTACGTGGGCCGCGTCGGCACCGGCATGGACAGCGCGATGCTGGAGCGCCTGCACGACCAACTGAAACGCGTGCAATTGAATCCGGCGAAAACCAAACCCGAATTGATCGACGCGCCCAACGCCAAGCAACTGCGTGGTGGGCGGCCGGTGTGGGTGCAGCCCGACACCGTGGTGGAAGTCGAATTTCGCGGGCGCACCGGCGACGACTTCCTGCGCCAGGGCAGCTTCAAGGGCTTGCGCCCCGACAAGTCGCCGGCGGATCTTCGCGACAGCGATCGCGGCAAGGAGACAACGCCCATGGCATCCGCAAAATCTCCCTCAAAATCTGCGGCCCGCAAGGGCACGCCGCGCAAGCACGCCGCCAGCGAACCGGCCATCAATCTCACCCACCCGGACCGCGTGCTGATCGAAAGGCCGCGCGTCACCAAACGCGCGCTTGCGGAATTCTACGCAAGTATCGCCGAGCATCTTTTGCCGGGCGTGGTCGGACGTCCGCTGTCGCTGGTGCGCTGCCCCGATGGTGCCGGCAACGAATGTTTTTTCCAGAAACACCCGATGACCGGGATGCCGGACGCGATCGGCGTGGGCGACGCGCGCAGCGCGGATGGCAAGCGGCAGGACTACGTATACGTCAATGACATCGCAGGCGTGATCGGCCTGGTGCAGATGAACGTGATCGAGATCCACCCGTGGGGTTCGACCATCGCGGACCTCGAACATCCCGATCGGCTGGTATTCGATCTCGATCCCGACACCGGCGTGGAATGGTCGCGCGTGCGCGACGCCGCGCGTCTGGTGCGCGAGCGGCTGCAAGCCGTCGGGCTTGAGAGTTTCCTGCGCACCACCGGTGGCAAGGGCCTGCACGTGGTGGTGCCGCTGAATCCGCGGCCCGACTGGGAAACCGCCAAGGCCTTCACGCAAGCGCTGGCACGGACGCTGGAACACGAGTCGCCGCAGGATTTCGTTTCCGTCGCGACCAAGAACCGACGCAAGGGGCGCATCTTCGTGGATTACCTGCGCAACGCGCGCGGTTCCACCGCGGTCGCGTCGTATTGCGTGCGCGCGCGGCCCGGCGCCGGCGTGGCGACGCCGCTGCGCTGGGAAGAATTGTCGCGACTGAAATCGGGCGCGCAGTACACCTTCACCAACCTCCCGCGGCGATTGAAAACCTCGAAACAAGATCCGTGGCAGGGCTTCGATGAAATCCGTCAGGCATTGCCGCGCGCAGGTTGATGCAGGTTCGGCTGAACCCGGATGTAGGTTGGGCTGAACCCGGACGCAGTCCGGGGAAGCCCAACGGAATACGCCGACCAACGTTGGGCTTCCGCCGATGAAGCCGGCGTCAGCCCAACCTACGCCGTCATTTCGGCGCAGGCCGGGATGCATTTTTTGTCCTTGCGACAACCAAAAGCAAGATGGATTCCGGCCTGCGCCGGAATGACGAAATCCGATTTTGATGCGCACTGCGCACACCCAGGAGAACCACCATGGCGGCAAGACCCATCTGGAGCGGCACCATATCCTTCGGGCTGCTCAACATTCCGGTGCAGTTGATGTCCGGCGAACGGCACGTGGACCTGCATTTCCGGATGCTCGATTCGCGCGACAACGCACGCATCCGCTACGAACGCGTGAACGAGGACACCGGCGAGGAAGTGCCGTGGAAGGAAATCGTGAAAGCCTTCGAATACGACAAGGGCAACTACGTGGTGCTCGAGAAGGAGGACTTCGAGAAGGCCGCACCCGAATCGACCGAGTCGGTGGACATCGAGGCCTTCATCGACGCATCGGCGATCGGTCCCGAATATTTCGAAAAGCCCTACTACCTCGTGCCGGCCAAGAAGGCGGAAAAGGGTTACGTGCTGCTGCGTGAAACCCTGAAACGCCTGAAGACCGCGGGCCTGGCGCGCGTGGTGATCCGCACCCGCGAATACCTCGCGCTGGTGGCTCCGCGCGACGACGCGCTGCTGTTGATGCTGCTGCGCTACCCGCAGGAAATCGTGCCGGCCGACGAATACGCGTTCCCCGACAAGAAGATTTCCGCGTACCGGGTCACCCAGAAGGAGCTGGACATGGCCGAGACGCTGGTGAAGTCGATGGTCGGCGAATGGAATCCCGATGAATACCACGACGACTTCCGCGACCGACTCACCAAGGTGATCGAGGCTCGCATCAAGGCCAAGGGCGGTGTGCGCGCACCTTCCGCCGAAGAAGTCGCGATGCCGAAGAACGCGTCAACCAACGTGGTGGATTTCATGTCGCTGCTGAAGAAGAGCATCGACACCCACCAGCGCACACCCGCGAAGAAATCCGGTGCCGCGGCCAAGAAGAGCGGTGGCCACCATACCGCCGCGCGGCGCAA
>Ga0207657_10002169_pt1 | contig 21252 bp, 19 predicted proteins | sample KBSC33metaG_FD_184316 | JGI IMG/M metagenome (GOLD analysis project Ga0207657, IMG submission 184316) | Corn rhizosphere microbial communities from Kellogg Biological Station, Michigan, USA - KBS C3-3 metaG (SPAdes) (version 2) | ecosystem: Host-associated > Plants > Roots > Rhizosphere > Soil ... | reverse complement strand
CGCACCGGATACCCCGTCTGCCACTGCCCCGAGATCTCCGTCAGCCGGATGCAGTACATGAGGGTCTGGATGTCGCGTCGGTCGAGCATACGGATCAACACGTCGTCGTTCGACACACCTGTGACCATCCCCTGCAAGGGGGATAGCGGGTAGCGCTTGGTCATCCGGATCAAGCTGGTAGAGTGCGCCGCGCGATGATCAAGGTACTCGTTGCGGCGCTTGTCGGCACCATCATCGGGATCGTTGTGATGGTTGCCGTTATCGCCATCGCAGGCACCGATACGAGCGGTGCCTCCAGCGTCGGCCTGGGGACGTCGCCGAACTCGACGTTCACCCCCTCCGGGTCGACCGGGGGAGCCACCACGCCGCCACCGTCCAGCGGCGGGTCGAGCGGCCCGTCCAGCGGCCCCTCCAGCTCGGGTGGTGGCGGTGACGCCGCCAACGGCAAGGTGCTGTTCACCTCGAAGACCTGCTCGAGCTGCCACTCAGACGTCGCCGGCACCGCGTCGCCGTTTCCGTCTGCGCCCAACCTGGCCGAGCTGAACGCCTCCGGGGCACTCACCACAGCCACCATCCTGACCCAGATCAAGAACGGCGGCGGCCCCATGCCAGCCGGCTTGGCCTCCGGACAGGATGCCGCCGACCTGGCCGCGTACATCCTCACGCTCAAGTAATGCCATGAGCACCCCCGAGGCAACCCGCGTGCGCACCGGCGCCGACGCGCTGGTGGCCGCGCTCGAGGCACACGGCGTCGAGATCGTGTTCGGCATCCCCGGCCAGCACGCGCTCAGCCTCTGGGAGGCCCTCCGCGGCTCCTCGATCCGACCGGTCGTCGTCCGCCACGAGCAGGCCGCCGCCTTCGCCGCCGTCGGCTACGCGCGCACCTCCGACCGGCTCGGCGTCTGCATCACCAGCACCGGCCCCGGCGCCTTCAACGCCTTCGCCGGCATGGGCGAGGCGGACGCGTCCAACCTGCGCGTCCTGCACATCACCACCCAGGTGCCGAGCGACGCGGGCGAGCGCGGCTGGATGCACGAGACCGTCGGCCAGTCCAGCGCCTTCCATGCCGTCACCCGCCACCACCTCCGCCCTCGCACCCCCGCCGCGCTGGCCGCCGCCGTCGACGAGGCGATGTGCGCGATCGCATGCCGTCCCGGTCCGGCCATGATCGAGGCCATGACCACCGTGCTGACCGCCCCCGCCGAACCTGCCGAGGTCGCGGTCACGCGCCTGTCCCCGCCGGCGCCCGACCCGGCCGCCATCGGACGCGTGCGAGAGCTGCTGGAAGGCGCTCAGGCGCCGCTCGTCTTCGCCGGCGGCGGCGCCCGCCTGCACGCCGCCCGCGTCGCCGAGCTGGCCGAAGCGCTGGACGCGCCCGTCGTCACCAGCTTCAACGGCAAGGGCGTGCTGCCGCCGGGCCACGCGCTGCACGCCGGATCATCGTGCGAGGAGCCCTCCATCCGCCGCCTGGTCGCCACCAGCGACGTCTGCGTGGCCCTCGGCACGCGCTTCTCGGAGGAGCCCACCTGCCACTGGGCGGTCGAGATCCCGCGCGCGCTCGTCCACGTCGATCTCGACCCGGCCCGCATCGGCCGCAACTACCCCGTGGCTGAGGGGATTGTCGCCGACGCCGGTCGCTTCTGCGATGCCCTGCTCGAGGCCGGCGTCACCGCCGGCGCCCGCGACGGCGCCGCCGCAGCTCGTGCCGCGCTGGCCGGCCGCCAGTCGGAGGTGGCCGCCCACGGCTTCACCGCGGAGCTCGAGCTGATGCACCAGCTCGACGCGGCCCTGCCTGACGACGCGCTGGTGATCGCCGACATGACCATCCAGTCCTACTGGGGCGTGCTCTACCTGGACGCCCGGCGGCCCGGCGGCTACGCCTACCCGATGAGCGGCGCGCTCGGCTCCGGCCTACCCAGCGCCCTCGGCGCCGTCGCCGCCAACCCCGGCGCGCCGGTCGTCGTGCTGGCCGGCGACGGCGGCTTCCTGATGGGCGGCCATGAGCTTGCCACCGCTCAGCAGAACGGCCTGCACTTCGTCACGCTGCTCGTCAACGACAACGCCTTCGGCGTGCTCAAGAACTACCAGATGTCCGCCTATGGCCACTCCAGCTCGGTCGACCTGCGCTCGCCGGACTTCGAGCAGCTGGCCGCCGGCTACGGCGTCGGCTACCGCCGCATCGAGGACACCTCCCAGGCCGGCGACGCGCTGCGCGAGGCGATCGCCGGCCTTGACGGCGGATGCCGCTTGATCGAGCTGCAGACCGAGCTCGCGGCACCTCCGCAGTCGATCTGAGCGCCGCCTACAATCGCCTGAGTGGAAGCTGCCAACCTGACCGACGCGCAGCGCGTCGACTACTCGATGACCGCCGGCGAGGCGCTGCCGGTGGCCGTGCGCGGTGCCGGCTGCAGGATCGAGACGGCGGACGGCCGCAGCTACCTGGACGCCTGCGGCGGTGCCATGGTGATGCTGCTCGGCCACTGCCATCCCCGCGTGGTCGAAGCGCTCGCCCGCCAGTCGCAGCAGCTCAACTACACCTACCGCTTCTCGTTCCGCAACGAGCCGATGCTGGAGCTGGCCGAGCGGATCGCCGGCCACGCGCCCGGCGACCTCGAGTGGTCGTTCTTCAACTCCTCCGGATCCGAGGCCAACGAGTCGGCGATGCATCTGGCCGTCCTCTACTGGGAGCTGATGGGCAAGCCGGCGAAGATCGAGTTCCTGTCGCGCGCCACCTCCTACCACGGCTCCACCCTTGGAGCCCTGTCGCTTTCCGGTTCGCGCTGGCGCGCCCCGTTCGAGTCGCTGCTGCACAAGTACGCCGCCGTGCCCAACGCCGACACCGCCGAGCAGGGCGCCGCCGAGCTGGAGGCCGCCATCCTCAGCCGCGGAGCCGACCACGTCGCCGCGTTCATCGTCGAGCCGGTGACCGGCTCATCGGGGGCCGCCGTCGACCTGCCGCCCGGCTACCTGCGCGCCGTCCGCGAGGTGTGCGACCGCCACCAGGTGCTGCTCGTGGCCGACGAGATCATCACCGCCTTCGGCCGCACGGGCCGCTGGTTCGGCGTCGAGCACCACGACGCCGTGCCCGACGTGATCACCTTCGGCAAGGGCATCGGCGGCGGCGTGCTGCCGCTGTCGGGGATGGTCGCCACCCGCGCCATCCGCGAGGTCGTGGGCGGTGCACCCAACGGTTTCTCGTACGGGCACACGTTCTCCGGATACCCGCTCGGTTGCGCCGTCGGCTGCGCGGTGATCGACACGATCGAGCAGGACGACCTGGTGGCCGAGGCCGACCGCAAGGGCGGTGTGATCCGGTCGCAGCTGGAGCAGATGGCCGGGCGCCACCCGCTCATGTACGCGCGCCGCGGCCGCGGGCTGCTGCAGGGCATCGAGCTGCGCCATCCGGACAGCGGCGAGCGCTTCCACGCCTCTCAGCGGGTCACCGGCAAGGTCACGGCCGCCGCCCGCGACCGCGGACTGATGATCTACCCGTGCCCGACGCCGATCCTGAACCAGCACATGGACGCGGTCATGCTGGCCCCACCGCTGGTCATCTCGGAGGATGAGGTGGCCGAGATGCTGGGCCTGCTCGAGGAGTCCGTGGCCGCCGTCGAAGCCACTCTCTAGCATCCTGTGCCGTCCGCAGCGGCGGCTAGCATCGCCGCTCGGATGATGACCGTCCACGCACCGATTGGGGTCCTGCTCGGTGGGCTGTTCCTGGTCGCCGGTGTCGGCAAGCTGGCGCGCCGGGACGCGTTCGCCCAGGCGCTGGCCGGCTACCGCCTGGCGCGCCCTCGGCGACTGCTGGCGTGGGCGGTGCCGGCCGCCGAGATCGCGGTCGGCGCGGCGCTGGTGTCCGGCCTGCCCGCCGCCGGCTGGGCGGCGCTTGCGCTGCTGGCCGTGTTCAGCCTCGCCCTGGCCGTGGAGCTTGCCGCCGGAACGGCGCCGCCGGCCTGTGGCTGCCTGCCCGGCTCGCGTCCGCCCGGCCCGCTCAGCCTGGTGCGAAACGCCCTGCTTGGCCTGGTGGCGGTCGCTGCCGCGCTGGGGCTGCATCCCGCGCTCGGGCGGGCATTCTGGGCCGTCAGCTACGTCGCCCTGTGGGCGGTGGTGCTGGCCCTGGCGGCACTTGTGCTGGCGCTCTACCGCCAGGTTGGAGTCCTGCACCTGCGGCTGGGGCCGGGCCATGCCTTCGAGCACGAGGCGGAGGGGCTGCCGCTGGGCGAGCCGGCTCCCGACGGCATGGCCGGGCGGCTGGTGGTGTTCACGTCGCGCGACTGCCCGATCTGCGCGCAGATCGTGCCCGGCCTGCGGGCGCTTGCCTCGGATCACGCGGTCGCGGTCGAGCGCGTCCGCTACGAGGAGGACGGCGGCCGGGAGCTGTACGAGCAGTTCCTGGTGCCGGGAACGCCCTATGCCGTGTACGTTGACTCCGCCGGCTACGTGCGCGCCAAGGGCACAATCAACACCCTGGAGCAGCTCGAGGGCCTGGTCGTGAGCGGCCGCGTCCGCGAGCGCGAGCAGCTGGTGGGCGACCGTGCTGCGTGACGCGGGCGCCCCCGCCGGCGAGCGCCTGGCTCGCCGCCTTGCGTCCTCCCACACCCGCCGCGGCTTCCTCGGCCGCCTCGGCGCAGCCGCGTTGGCGGCGGTCTCGGGCCGCCTGGCCGCGAGTGCCGTCTCGCCTGACACCGCCGACGCCCACTACTACGGCTTCTGCGGCCACACCTACACGACCCACCACTGCCCGAGTCCGTACTTCCCGCCCCGCATCGACCTGCACGGCCGGCCTCTGCGGCCCAAGGACGGACACCGCGTCGACAACCTCGGGCGCCTGGTCGATGCCGAGGGCTACGTCGTCGATGAAAGCGGTGACCGCCTGCGTGGCCCCACCGGCGACCTCCTGCCGCGGGCGCCCCGCACCCGCCTCTGCCAGGACTGGGTGCGCGAGCGCTACGGCCTGAAGGCCCAGTTCGACGGCGGCTGGTATCGCTGCTGCGGCGGCACCATCCGCAAGCTGGTCGACTGCTGTGCGCACACCAGAACCCGAATCAACGGCGACGCCGCCCTCGTCGGCTACTGCTACAACGGCCGCCGTGTGTTCTGCGTCCTCTACTACCAGACCTCCACGCCGTGCTGACTGTCTCGCTCAACCCCGACGCGGCGCTGGCCGCCTGCGCGTTGATCGCCGGCGTGTCCGGTGCCTGGTCGCCCTGAGGGTTCTCGATGGTGGAGACCATCGTCCCCGTCGTGCACGGGGCACGCACATGGATGCTGTCGCTCGCCCTGTTCACCGCAGGCGCCGTCGCCACCGCCGGTCTCCTCGGCCTGGCGTTGGGCGCAGCCCTGCCCGCGGGCGGGGCGACCGTGGCCGCAGCCGTCGCCGTCTTCGCCCTGCTCGAGGCGGCCGCCGAGCTGGGCCTGGTGCGGCTGCCCCTGCCTCAGATGCGACGCCAGGTGCCGGAGCGTTGGCGCGAGCGCTACCCGCAGCCGCTGACCGCGCTGCTCTACGGCGCCGGCCTCGGCTTCGGCTTCGCAACCTACCTGCCGGTCGCGACGCTGCCGGTGGTGGCCGTGGCCGTCGCAGCGCTGGCGGGGCCTGCGTCCGGCGCTGCCGTGCTGGCCGCCTTCGGCCTGGGGCGGGGCCTGGCGCTGGCCGTGGCCACCGCCCGCGTGCGCAGCCACGAGCAGGCCACGGCAAGGATCGAGTGGATGGCGCGGCTGGCCGGCCGCCGCCGGCTGCGGCTCGCGAACGCGGCTGCGCTGGGGTTGCTTGGCTCGGTGCTGGGGATGGGCGCCGCCTCGGGCGTCGCCCAGGCCTCCGGCACGATCGACCTCGGCACACAACCGGTGGCCGATCCCTCGGCCGGCACCGGCGTGCTGGCGTTCGACCGGATCAACTCGGACGGATCGCTGACCGGCGTCGTCCGCTACAACGGCACGTTCACCGACCTGCCCGGCTGGACCCCGGATGTAAGCGGTACCAGCGTCGTGGTCGACACCGGCCCGGCCTTCGAGATCCTCGACTACACCACCATGACCGTGCTTCAGACGCTACCGCTGAAGGGCCGCGACCCCGCATTGTCCGGCAAGTGGCTGGTCTACCGACGGCTCAAGAACGGGCGCCGCCAGATCGTCCTCTACAACCTTCACACTGCCTCCGCGAGAGTGATCGCGCACTCGCGGCTGCGCACCGACCTGGGGCCGCCGGACATCTCCTCCCCGCGCGTGGTCTACCACCGCACCACCGCCGGCAGCAGCTCGATCACGGTCTACCGGATCGACCGCAAGAGCGTCCGCTCGCCCCGCACCACCAGGATCGACAGCTACTTCAACCCGTCCATCGACGGCACGTCGGTGGTCTACATCCGCCAGACACTGCAGGGTATGCAGGTCGAGGTGCTGAACCTGCAGACGTCGCGTTCGCGTTCCATCTTCTCGGTGAACAAGGGCAGCGGCCGCTTCCTGTGGACGACCGCGATCTTCGCCGGCCGCCGCTACTTCACGGTCTACAACTCGACCAGCTCGTCGATCCACCGCGGCTGAGCGCTGCCATACTGCGCCCATGAGCGCGTCGATGACCGGCCCCGGGCCCACTAGCGAGGAGCTGCGAGACGCCCTGACCGAGGCCGCATCCTGGGTGTCTGGGTACCTTGAGACGGTCTCCGAGCGCCCGGTCCTGGCGCAGGTCGAGCCGGGTGAGATCGCCGCCCGGCTGCCGCGCGTTGCCCCCGACGGGGGCGAGCCGCTGGAGTCGATCATGGCCGACGTCGATGCCCTGATCCTGCCCGGGATCACGCACTGGAACCACCCGGCCTTCTTCGCCTACTTCGGCATCACCGGCAGCGGCCCGGGCATCGTCGGCGAGCTGATCGCGAGCGCCCTCAACGTGAACGCGATGCTGTGGCGCACCTCTCCCGCCGCCACCGAGCTCGAGCAGCGCACGCTGGCCTGGGTGCTCGACCTGCTGGGACTCCCGGCCGGATGGTTCGGCGAGATCACCGACACCGCCTCGACTTCCACGATGTACGGCCTCGCCTGCGCCCGCGAGGCGGCCGGGCTCGACATCCGCACGCGGGGGATGGCAGGCAGGGCCGACCTGCCACCGCTGCGCGTGTACGCATCGGCCGAAGCCCACTCGTCGGTGGACAAGGCCTGCATCACGCTCGGCATCGGCCTGGACGGCCTCACCAAGATCGCGACCGACGACGGCCTGCGCATGCGCGCCGACCTGCTGGCGGAGGCGGTCGAGTCGGACATCGCTGCCGGCGTGCGGCCGCTGGCGGTCGTTGCCACGGTCGGCACCACCTCCACGACGAGCATCGACCCGGTGCCAGAGATCGCCGACATCTGCGCCCGCCACGGGCTCTGGCTGCACGTGGATGCGGCCTACGGCGGCGCCGCCGGGCTGGTTGAGGCGACGCGGCCGCTGCTGGCAGGCTGCGAGCGCGCGGACTCGCTGGTGTTCAACCCTCACAAATGGCTGTTCACGCCGGTCGACTGCAGCCTGCTCTACACGTCGCGCCCGGACGTGCTGCGGGAGGTGTTCGCGCTGATTCCGTTCTACCTCACGACCGACGAGTCGGACGTCCTCAACCTGATGGACTATGGCCTGGCGCTGGGCCGACGGTTCCGCGCGCTGAAGCTGTGGATGGTGATCCGTGCCTACGGTCGCGACGGCCTGGCCGAGCTGGTGTCGGGTCACATCGCGCTGGCGCAGCGCCTCGCGGAGGCGGTCGCCGCCGAGCCGGGCTGGGAGCTGATGGCGCCCGTGCCGCTCTCGACCGTCTGCTTCCGGTCGCACCCCGAGGGCATCGAGGACGAGCGGGAGCTCGAGCGGCTCAACGCCGCCCTCGTCGATCGCATCAACCACAGCGGCACCGCGCTGGTGTCTCACACCAAGGTCGACGGCCGGTTCGCGATCCGCATCGCCATCGGAAACGCGGCCAGCCGCTGGGAGCACGTCGAGCGCACCTGGGACGCGCTGCGCGCGAGCTAGTGGACGGTCGTGTTGGTCAGCTGGTCGGGGCCGAGCACGATGGCGACCCCGCTCGTGGCATCGGACGGGACGCCGGTGGCCTGGGCGATCGGCACCGGCTGGCCCAGGCCCAGCTTCTTGGATACGGCCTTCGCCTGGGCCTCGTGCCCGGGCAGGTACACGACCTCGGTCTTCGAGATGCCGCTGGCGTTGTTGGTGGTGCCAACCGTCCATCCGGCCGCGCGCAGAACGGCCGCGTTCGAGGCGGCCGCGCCGTTTCCGCCGAACCCGTTCAGCACGTCGACGGTGACCGTGTTCCACGCCACCGTGCCGTGCTTGGCGTTGCCGTTCCCGCCGCCTCCGCCACCGCCCTCGCCGTTGTTTCCGGCGTCGTTGGCCGACGTGGTGGCGGGCGGCGTGGTGACCGACGAGGTCGAGTGGCTTGAGCCGACGCTCGAGAGCGCCCACAGAAACGCCATCAGCGCCAGCGCCAGACCCACCACCGCCAGGATCCGCGCGGTGGACGGAGCGCCCAGGCGCGAGGGGATTCCCTGCGACTGCAACCGGCGTGCAAACCAGTCGTCGAGATGCTCCTCGCCGGTGTTCTCCTCGGCCTCGATCGGCCTGTTCTGGGTCTCAACTCGTGCCATGTACCGAAAAACGATACCTCTAACATGCCCCGGTGGCGTGGGACGCTGTCAACAACTGGGTCGCTGAGGGTGACGTGCCGGGGGTCGCAATCGCGGTCGTGGGACGCTCAGGCGTGGAGGATACGCACGTCGCTGGCGTCGCTGAAGCGGACTCGCTGTTCGCCCTGGCTTCGCTGACCAAGCCGATCGTTGCCATCGCCGCGCTGGTCGCGGCCGAGGAGGGCGCGATCGAGCTGGATGCACCCGTGGGCGACCACCTGTCCCAATACCGCGACTCGGCGCGCGCGAGCATCACCGCCCGCCACCTGCTCGCGCACGCCTCCGGTCTGCCCGAGATCGCCAAGGGCGTGGCACCGCTCGATGTGCAGCCGGTGCGGCCGCCGGCCACCCGCCGGGCCTACTCGAACGAGGGCTACCACGTGCTCGCCGCCCTGATCGAGGCGGCGTCGGGCATCGACTACCGTCGCTACGTGACCGAGGCTGTGCTGCGGCCGCTGGACATGGATGCGTTCCTGCCGCTGCCAGACGAGCAGTACGGCCGCGCGCTCGAGGTGCTGGAGCCCGGCCTGGTGGCGCCGGGGGTGCAGCTGTTCAACGGCCCGGAGTGGCGGCGTCGCGGGTCGGCCGCCGGAGGCTGCTTCGCGACGGCCGAGGCATACGCCAGGGTGGTGCAGCTGCTGCTGGCCGGCGGCGCCCCGCTGCTCTCGGCCGAGAGCGGCCGCGATCTGGCGTCGATCCAGTGGCCCGGGCTCGAGGGCGGCCTCGAGTCGTACCCCAAGCTGCACTGCCCCGACTGGGGGCTCGGTCTGAACGTGCGGGGCACCGGCGATCCCCACTGGTGCGGCGATGCGGTGTCGCCCGCCACGCTCTCGCACTTCGGCGCGTCCGGCACGTTGATGTGGGCCGACCCGGTGGCCGGCCGTGGGCTGGTGTGTCTCGCCAACCGCTCCACGTACTCGGGCTGGATGATGCGGCCCGGCCGCTGGGCCGATCTGACCGCGCAGGTGCTGGCGACGTGACCCGGTTTGCCGACTGGCGCCACTGCCCGCGCTGCGCCGCGGCGCTCGAGACCGGCCCCTGGCGGCACGACGGAGCCGATGTGCTGCACTGCCCGGGCTGCGGCCTCGTCATCTACGACAACCCTGCGCCCACGGCCAGCGCCCTGGTCATGCGCGACGGCCTGCTGCTGCTGACGCGCCGCGCCCGTGAGCCGTTCGCAGGCTGGTGGGACCTGCCGGGCGGGTTCGTCGAGCCGCTCGAGACGCCGCAGCACGCGGTGCGGAGGGAGCTGCTCGAGGAGACCGGACTGGAGGTGACCGTGGGCGCGCTTGTGGGCGTGTATCCCGACCGCTACGGCGACGACGCGCCTTCCACCCTCAACCTGTTCTACCAGGCAACGGTCGCCGGCGGCGAGCAGCGGGCCGCCGACGACGTGAGCGAGATCGGCTGGCAGCCGCCGGGCGAGATCGACCCGGCGCAGCTGGCATTCGCGTGCTGCCGTGAGGCGCTTGCAACAATTGTTCGGAAGTCGTAAAGGTCGACGCGGTTCCGGCCGATTACAAGGCCAACAGGCCTCGGCAGCCTAGACCGAGGCGAGTCGTCCGGAGTGACCCCCTCCGGAGGAGACGACCATGGACGAGCTGCAGGAAAAGCAGGTTGAGATCGACGAGCGGTGGCTCTCGGAGTGGTTCGAGTTCGGGTTCTCCGAGCTCGGCAGCTACCTCGCCAAGCACGCCGCCTTCGATGACTACTGCCAGCGGCACTACCACGACTAGGTGATCGCTCTATAACACCAGTCGCCGCCCGGCGCCCCCCTCGCGGGATGTCCGGCCGTGCCCGCCCTGCCGGCGCGTAGAATCCGCCGGATGCAGCGCTTCGCGCCCGTCCCCAAGCAGCCCGATCACATCGCGCTCGAGCACGCTGCCCTCGATCGCTGGCAACGCGAGGGCACCTTCCAGCGGCTCCGCGACCAGAACCGCGGCGGCCCCACCTACTCGTTCTTCGACGGCCCGATCACGGCCAACAACCCGATGGGCGTGCACCACGCCTGGGGCCGCACGCTGAAGGACGTCTGGCAGCGCTACCACGCCATGCTGGGAGAGGACCAGCGCTACCAGAACGGCTTCGACTGCCAGGGCCTGTGGGTCGAGGTCGAGGTCGAGAAGGCGCTGGGGCTGAACTCCAAGCCGGAGATCGAGGAGTACGGGCTTGACCGCTTCGCGCGCGCCTGCCGCGACCGCGTGGCCAAGTACGCGGGCGTCCAGACGCAGCAGTCGGCCCGGCTGGGCCAGTGGATGGACTGGGACCGCAGCTACTTCACCATGTCCGATACCAACATCAGCTACATCTGGGGCTTCCTCAAGGAGTGCAACGATCGCGGCTGGCTGTACAAGGGCCATCGCTCGATGCCGTGGTGCCCGCGCTGCGGCACCTCGCTCTCCCAGCACGAGCTGATCGATTCCTACCGCGAGATCGGCCACCCCTCGCTCCACGTGCGACTGCCGCTGGCCGGCCGCGACGGCGAGTTCCTGGTGGTGTGGACGACCACGCCGTGGACGCTGCCGGCCAACGTCGCGGCCGCTGTCCAGCCCGAGGCCGACTATGCCCGCATCGAGACCGGCTCCGGCATCGCCTACGTGGCCCAGAGCCGCCTCGAGCACGTGCCGCTGCACGGCCGTCAGGTCGGCACCGTCAAGGGATCCGAGCTCGTCGGGCTGCGGTACCAGGGGCCGTTCGACGAGCTGGCCGCCCAGGACGGGGTCGAGCACCGCGTTGTCGGCTGGGACGAGGTCTCGATGGACGAGGGCACCGGCATCGTCCACATCGCGCCCGGCTGTGGCTCCGAGGACTTCGAGCTGGGCGTGCGCGAGGGCCTGGCCACGATCGTGCCGGTGGACGAGTCGGGCGCCTTCTACGAGGGCTTCGGCTGGCTGCACGGCCGCCACACCGGCGACGCGGCGCAGCAGATCATCGAGGACCTCGGCCAGCGTGGGCGGATGGTCGAGGCGGGGGAGATCACCCACCGCTACCCCGTCTGCTGGCGCTGCGGCACCGAGCTGATCTACCGGCTGGTGGACGAGTGGTTCATCCGCTGCGACGAGGTGCGCGAGCCGATGATCGAGGCCGCCCGCGGCGTCGAGTGGACGCCGCCGCAGTACGGCAAGCGGATGGAGGACTGGCTGCGCAACATGGGCGACTGGTGCATCAGCCGCAAGCGCTACTGGGGCCTGCCGCTGCCCTTCTACTTCTGCGAGGACGGCCACATGACCGTGATCAGCTCCGAAGCCGAGCTGCGCGAGCGGGCCACCAGCGGGCTGGACGGCCTGGAGGAGCTGCACCGGCCCTGGATTGACGACGTGCGCATCGACTGCGAGTGCAGTAAGCCGGCCGAGCGCCTGCTCGACGTCGGCGACTGCTGGCTCGACGCCGGCATCGTGCCCTTCTCGACGCTGGGCTGGCAGAGCCCCGAGTTCGTCGAGCGCGGCTATGCGACCGGCGCGGCCGAGGGCGTCACCATCGCCGACCTCGGCTCACACGCCGACTGGGAGGCCTGGTTCCCCGCCGACTGGGTGTCGGAGATGCGCGAGCAGATCCGGCTCTGGTTCTACTCGATGCTGTTCATGAGCGTGGTCCTGGTGGGCAAGTCGCCCTACCGGCGGGTGCTCTGCTACGAGAAGGTGAACGACGAGACCGGCCGGCCCATGCACAAGTCGTGGGGCAACGCGATCTGGTTCGACGACGCCGCCAAGAAGATGGGCGCCGACGTGATGCGCTGGATGTTCGCTGCCCAGACGCCGTCGCAGAACCTGAGCTTCGGCTACGGGCCCGCCAACGAGGTCAAGCGCAACCTGCTGACGGTGTGGAACACCTGCAACTTCTTCGTCATGTACGCGAACCTGGACGGGTTCGAGCCGCGCTACGAGATGCTGGCGACCGGCCCCGACCCTGCCATCGCCAGCCCGCTCGACCGCTGGATGCGGGCGCTCACCCAGTCGCTGGTGGCGGAGTGCCGGGCGGCGCTCGACGGCTACGACTCGCCGCGGCTGGTGCGCGCGGTGGAGGCGTTCGTGGAGGACCTTTCCAACTGGTACGTGCGCGCGTCGCGGCAGCGGTTCTGGAAGTCGGGCAGCGCGGACGACAAGCGCGCCGCCTACGAGACGCTCTGGTACGCGCTGGTGCAGCTGCTGCGCTGCGTGGCGCCGGTGATGCCGTTCCTGGCCGACGATCTGTGGCAGAACCTGGTGCGGGGAGCGTGTGCCGAGGCACCCGAGAGCGTGCACCTGTCCTCATACCCCGAGGTGAATGCGGCCCTGGCCGACGACGCGCTGATGGCCGCGATGGCAAGCGTGCGCGCGGTGGTGCGGCTCGGGCATCAGGCACGCAACGACGCCGGCGTGAAGCTGCGCCAGCCGCTCGCAGAGGTGATCGTCGCCACCGATGACGCCACCCGGCGCGACCACGTCGGCCGCCACGTCGATCTGATCGCCGCCGAGCTGGGGGTGAAGGCGGTGCGTCTGGCGACGTCGGCGGAGGAGTTCGCCGAGGTCGAGGTGATGCCGCTGCTGAAGGTGCTGGGCCCGCGCTATGGTCGCGACCTGGGCATGATCCGCGGCCTACTGCGCGAGGGTGACTTCAGCCTCAAGGACGGACACGTCGAGGTGGGGGAGTGGCGCCTCGAGCCGGGCGAGTTCGAGCTGCGAACGCGCGCCCGCGACGGTTTCGCGGTGCAGGACGGCGACGGCTTTGCGGTCGCCCTCGACACCGAGATCACCCCGGAGCTGGAGCTGGAGGGCGGGGCCCGCGACCTGATCCGCGCCATCAACTTGATGCGCCAGGAGGCGGGCCTCGAGGTGGTCGACCGGATCCGCCTGACGCATCCGGCGGGCGCCGTCTGGGAGGCTCACGGCGACTGGATCGCGGCCGAGACGCTGACGGTGGAGCGTCAGGTCGGCGAGCGCCTCGCCGTGGAACGCGTCTGATGCGGTTGCTGATCCTGGGCGGCACGGTGTTCCTGGGCCGCCACGCGTCCGAGCAGGCGCTCGAGCGCGGCCACCAGCTGACGCTGTTCACGCGCGGCCGGACCAACGCCGGGCTGTTCCCCGATGCCGAGCACCTGCACGGCGACCGTGACGGCGGCCTGGCGCCGCTGGCGGGCCGCGAGTTCGATGCCGTGATCGACACCAGCGGCTACTTCCCGCGTGTCGTCGCCGACTCGGCGCGGCTGCTCGCACCCACCTGCGGTCACTACACGTTCGTCTCCAGCGTCTCCGTGTACGACCAGAACGGCGGTGCCGGAAGTGACGTCGACGGGCCGGTCGGCACCATCGACGACGCCACCATCGAGGAGATCACCGAGACCAGCTACGGCCCGCTGAAGGCACTCTGCGAGCAGGCCGTCGAGCAGCAGTTCGGCGATCGCTCGCTGGTGGTGCGGCCGGGCCTGATCGTGGGGCCCGACGATCCCACCGACCGCTTCACCTACTGGCCGGCGCGGATCGCGGAGGGCGGCACCGTGCTGGCTCCGGGGTCTCCGGCCGCGCGCACGCAGGTGATCGACGTGCGTGACCTGGCCGGCTGGATGGTGGCGATGGCCGAGCGCGGCGCCAGCGGGCGCTTCAACGCGGTCGGCCCGGCGCAGCCGCTCACGATCGGCGCCCTGCTCGACCGCTGCAACGCGGTCTCCGGCGCCGGCGCCGACATCGTCTGGGCCGACAACCAGGCCCTGCTCGACCGCGAGGTCGAGCCCTGGAGCGACCTGCCACTATGGCTGGGCGGCGATCCGGAGCTGGAGTGGATGGACTGCGTCGACCCGGGGCCGGCGATGGCGGCCGGGCTCAGGCACCGGCCGATCGACGAGACGATCGCCGACACCCTGGCCTGGCACCGGGCCAACGGCGACGCGCCGGGACGGGCCGGCTTCCGCATGTCGCGCGAGCGCGAGGCCGCGCTGCTTGCGGAGCTGGCCTTGGCCTGAGCGTTCTCGCGCGCGGGGAGCCGTCAGCCGACGGCGCGGCGCAGCTCGAGCGGCAGCGAGAAGTGGACGTTCTCGTTGACCAGCTCGTGTGATTCGACCTGTGTGGCGCCGAGCTCGCGGAAGTGGTCGACCACCCGTTCCACCAGCGACTCCGGAGCGGAGGCGCCGGAGGTGATGCCGACCGTGTCGACGCCCTCCAGCCACGCCGGCTCGATCGAGGACTCGTCGTCGATCAGGTACGACGCCACGCCCATCTCGCGGGTGACGTCGACCAGCCGGTTCGAGTTCGACGAGTTGCGGGAGCCGATCACCAGCACCAGGTCGACCTCCGCGGCCAGCTCCTTGACCGCGTTCTGGCGGTTCTGGGTGGCGTAGCAGATGTCGTCCTTCTTGGGCCCGACGATGGCCGGAAATCGCTCACGCAGCGCCGCGATGATCTCGACCGTCTCGTCCACCGAGAGCGTGGTCTGCGTGATGTAGGCAACCCGCTCCGGATCGGGGATGTCCAGCTCCGCGATCTCCTCGACCGTTCCGATCAGGCGGATCGCGTCGGGCGCCTCACCCATCGTGCCGACCACCTCTTCGTGGCCCTCGTGGCCGATGAGCACGATCGTGTAGCCGTCGGCCGCGAACCGCTTGGCCTCGACGTGCACCTTGGTCACCAGCGGGCAGGTCGCGTCCATCACCTGCAGCCCGCGGCTGCGGCTGTTCTCATACACCTCCGGCGCGACGCCGTGGGCCGACAGCACCACCACGGCACCTGGCGGCACGTCCAGCTCGGAGTCGACGAACACGGCACCGCGGTCGGCCAGCTCCTGGACGACGTGCCAGTTGTGCACGATCTCCTTGCGCACGTAGACGGGAGCGCCGAAGTGGTCGAGCGCGCGCTCCACCGTGTCGACCGCGCGGTCGACGCCGGCGCAGTAGCCGCGCGGCGACGCGAGCACGAGGCGGGTCGGAGTCACGAGCTGATGGTAGATGAATCACCCACCATGCGGCTGCGGCCGCTCAGCAGCTCAGCGGTGGCCGAAATCGACTGTCCAGACCACAGCACCGCTGTGGCCCAGGAAACGGCCGCTGCGGCGGCCGATGCCGACCCATCCCCAGCTGCGGGAGAGCAGGTTCGCGCGGTGCTCGGGGCTGGCCAGCCACATCCTGACGGTGGCCCGCGGCGTGCCGTACGTGCCGGTGCCCCATGCCAGGTTCTCGCCCGCACCCCACGAGCCGATCCTCGTGAATCCCGAGTTCACGATCCGGCGGTAGAGCGTCGAGCCGGTCGGGCTGGTGTGGGCGAAGTAGTCGCGGTTGACCATGTCGTTGGAGTGGTTCTGTGCGACGGTTCGCAGGCCGGGGGCGATGTGCAGCACCCGCAGGCCGTGGTCTCGGCGCACCTGGTTGATCTCCAGGAACAGCCGCCAGCGATAGGTCGAGTTGGTATTGGCCGAGGCAGGCGCGGCTACCGTCAGCCCAAGTACGACGGCCAGCAGCAGCGACGAAGTGAGTGCTCGTAGCTTCATACCGTCCTCATCGGCCGAACCGCGACCGCGATTAAGTCAGAACTCTGTAAACATGTGCCGGATGGGGCTGGGATACCGCAGAGCGACGCTGGACGATCTGCCCGCGCTGACCGACGTGATGACCACCGCGTTCATCGCCGATCCTGCCTGGGGGCCGTACTCGTTCCCTGACGATGCCCGGCGGGAGCAGCAATCGTCCGCGTTCTGGGAGCAGGGGCTGCGCGCGGCGCTGCGGTTCCCCTGGACGCTGGTCACGCCCGGGTGCGAGGCGGCCGCGGTCTGGATCCCGCCCGGGGAGCCGGAGATGACGGCCGGCCAGGAGCGCGAGATGGAGGCGCTCGCGGAGCGGATGCTGGGCGCTGAGCAGACGGCGGTGGTGATGGACATCTTCACGCGGCTGGAGGCGGTGCACCCGCACGATCCTCCGCACTTCTACCTGAGCCTGCTCGGCACCCACCGTGACCACCGCGGCGCCGGCATCGGCATGGCGCTGCTCGCGGACACGCTCGCCCTGATCGACGCCGAGGGCATGCCGACCTACCTGGAGTCGACCAACCCCGCCAACGACGCCCGCTACGTGCGCCAGGGCTACCGGCCGCTGGACCAGGTGACGCTGGCCAACGGCCACCGGATCACGACCATGTGGCGCGACCCGGCCTAGATGGTCGGAATCGACGTCCTGTCCTACGCGGTGGGCGCGGGCGGGTCGGGGTGCGGCGGCGCGGGCGGGTTCGGCTCGTCCGGCTGTGGTGGATTCGGGTGCTCGGCCATGGTGCAGCTCCTTTGGTTGGTTGCTATGGGCGGTACCCGCGCGCGGGGGCTCGTAACCGCGGCCGAGGCCGTGCCCCGGTCAGCCTCCTTACCACGCGCGCACTGCCGCACCATCGCCGGCTCGGGCGTGGTATCTTTGGTCCGCCTAACCCTTAGGTCACCCTAAGATGATGACGGAGAGAAACAGATGAGCTCGACGCACGTGGCGATCCTGGGAGCGATCGCCGGCTTCACGATCTACCTGGGCTTGCCGCTGGGCCGCGTGCGCGGGCTTTCCGCCCGCACCCGTGGCATCCTCTCGATGCTGGCTGCGGGCATCCTCCTGTTCATCTTCTGGGATGTGCTCACCGCTTCCCACGACATCCTCGAGGGCAGCCTCGCCCAGGCCAAGGCCGGCGACGGCTGGGACACCTTCGTGGCGCAGTTCGTGATGGCCGCCGTCGGCTTCGCGGTGGGTGCCTTCGGGCTGGCCTGGCTGGAGCGGACCGTGATGCGTCTCCGCCCCCGTGCGCCCATGGCGGGCGGAAGCGCCGGGGCGGCCGTGATCGGCGGTGCGGTGCCCAGGACTGCGGATCTGGCGGCCGACGCGCGCCGCGCGTCGCTGACGATGGGAATGCTGATCGCCGGTGCGATCGGCCTGCACAACTTCTCCGAGGGCCTTGCCATCGGTGTCTCCGCGCGTGCCGGTGAGATCGGGCTGGCGACCACCCTGATCGTCGGCTTCGCCATCCACAACGCCACCGAGGGGTTCGGCATCGTCGGCCCGCTGAACGGCGTCATCCCCAGCTGGAAGTGGATCGGCCTGGCCGGCCTGATCGGCGGCGGCCCCACGTTCGTGGGCACGCTGGTCGGCTACCAGGTGTCGTCGCCCGCCCTCGAGATCTGCTTCTACACGCTGGCCGCAGGCGCAATCCTGTACGTGGTCGGCCAGCTGTGGACGACGGCGCAGCGCAAGCTGTCCACCGATCTGATCCTGGCGGCGCTCGTGGCCGGCTATCTGATCGGGCTCTCGTCCGACCTGATCATTACGTACGGCGGAGGCTGACCGCCTCCACGGGGCCGCGGGGTCCGGGCGCCGTGGGACAATCGCCCCGTGACGATATGGATCCGCCGGGCGGCGCTGGCCGCCCTGCTCGTCGTGCCCTTCGCGTCCGTCTCCACGGCGGCTGCCGCCTCGACCGACGACGCGGCGCTGGCAGCCCGGTTCGCGCCGGTCGTGCGGCTGGTCAACCAGCCGCAGAGCTGTGGCCCGGGCGACCCGTACGTGCCGATCGACGTGAACCTGCTGTTCGACGAACCGACCGTTGCGCTGCGCGGGCCGTGGGGCCCGAACGACCTGGTCAAGGTCGCGCCCAGCGCCGACGACCTGGCCGGCGGGCTGTACGACTACCACCTGGACTTTCCGGGGAACGCCCTCGACCCCGGATGCACCTACCTGGACTGGTCGCGTCGCCTCAACCAGAGCCATCCGCCGACCGTGTACGCGCACGTCTCCACCGACCCGGGCTACCCGGGGCAGCTGGCGCTCCAGTACTGGATGTTCTACGTCTTCAACGACTGGAACAACCTGCACGAGGGCGACTGGGAGATGATCCAGCTCAACTTCCACGCGACCGACGCGGCCGAGGCGTTGCTCCAGACGCCGGCCGAGGTCGGCTACAGCCAGCACGAGGGAGCGGAGCGGTCGGCGTGGGATGACCCCAAGCTGCAGCTGGTGGGCGGGACGCATCCGGTGGTGTACCCGGCGGACGGCTCGCACGCGAACTTCTACGACGAGGCGCTGTACCTGGGCGCGTCGGGATCGCAGGGCGTTGGGTGCGACGACACCCGGAACGCGGGGCTGGTCACGCACCCCGCGGTGCAGACGATCCCCGGCGACCCGTCACAGGCGGCCGCGGCGTTTCCCTGGATCGGGTTCCAGGGCCGCTGGGGCGAGCAGCAGCCGGCCTTCTTCAACGGGCCCACCGGTCCCAACCTGAAGGAGCAATGGACAGAGCCGATCCGCTGGTCGCAGAGCTGGCGCGACCGCGCCTACGCCGTGCCTGCCGGCGGAGCGGCTGGGACGCGCACCACCGACTTCTTCTGCGGCGCCATGGCCGGCGGCTCGCGGCTGCTGTGGCGGGCCGTCAGCGACCCGTGGCCGACGATCGCCGTCACCCTGGCCGCGCTGGCGCTCGTTGCGTACGGCCTCAGGCGCGCGACGTGGCGCCCGACGGCGCCGTTGCGGCTGGCGCACCGGCGGGCTTGGGGCCAGATCCTTTCGGCCGCGGCCCGCATGTACGCGTCCCGGCTGCGGCTGTTCATCGGGATCGGGGTGCTGATCCTGCCCATCACGCTGGTGATCACGATCCTGCAGGCGATCGTGCTGCACGCATCCAGCCTGTTCGGCGTCGAGGTCGACGGCGAGGCGGCCGGCGCGTTCGTGCTGGTGGTGGTGGCGATCGGCACGGCACTGACGCTGCTGGGGCTGGGAGTCATGCAGGCGGCGACGGCGCTGGCGATGGTCGAGCTCGACGAGGGCCGGACGGTGCGCCCGATCCGGGCCTACCGGATGGCGCTGCGGCGGCTGTGGCCGGTGCTGGGTGCGATCGTGATCGCGGTCGTGGTGATCTCGGTGATGATCCCGTTCCTCCTCCTGATCCCGGTCGCGATCTGGCTGGCGGTGCGCTGGGCGCTGGTGGTACCGGTGGTCGTGCTCGAGGGGCTCGGCCCGCTGGCGGCGATCCGGCGCAGCAGCCGGCTGGTGCGCGGGGACTGGCTGAAGGTGGGGTCGCTGACGATCGTCAGCGCCGGCATCACGCTGGCGCTCGGCCCCCTGATCGGGACGGCGCTGATCGTGCTGACCAGCGTGCCGCTGGGGCTGCTGAACCTGATCGCCGGCGTCGTCTACATGCTGACGATGCCGTTCATCGCGCTCACCACCATGTACGTCTACCTGGACACCCGGGTCGGCGAGGAGCTGCGGCCGCCGCCCGACCCGAGCCGGCTGCCGGCCCAGATCGAGCTGTCGGCCGGATAGGCAACCGCCGGGCCGGGTCATCCGGTTCGGATGAGAAGCGCGGCGGGTCGCCATGCCATCGTCAGGCCACCTACCACAAGGAGTACAGATGAGTTCAAGGGAGTTGAAACTCAGCGGCTGGTGGACGTTCGCGGCGATCCTGCTGGCGATCTCCGGCACCCTGAACGTGATCTGGGGCATCTCGGCGATCGGCCACTCGCACTTCTTCACGCAGAACGCCCACTACGTCACGGGCAATCTCCGCGCCTGGGGATGGATCACGGTGATCCTTGGTGCGCTTGAGCTGGTCGCCGCCGGGTCGCTGTTCGGCGGCGGCGAGTTCGGGCGCTGGTTCGGGATCTTCGCGGCGGCGTTCACGTCGATTGCGGCGCTGCTGTCGATCCCCGCCTACCCGTTCTGGTCGATCTGCGTCTTCGCGATCTCGATCATCATCATCTACGAGCTGGAGCGGGGGCCGACCCGGGCCGCCTAGTACCGTCTACCGCATCGCGAAGCGGAACAGCCTGCCGTCGTGCGGGCCCTTGCTCGCCAGCCACAGCGTGGTGTTGGTGCCGCGGCCGGCGATGGGCAGGAAGCTCGCCGGAAGCGGCGCGTGGCCGAGCACGCGACCGGTTCCGGGGTCGACCTGCCAGATCAGGCTGTGCAGCCGCTCGGTGTTCGTGACCACCCAGATGCGGCCGCTCGCGGCCAGCGCCAGCACCGGGATGCCGTGGCCGAGCGCGATCGGCGCGCCCTGGGCGCCGCCCGCCGGGCGGACGCGCTGCAGGTAGGCGAGGTCGGTTCCGGCTGCCGAAGTCGCGGACTGGGTGACCCAGACCGAACCGGCGGCCACGACCGGCGCGCTGTTCACGGGGGCGAACCCGGCCCTGGGTAGCCGGCTGGGCCCGACCGAGACGAGACGGCGACGGCCGGCGGGTGAGGCGACGTACAGCTTCTGGTGCGCCGCGGTCCACGATCCGCCGGGGCCGGGCGTTCCCGCGAGCTGCCTGGCGACGGCCGGGCGGAGCTTCGAGGCGGGGACGCGCTGGACGTGGTTGCCGGTGAGCTTCCAGGTGCGGTCACCGGAGCGGATGTAGTACGACGAGGCGCGCGTCGCCAGCGTGATGGTCGGGCCGGCCTGGGCGTGGATGACCGCGTGCGGGAGGGGGTGCTTCGCCGGGCGCAGCGTCGCGTGGTGCTCGACCAGGCGGATCAGCCCGCCCTCACGGGAGAAGCTGGCGACCAGCAGCGTGTGGCCGTGTGTGATGATTGCCGCGGCGCCGGGTGCAGGGACGCTCCTGTCTGCGACCAGTCGGAAGGGCCGTGCAGATGGCGGCGTCACCGGCACGGGCGGCGGAGCGTGGCTTGAG
>Ga0207657_10002168_pt1 | contig 21257 bp, 21 predicted proteins | sample KBSC33metaG_FD_184316 | JGI IMG/M metagenome (GOLD analysis project Ga0207657, IMG submission 184316) | Corn rhizosphere microbial communities from Kellogg Biological Station, Michigan, USA - KBS C3-3 metaG (SPAdes) (version 2) | ecosystem: Host-associated > Plants > Roots > Rhizosphere > Soil ... | reverse complement strand
GATGCTGGTACTGCTGCGTAATAACGCGGCGAAAGGCGAAATTACCAACGTGGAGACGGTGCTAGGGAGCGAGACTGACCCCAAGCTCCCGGCCGGCCAGATGGACCTGATTATCCTGGTGGACGTGTATCATGAGTTCTCGCAGCCGCAAAAAATGCTGCAGGGCATTCGTCGGGCATTGAAACCCGACGGGCGGCTGGTGCAACTCGAATACCGCAAGGAAGATCCTAACGTACCCATCCTTCCGGATCATAAGATGAGTGTGGCGGAAGCCAAAACCGAAGTGGAAGCCGAGGGTTTTAAACTAGAGCCGGTGATCGAAACCCTGCCGCGCCAGCACATTTTGATCTACACGAAAGCGATGGCAAGAGCGGCAGCAGCTAAATGAAAAAGCTTAATCGGTTCGGAAATTCCGCTTCGCAGCGGAGGATATCTGGATTTGTCCCAGACGGAGTCCCAGCTTTTCGAACTTGAGGCTGTCAATGCGACTACCCGTACAAAGTATGGCTCGACGAACGGGCCGGCGGACAACTCGAAAGCCGTTGAGAGTCTGAGTTTAGGGGTCGATAGACGAACAATCTTGCACGCGCCGCCTCCCGCATGCGTCAATATTATATGGGACTGTCGCCGGAGCCGCGTCTTCCGGCTAAGGAACTGACCCTCAATAACTTACCGCATGGCCGAGTGGACACTTAAATACGCCGACGCGCGCGGGGAGATTCACCAGCAGATCGCCGAAGCGGTCTCCGAGCGAGAACTGCGTGACCGCTACACGCAGCAGGGCTTCCTGGTCTATAACATCAAGCCGCGCTCGGAGATCAGCGGCCTCGCTTCCGGCCTGCGTCCCAGCGGCAGGCGCTTTAACCTCGAAAAATTCCTGATCTTCAATCAGCAGTTCGTCACCCTGATCCGCGCCGGTCTGCCCATCCTCCGCGCCCTGGACCTGCTCGCCGAGCGCCTGACCGACCCCAAGCTATCCAGCCACATCCGCAACGTGCGCGACGAAGTGAAAAGCGGCTCCCTGCTTTCAGACGCCTTCGCGAAACAGGGCGTGTTCCCGCCCATTTATGTCACCAGCGTACTGGCCGGCGAGCGCAGCGGCGCGCTGGCGGAAGTGATCGAGCGCTTTATCACCTATCAAAAACTGGCATTGTCGGTGCGCAAGAAACTGCTGGTTTCGCTGATGTACCCTGCGTTGCTGATCGTTTTGGTCACATGTCTGATCGTGTTCCTCATCACCTACGTCGTGCCTAATTTCGCCGAACTCTATAACAGCATGCAGGCGCAGTTGCCTACGCCAACTCTGATCCTGATCGCCATCGGCACCACCGCGCGCGGTTACGTGCTGTTCGGGTTTGGAGTATTGGTCGCGGCAGCGATTGCGCTGCGGGCCTGGGGAAAAACACCCAGGGGCAAGGAAGCGTTTGACCGAGCGCTGCTTAAAGTCCCGATACTGGGCGAGGTTTGGCTGAAGTATCAGGTGGCGCAATTTTCGCGTGTCTTGAGCACGCTGCTGATCGGCGGTATCCCGCTGATGCAGGCGCTCGACACCTCGGCAGATTCGCTGGGAACCCAAGTTCTGAAAAAGGTGCTGCAGCAGGCCACCAAGCTAGTGCGCGAAGGCCAGTCGCTTTCCGGAGCTTTACGCATTACCGGCGTGTTCCCCAGCCTGTCGCTGGATATGATTGAAGTAGGCGAGTCGACCGGCGCGTTACCCGCGATGCTTGGCAGCGTGGCCGAGTTCTACGAAGACGACGTCGCGACTCGCGTCACCGCGGCGCTCAGCCTGATCGAGCCCATCATTATGATCATCATGGGAATCTTCGTAGCCTTCGTGCTGATTTCCCTGTATCTGCCGATATTTTCTCTAGCGGATTCGATCCGCTCCTGAGGCCGGAATTCCTGACATCAACCATGGCAGCCACCAACCAAATTCTTCCGCAAGACCCGGTGCAGGAAATCGCCAAAGCCCGTGCGCTCGCCGGACGTTACTATCACGAGTTTGTCGATCTCAAAGAAACTCGCATCGATCACGACTTGTTCCATTCGATCCCAGTCGATCTCATGTTCCGTTACAATTTCGTGCCGATTCAGGCTTATAACGGCGTCGCAGGCGATGAGAACGGTACCCTCGAAATCGCCATTGCCGATCCGCGAAACCTAAACCTGATTGACGAGCTGGCGGTGCTGCTCGGCAAGAAACTGCGGGTGCGCGTGGCGACCCTCTCGCAGATTTCCGACCTGCTCAAGAAGACCGAGCAGTCGCAGCGGGTCCTCGAAGAAGTTACCGAAGGCTTCGCTCTGGATGTCGTCGGCGATGAGGATAATCCCGATGAGACGCTCTCGATCGATCGCTTGGCGGCCGGCGACTCCGACATCGCGCCGGTAATCAAGCTGGTCGACACCACCATCTTCAATGCGCTCGAACGGCGCGCCAGCGATATCCACATAGAGACCCGCGATCAGGAAGTGGCGATCAAATACCGCATCGACGGCGTGCTGCACTACGCCATGCCGCCCATCGCGAAGGACTGGCACTCGACTATCATTTCACGCATCAAGGTTATGTCGGAACTCGACATCGCCGAGCGCCGCGTACCTCAGGACGGCCGCTTCCGGGTGCGCTACAAAAACCGGCTGATCGATTTCCGCGTATCCATCATGCCCACTATTTATGGCGAAGACGCCGTGCTGCGCGTTCTGGATAAAGAATCCATGAGCGAGAAGTTCGCCAAGCTGTCGCTCGACGTAGTGGGCTTCGCCGACAACGATCTAGTCAAATTCCGCCGCTATATCAAGGAGCCCTACGGCATGGTGCTGGTCACAGGACCCACCGGCTCCGGCAAAACGACAACGCTTTACGCCGCGCTGAGCGAGATCAAGAACGACGAAGACAAGATCATCACCATCGAGGATCCGGTCGAATATCAGATCAAGGGCATCACGCAGATTCCGGTAAATGAAAAGAAGGGACTCACCTTCGCGCGCGGCTTGCGCTCGATTTTGCGCCACGATCCCGACAAAGTCATGGTGGGCGAAATTCGCGATCAGGAGACTGCGCAGATCGCCATCAATGCTGCGCTCACCGGGCACCTGGTGTTTACTACGGTCCACGCCAATAATGTTCTGGACGTGCTCGGCCGTTTCCTGAACATGGGCGTCGAAGCGTACAACTTCGTTTCCGCGCTCAACTGCATTCTGGCGCAGCGGCTGGTTCGTGTGATCTGCCCGCATTGCAAGGCGCCCGTCAAGTATTCCGATGAATACCTGACCGAGAGCGGGCTGCCCTTGGCCGATTGGGGCGAGGTGACCTTCTACGAAGGCGCGGGCTGCTTTGAATGCGGTGGCACCGGATTCCGCGGCCGTAGCGCCATCCATGAACTCTTGGATCTCTCCGAGCGTATTCGCGAAATGATTCTCAATCGGCGGCCGGCCTCCGAAATTCGCCGCGCGGCGCGCGAGGAGGGCATGACATTCCTCCGCGAGTCGGCGCTCGAAAAGGCGCGCGCGGGCGTGACCACGCTCAAGGAAATTAATAAGGTCACCTTCATCGAGGTTTGAAACAACGCATCTGATGTCCATCCTGAATCAACTTTCGCGGTTGGTAAAAGACCCACCTCCCAGCCACGTCTTCGAGCTGTCGGAGGCCGGCATTGCCTTCGCCCAGCCGGGCAACGGGCGTCCCGGCGTTCCTGGCTTCGCGCCATTCGAACCCGGCACACTGGTAGTTTCCCCGGTGGAAGACAATATTCATAAGGCCGACGCGGCAACGGCCGTGCTCAGATACATTGCGCCGCTCGACAATTCCCGCAAACGCCGCCGCGCCGCGCTGATTCTTCCGGATTATGCCGCTCGCGTCAGCGTGCTGGATTTCGATTCCTTTCCGTCGTCGCCTGAAGAGCAGCTTTCGCTCATCCGTTTTCGCCTAAAGAAAACGCTGCCGTTCGACATCGATTCCGCTGCCGTTAGCTACTTCGCTCAACCTGCAGAAAAAGGCGCGACGATCGAAGTGGTGGCGGTGATTGTCGCGCTCGAAATTATCGCGCGGTATGAGGCGCTGTTTCGCGCGATGAATTTTCACGCGGGCGAAGTGACCACCTCGGCGCTGGCTGCCTTGCATCTGTGTCCCCCGGCGACGCGCGCCGACGCCGTCAATGTGATTGCCAAGCTAAGCGCCAAGACCCTGAGTGTGATGGTCCTGCGCGGCGAAATCCTGAAGCTGTTCCGCTGTGTCGCGCTCGAAGAGGTGACGGAAGAGCAGATTCTGGCAGTGCTGCAGCCGACTCTTTCTTACGTTGAAGACGAGCTGGCCGCGCCCGCCGAGAAACTCACCTTGTGCGGATTCCCGAGTGGCGCGCTTTCCGGCCTCCGCTACGAAAAAGATGTGCTGCGCAGCAGCCTTGGCGCACCTGGAGCCTTTAATGCCGGCCTGCTGGGATATTTAGAGGGGGCGCGCAACTGACGTGAGAATTCCGATCAATCTGGCGAGCGAGCCGTTCCGCCGGGACCGTCCTGTGCTCCTGGCCGCTGCCGTCGGCGCGGCTCTGCTGGCAGTGGTGCTGTGCGGCTTGCTGTACCTGATCGCGGTGGATCGTACGCGTTCGGGCGACACCCGCGCGCAGGTGAATCGCCTGAATCAGGAGCTAGCCGCAATCTCGACTGAGCAGGCTCGCCTGGATGCCACCCTCCGGCAGCCGGCCAACGCCAGTATTCTGGAGCGCAGCCTTCTGCTGAACACGCTAGTCGAGCGCAAGTCCGTTAGCTGGACCAGAATTTTCGCCGATTTGGAAGCCGTAATGCCGCCCAACGTGCGCCTGATCCAGGTGCGCTTGCCGCAGATCGATTCCCGCAATCAGGTTCTTTTGGACATGGTAGTGGGATCGCAGAGTCCCGAACCCGTCATTACTTTTCTAAAGCAATTACAGGCGTCGCCGCGTTTCGGCCCGGCGACAGTACACAATTCGGCGCCTCCCACCGACAATGAGCCGCTCTACCGCTATCGCGTGAGTGTGAACTATGCCCAGAAGCTTTAACGGCGCCGCGGGAGTTACGGTTTGGTGGCGCGTCGCGCTGGGCGTGCTGCTGCTCGCGACCATCGGCGCGGCTTGGATCGTCATGTATCCCCCCGGAGGTTCGGCGGACGAGTTGCAGAAGCAGCTCGCGGCGCTGGAATCGCAGGCTGCCGCCCGGCGTGCGTTACTGGCCAGCACGCGCCAGCACGTGGCGGCTGTCGAACAGGGACGGACCGAAGGCGACAAGTTTCTGAACGAATATTTTCTGGCGCGCCGCACCGCTTATTCGACGCTGCTCTCGGAATTGATCGATGCCGCCGATCGCGCCAAGATCAAACCCAAGGAGCACGCCTACGCGACCGAGCCTATCGCAGGCTCCGATTCGCTCAGCATGATGAGCATCTCGGCCAACTACGAAGGCACCTACGCAAATCTGATGCGCTTCGTGCATGAGATTGACCGCTCGCCGCGTCTGCTGATTATCGAAGCACTGAACGCGGCGCCGGAGCAGAGCGGCGGTACGCTGAATATAAGCATGAAGATCGACACCTTCGTGCGGGACGACGGATCGGCGCAATGAACTTGATTCCATCCCAGCTCGGCGCGGAACCGAAGAAGCTGGCGCTTCTGGGCGGCTTGGCGGTGGTTTTGATCGTGGTGTACTTCATCAACCGGACCCCGGACGTGCCTCAGCAGGCGGCCTCCATCACCCCGCCAGCCGCGCGGAACCCGGTTCCGCTCGAATCCTTGGGGGCCCGCGCCCGTTCGGTACAGAGCGCCGCCAAGCTGACCCCGCAGGCTGCGCCGGAGACGGGTTCCCCGCGCCGCGGACAGGCCGCGATTCAGGATTTTAAACCGACGCTCAAGCTGCCTGAGGGCGTCGACGTCAGCCGCATCGATCCGGCGCTGAAACTCAATCTGCTGGCGCAACTGCAAAACCTGCCGCTCGAAGGAGGAGAGCGCAGCCTGTTTGAATTCGGCGCTCCGCCCAAACCGAAAACCCCAATGCCCACGGTTGCAAAAGTGGTTCCCAGCGCTCCATCGATCGCAACTCCGGCCGCCCCCGTCACTCCCCCGAAGCCGGTGATCCCGCCCATCCCGCTCAAATTCTACGGCTACGTGAGCGACTCGCGGGGCGTGGTGCCCGGCGCCGCCAAACGCGCATTCTTCCTGGACGGCGAAGACATCGTAGTGGCCGGCGAGAATGACCTCATTCACAATCGCTTTAAGATCATCCGCATTGGCGTCAACTCGGCTGTAGTCGAAGACACCACCAACAAGAATCAGCAAACTCTTCCGCTGGTCGAGGAGTTGCCAGGATGACTCGCATCCCCATCGCCCGCCGCCAGGAAAGCGGTTTCGCCCTGCTGGTCATCTTCCTGATCGCAGCCGCGGTGGCCTTTACCATGTATCAGGAATTGCCGCGCGCCGCCTTCGAGAGCGCTCGCGATAAAGAGCAGCTTTTGATCGATCGCGGCAATCAATACAAGCGCGCCATTCAGGTGTTCTACGCCGAGAATAAGCGCTATCCCGCAGAGCTGAAAGATCTGGAGAGCACCAACAACAAACGTTACCTGCGCCGCCGCTATATCGATCCGATGACTGGGCAGGACGAGTGGCGCCTAATCCATACCAACGGCAGTTTCTTGACGGACTCGCTGGTCCAGAAGCCCCCCGCGCAAAATGCGAGTGGCGGTTTGCCCGGCCAGGGACAAACCCCCGGCGGAGGCCCGCTCGGCGCGAACAACATGAATACCACCGCGGTCGCAACCATCGCCTCCGCAAACAATTCGAGTGACCCGAACGCGGTCGCATCCGCCCCCGCCCTGAACCCTATGGCTCAGCAACGGCCGAGCAACCGGAGGTTCCCCACTGGTCCGGGCTTCCCGCAGCCGCCGGGGACCAATTCAGGCGCTCCGGCGGTAGGCAGCGCGAATTCTTTTGGCGCGAATTCGGCGGCCTACGATCCGTCCGACCCGCGGACGTGGCCTCCGATTACGATTACAACGCCCACGGCGCAGCCAGGACAACCGCAGCAGGCGGGATCCGGCGGACAACCGGCGCGGGGCAATCCGCCGTTTGGTGCGACACAGGCCGGTGGCGCAAGCCAGACCCTGCCAGGTCAGTTTGGAATGGCTCAAGCTCAGATCCAAGCCAGTTTAGGACAAGGTAATGGACTGGGTGGTGGAAACCCTCAGCCGTCGACTCTGGTTAATTCGAATCCGCTCGACCCGAATGCTCTTGCGGCGGCGCCGAACCCGAACGCTACTGCGAACGCGCCCCAATCGCCGGGAAATCCGAACGCGCCGTTTCCGCCATTCGGGAATCAGCCCTCGCCTGCGCAGCAGCCGCCATTTAACGCGGGACAGGCGAGTGCGCAGCAAGCTGTTAATTTGGTAACCGGTGGATTCAACCCGCAGGTGCCCCCATCGCCCCAGAACGGCGCAGCAGGAACGCAGCCAAATCCGGCCTTGCCAGGGAATAATTCCAGCAACCCCGCTCTGAATGCCATCGATAACGCGCTATTCCGGCCGAATCAGGCGCCGGTCGCGGGGCCCACCGGATCTCCCGGCATTGCGGGTGTCGCCAGCAAGTTCAAAGGCCCGAGCATTAAAGCCTATCGGGAGCGAACCAAATACCAGGAATGGGAGTTCGTATATGAACCGGCTACAAATCAGCCGGGGACGCCGGGTGCAAATCCGCTTGGTGCAAATCAACCTGCTACAACTCAATCTGGTCAGGGCGGCCCAGCGGGTCAGAGCCAGCAGCAAAGTACGAATCCTTTCGGTCCCAGTTCCGGACAACCCGCGGCGGGGGCTGCGCCGTCTAATCCGTTCTCCATGCCGAACCCGTTTGCGCCGAGCGCCGCTCCCACGCAATAGTTACGTCCACTCGGACTTCAGCATCCCATATACCAGCAGATCATGATACCGGCCGTTCACCAGTTCCGCGTCCCGGTGTGTGCCTTCGAGCTTGAATCCCAGCCGCTGCGGAATGGCGCTGCTCTTTGCGTTGCCGGCGGCGCAGCGGATCTCTACCCGGTTCAAATCCATCTCGCGGAACAAATGCGTGATGGCTAGGCGACAGGCGTCCGTAATAATACCGCGGCCCTCAAACTCGCGCGCCAGCCAGTAGCCCAGTTCGACGCGGCGATTGCGCCAATCGACGCGATGGGTGCCGATCACGCCGGCCACCCGCCCGCGATGCCATATGCCCGCCGTAAAGCCCTGATGCGCGGCGAACATTTCGAGCGAGGAACGAATGAAAGCGATTCCATCGTCTTCCGTTCTGGTGGCATCCACCCAGGGCAGCCATTGCCGCAGGTGCTCGCGGTTGCGCTCTATCGCCGCGAACATTTCAGAGGCGTGATGTTCCTCCAGCAGGCGGAGGTCGAAGTCCTCGCGGAGCGGCGTGGTGAACATAATTACGTGGCGCGGTTCGCGTAATTTCGCTGGTAGTAATTTTGATACTCGCCGGACTTCACGCGCGCGATCCAAGCCGCATTGCCGCGGTACCAGTCGATGGTAGCCCGCAGGCCGGCTTCGAACGGCATCTGGGCGCGCCATCCGGTCTCGCGCAGGAGTTTCTCGGTCGAGAGGGCGTAGCGGCGGTCATGGCCGGGGCGGTCTTTTACCGTCTGCATCAGTGAGCGCGGCTTGCCGAGGGTGTCGAGAATGCACTCGACTACTTCGAGGTTAGGCAACGCCCGGCTGCCCCCGATGTTATAGATCTCGCCCGCTCGCCCACGTTCGATCACCGACAAGATGGCACGGCAATGGTCGTCGACATACAGCCAGTCCCGCACCTGCATGCCGTCGCCGTAGATCGGCAGTGGTTTATCCTCGATCGCATTCGAAATCATAAGGGGAATCAGTTTCTCTGGAAACTGATAGGGGCCGTAGTTATTGGATGCGCGAGTTACCATCACCGGCATGCCATATGTCACGAAGTAGGAAAGCGCGAGCAGATCCGAACCGGCTTTGGACGCCGAATACGGGCTGCTGGCGCGCAGCGGATAGTTTTCGTCGGCATCCTGAGGCGCCGGGATGCTGCCGTAGACTTCGTCGGTCGAGACATGCAGGAAGCGCGGCGTCTGGTGCGTGCGCGCCGCTTCGAGCAGGGTAAACGTGCCGCGCAGATTGGTCTCAAATACCGGAGCCGGGGAAAGAATACTGCGGTCTACATGGGATTCGGCCGCGAAGTTCACGATGACATCGGGCTGCGCTTCCGCGATCGTCTGATTCACCAGCGCGGCGTCGCAGATGTCGCCGTGCACAAAGCGATAACGGGCATCGGTGGCTACGGGAGCCAGGTTTTCCAGATTGCCGGCGTAGGTCAGTTTGTCGAAATTCACCACCAGCGACGGACGCTGCGCCGCCGCGCCAGACCATGAAGTAGAGGAATCCAGCAGCATCCGCACAAATGCGCTGCCGATGAAGCCGGCCCCTCCCGTGACGAAGAATTTCATTTGTGCTGCAGCTCCCAATCGTAAGCGATGGAGCTCTGATTGTGCGCGATTCGGCCTTCGTCCTGCGGGTTGTACAGGCGATTCGTCACATAGATCAGCATGCCCACTTGCTGGCCGATCACCTTATATCCGTGACCTACGCCTGGTGGAATGAAAATCTGCCAGGGCTTGAGAGCGCCCGTATAAAGCGTATTTTTCAGGCCATAGGTGCGTGAATCCGGCCGCAGATCCACCAGCGCCACTTGGAACATGCCTTGCGAAGGAACCCAGAGATCGGTCTGGTGGCGATGGAAATGGAATGCCTTGATAGTCCCCGGATAGCTCAGCGCCGCGGAGACCTGAGTCGTCTCCGGCACGAAATCCGCAGCCAAGCCCTGCTTCAGCCGCACGATCTCCAGGAAATATCCACGATCGTCAGGCCAGAGATCGTACGCGCGAACTCGGACGCCCTCGATTAAGTCGGCCGAATCCGGCGTGCGAATGATCTTGCCGATACCCGGTTCACACTTCGGTGTTTCGATGGAAATGTCTTGTCCAGTGGTGGTATTCACTGGAAACTAGATTAACGCGGAATTAACGTGGATGGGTTTCGAAAAAAGATCCGCCTAATTCGCCCGCAAAGTGATATTTCCGATTCCACCATGGATATCGAGGTGAACGGTGACCTTGGCATCCTCGCGCTGCGGACTAACCCAACGGCCATTGTGCTTCTCCAGGCCTTCCGCGTCGATATTACCGATACCGCCGTGCGCGTCGGCAACGATGCCCACACCAGTGGGCAACCTTACCATCGCGTTGCCCACGCCGCCGTGAATCTCCACGTCGTAATCGCGCTTGGGATTGCCGCGGAGGTCCATGTCCAGATTGCCGACGCCCATATGCACTTCAATCCCGCGCAGGTTCAGAGCGCCCAGGTTCATCTCCGCGTTTCCGGCGCCCAGGTGCGTGACTACGTCCAATGGCACGTCATTATTCAGGCGGAGCTTCCATTCGTAACGTCGCGAAGAGCCGAAATGGCGGACGCGCGGTTCTGCAATCGTGAGGTGTCCGCGGAAGCTGCCGTCCTCGTAGCGCACAAGTGGTTCCTGCTCGGGAGTGCTGAAAGAAAAGTCCGCATCCAGCAGCCGAGGCGATCCGCCTTCGACATTCAACTCGCCCGCGCCCATGCGCATTTCGACGCGCACCATTTCGGCTTTGTCGAGTTCGATAGCCTTCGAAACGTGCAGAAGGGGTCTCGCATAGGACGTTCTATCCCGCGCGTCGCACCCCGTGAGGGCGAGTATTGCCATACCCGCCAGGAACAATCTGCCGCTCATGCCCAGAAGATACGGAGTGAGGGCAGGGAATGTTCCCGGAAAGTTTTCAGACTCGGAGGTAGTCGGCCCGCCAGTTCTTGATGGCCGATTTGACCTGTTTCTGGTCCCAGTTCCCGTCGAGCGTCTGCTGCACCAGCCCGGCCACCTCGCCATCGGAGGCAAACCGTAGGGCAATAAGTTGCCCTTCGCTCAAGTCGCCGATGCGCGCCCGCGTGGCCTCCGGCAGCAATTGCGCGAGCCGCAGCCGCTCTTCCAGGCGAATCACGCGGTCCTGCACCTTCAGAGCGTATAAGCGCGTTTTAAACATCACCACGATGGCCCAAAGCACGCCTAGCAACCGCACTACGCCCCACCAGTCGGGTTGCCGGACCAAGGCATAGATCGTCGCGCCCAGCAATATCAGGGCGCCCACGGCTAGAAACCCGTGAAACATCGGGTCGAAACGAGCATGATTCTTCAGGTTCTGTTCGGGTTGGGCCATGTAGACTCCTCGGCGCGATGATAGGACAGTTCAAGACTCTGGTCAATCGCAATTTTGTTGATTGTTTTGCAAAAGCCCGTAAGCTCCGGTGGCGAATAGCAGCGCTGCGCTTAACGCGAAAACACCTCGAATCCCGAGGTGCGTGGCCCACACGCCCGACAACAGCATGGCTGCCAATTGCGCCAGCGAAGTGAGCGACGCCGACGCCCCGCTTACGCGTCCGCGCAACTCCCGCGGAGTCTCCCCTTGCAGCATCACGGCGGCCGCAAGCACAACCACGGCTACTCCCAGCCCCATGCCGGCGGACCCGATTAGCGCCGCCGCCTGCGTAGGCTCCGCCGCGATTAGCAGGATGGAAGCGCCGACGGTGGCCATGCCCCAGCCGATCAGCCTCGGCGGATCACTCCAGTGCGCGTGTTTGCTCAATAGAGCCGAGCCCGCCACCGTGCCAGCAGCGATTAGCATCCCGATCATTCCCAGCAATTCGGGCCCGCAGTGTAAGGCGTCACGGACATAAACCGGCGCCACCGCGGCGAAGCATCCAGCGGCGAAGGTCCCTGCTGTCATGGAAAACACTACGAAGGAGAAGCGGGGATCGGTAAACAGAAAGCTGAATCCTGCGCCGAGATCGCGAAACACCGCGCGCGGCGGAGATCGGTTTGCCGGACTGGAATAGCGCAACGTCGCCAGCAACAACGCGGAGCAGAAGAAGGTTGCACTATCAGCCACGTAACAGATCCGTTCGCCGAAAGCCGCCACCAAGGCGGACGCAACCGCGGGGCTCGCAATACGCACCACCTGCATGCTCTGCTGCATGCGCGCATTCGCCGCCAGCAGAAGACCCGGCGGCACCAGCAATGGAAGAGTGATGGCCCGCGCCGGCGCGAAGAAATTTGAGAAGCAGCTCACCGCGAAACTGATGGCGCAGATTTGCGGCAGCGTAGTCGTGCGCGCCAGTAGCAGAACGAGCACGCCCCGCGCCAGATCGCTAGCGATCATGGTGCGCTTTGGGTCCCAGCGGTCGGCAAACATTCCGGCCACCGGGCCCAGAACCACACTGGGAGCCAGCGACGCGATGAACACGCTCGCCATCTCGCCTGCGCTACCGTGCATGCGGAAGACAATAGCTACCTGCACCGCGAAGAGCGCCAGGAAGTCCCCCAGCAGGCTGACGGTCTGTGCCAGCCATAGCCGTCGAAAAGCGGTCACGCACGGAGATTAAACCAGAGACACAGAGCGCACGACCCCGGCAAACGCGCAGGTGATGCTTTTATAAACGTTTATTGTGTTGGCCGAGGCGTTATTCGCGTGCGATGCCGCGCGTGCTGGAGCGAATGAACGACACCAGATGGCGCGTGTGTTCCGTTGAAACACCATGCTCGATGCTCGTCAGCGCGTCTTCCAGCTTCAATCCGGAGCGGTACAGCACTTTATACGCCGCCTTGAGGGCCGCGATCTCGCCGGAGTCGAAGCCGGCGCGCCGTAGTCCGACACTGTTCAGGCCAGTGGGCCTCACGTTGAAATCCGAGTATAGAAAATACGGCGGCACGTCCAGATTCACCCTGGTTCCACCGCCCACCATCGCCAGGCGCCCGATCTTGGAATATTGATGAACCACCACATTGCCCGAGATGAAGGCTTGGTCTTCCACCACCACATAGCCAGCGATCAACGCGCCGCTGGCGATCACAGTCTGGTTGCCGATTTTGCAATTGTGCGCGATGTGGCCGGAGGTCATGATGTAGTTGTCGTCTCCGATTACGGTTTCCGATTCGGGCGCAGTCCCGCGCGAGATGGTGTAGTGCTCGCGAATCCGGTTGCCGTTGCCGATCTTCAAATAGCTGCGGTCGCCTTTGAATGCTTTGTCCAGCGGATCGGTACCGAGCACCGTACCGGCCGAAATATGGTTGCGCTTGCCGAGCGTAGTCCAGCGCTTGATGTAAACGTAGGGTTCCAGAAAGCACCCGGCGCCCAGCACGACGTCTTCTTCGACCACGCAAAAATCGCCGATGACGACCCCGGCCCCGATCTTGGCGTCGCGATGCACCCGGGCCGTCGGCGCGATCTGAGCGTTAGTGACGGGCGGCATGATTTAGGTGACGGTTCTCAATACCTGGAAAAGTATCAACCACAAAACCGTCAAAAAGTGCCAATAGTAACTTACGACATCCACCAGTTCGCGGCGTTTCTTGCGCCCGAACACCACCACGAAGAGCGCAATCAAGCCGCCCAGCAGGTGCGTGCCATGCAATCCGGTGAACAGATAGAAAAAGGCGCCATGCGGGTTTTCCATCATGTACGCGCCTTGGCGTTGAAGATCCCGCCAGGCTACGAACTGCGCCGACAGGAACGCCACACCGAGCGTCGCCGTAAGCAGGAGTAAACGGTCCGCTACTCGCCAAAGGCCCTTGCGAAACACGCGGCGCGCTGCCTCCAGTGTCACGCTGCTGGCAAGAATCAGCGCCGTGCTCAGCCACAGCACGCGGGGCAACCGGACGGGCTCCCAATAAGACGCCATGCCGGAGCGCCAAATATAAGCGATGATCAGTGCGGCGAAAAAAGCGGAGATGGAAATGCATGCCGTCCAGATGAGGACGCGGTAGGCTCCGGGCGGCGCTTTCGTCGGGTCCTCCAAAGACGAGGGCAACAGCACCACCTGGTCGGTCTTCGTCGCGCGGTCGCTGACAATGCGCGTCATGTTTCAATCCACCCGTTTCTATTTTACGCTGGCTTCCCGCGCGGCGAATCGCGGCGCTGCGTCGACGCGCGCTTTCGGGCGGACGCCATCGCAAAATCCGCGAATTCAAGTATGCTGAGGAATGGATACCGCGCCTTCACTCCAGGAAGGTTTCGCCCAGTGGACTTCCAGCTTTGACTACCTGCGTAAGCTGTTTTGCGCGATGCTGCTCGAAGAGGGCGATGCCGAACTAGCCGCTTTCATCGAAGCCTGCTTCGGCGGTCCACGGGGTTACGCAGACCGCGCGCGGCAAGAGGCGGCGGCTTCCGAACTTTCTTCCCGTTACTGCCAGGCGCTGTCGATCGTGTTTCAGCTGTTGGACGTGGTGGAGGAAAACACCTCGAATCAGGTCCGGCGGCGCGCCGATGACCCGCGCAGGCGCGAGGGCGAACCTGGTTTCTGGCTGTGGAACCTCAATGATCTCCGCCAGCGTGGATTCAGCGAGGAAGAAGTCCGCAAGGCCATGCGCGGCGTTTCGGCCGAGCCTGTACTGACAGCCCATCCCACCGAGGCCAAGCGCGCAACGGTGCTGGAGCATCACCGCACCCTCTATCTGCTGCTTGTCGAGCGCGACAACCGCCATTTCACCGAAGTGGAAATGGCGATCTTCGAGCGCCGCATGAAAGCGGCCCTGGAGCGCCTGTGGCGCACCGGTGAGATCCGGCAGGAGAGGCCTGAAATAGCGAGCGAAGTAACAGGTGTGCTGCACTACCTGCGAACCGTGTTTCCGGAGGCCGTCGAGTTGCTCGACCTGCGCTTCCAGCATTGCTGGCGCGCGGTATTTGGAACGGAGCCTCCGCCGCTGCCGGGACTCGCCGTCGGAAGCTGGGTGGGAGGCGATCGCGACGGGCACCCGTTCGTGACGCCTGCGGTAACCGCCGAGACGCTGGAGCTGCTGCGAAAAAACGCGCTGGTGGTAGTTCGCGAGCGTCTGCTCCAGTTAGGCGCGCGCTTGAGTATGGCGGAAGCGAACTCCCCGGTCCCCCGGACTTTGCAGGACCGCATCGCGGAACTGGCTGCGAAGTTAGGGGACAGCCTCGCAGGTCCGGCGCTCGCCCGTAATCCGGGGGAACCATGGCGGCAACTGGTGAACCTCATGCTGCTGCGGCCGGGCGATACGGAAGAGGCCTCGCCGCAGGAGTTGCTCGCGGATCTCGCGTTGCTCGAACACTCGCTGCATCAGGCCGGGGTGCGGCACGTTGCCGACATCGATGTGCGTCCAACTTCGGCATTAGTTCGGTCCTTCGGCTTCCATCTGGCGGCGCTGGATATCCGGCAGAACAGCGCGTATCACGACCGCGCCATTGGCGGACTTCTCAAAGCCGCGGGCCTGCCGCGCACGGATTATTCGAATTGGAGCGAAGCGGAAAAGCTGGAGTTTCTGAATCGCGAGCTGACTACGCTGCGCCCCTTCACCGCTTTGCATACGCCGCTGGAAGGCGAAGCCCTTCACATGACCAGCTTGTTTCGCGTTCTCCGCGAGCATATAGACCGGCACGGCGCCGCCGGCCTTGGTCCGATCATCGTCAGCATGACGCGCAATGTGGCGGACCTGCTGGGCGTGTACCTGATGGCGCGCGAAGCCGGATTGCTGGTGACGATGCCCGGAGGACTCGCGTGCGAGCTGCCGGTGGTGCCGCTGTTCGAGACGATTCGCGATCTGGAGCACAGCGATACAGTGATGGACGCGTTCCTGAAACATCCCATCACACGGGAAACGCTCGAGCGGACGCGCCGTGAGCAAGAACCGGCGGAAGCGAACATCATGCTGGGTTACAGCGACAGCAACAAGGACGGCGGGGTGCTCGCGAGCCAGTGGGCCCTTTATGGAGCCGAGCGCAGGTTGTCGCAAGTTGCGCAGGCGAACAACGTGCGGCCAGTTTTTTTTCATGGACGCGGCGGTACGGTGGGACGCGGCGCGGGGCCCACCCATTTTTTTCTGGAAGCGCTGCCGGCGGGTTCGCTCACGGGGCGAATGCGCATCACGGAGCAGGGAGAAGTAATTTCGCAGAAGTACGCCAACCGGTTGACGGCCACATATCATTTGGAACGCTTGCTGGCAGGCGTGACGCGCACATCGTTATTGCACCAACGACAGCTTCGCGAAAAACAGCAGTCTCCGGAGAGCGCGAGCGCCTTCGCGCCGCATCCACTGGAAGCAATTTGGTCGAAGGTGGCGGAGCGCAGCTATGCGGCCTATCGGGCGCTGGTCGAGGCGGAAGGTTTCGTTGCGTTTTTCCGCGCGGCGACACCCATCGACGCGGTGGAGCAGACCCAGCTTGGCTCACGGCCGTCACGACGCACTGGCGCTGGATCGCTGGACGATCTGCGCGCTATCCCCTGGGTCTTCAGTTGGAGTCAGGCACGCTTTCATCTGCCCGGCTGGTACGGCGCCGGCACCGCGCTCGATGACTTGCGGCGTTCATCCCCGGAACACTGGCGCGCGTTGTGCGCGCAAGCGCCGGCGTGGCCCATGCTGCGTTATCTGCTGCACAACGTCGAAGCCAGCCTGCTGATGGCGAGCCCGGATATCATGCGCCTCTACGCGTCACTGGTGCCGGACCCGAACTTGCGCGCGAAATTCATGGACCTCATCCTGTGCGAATACGGATTGGCCGTGGAGCGGCTCGCGGACGTGTTCGGAGCGCCTGCCGTCGAGCGGCGTCCGCGCCTGGCGCTCGCCATTGAACTCCGCAAGGATGCGCTGTGGCAACTGCATCGGGATCAGGTGCGGCTGCTGGCGGAATGGCGACGTGAGCCCTCCGAAGAGACGCTGCGTGCGCTCCTGCTGACCGTCAACGCGATCGGCATGGGTCAGAAAATGACCGGTTAAGCATCCCTTCTTCAAAGAATATTTACGGCGCGCGCGGCCAGAAGCGCGATGGTCGTAAGCGAGATGATGGCCTGGATCATCATCAGAACTTTGGCCCAGCGCGAGAGCACAGGCACGTCGGTAGGCGAAAACGCGGCGCTGGTGTTGAAGGCCAGAAACAGGTAATCGACGAAGCCCGGGCTCCACTCATCCTCGCCCATTTCCTTCCGTAGTTCGGGCAGCAGCGTCATTTGCGGAAATAGGAAGGCGCCGTCGGTGTGAGAGCCGCGCAAATCGCGCTGAGAAGGGCCTCCGGCATCCAGGCGCCAGTACCACGAAGCGAAGACCAGTACGTTGTCAATCCATAGAGCAGTGGCGGCGCGCAGCAGTTCGGAGGGCGACTCCTTATGCTGAGGCAGCCGCGAGACTAGCAGCCAGAGCGATCCAATCATTGCTAAAGTCATGATGCTGACCGCGGCATAGCCCAGGATGCGCATGATCAGAACATGCCGGATGGAGCGAACGCAGACTCCGGGCGCGGTGAGGGCCACCACCAGCACCAGAAACACCCACTCCGGGCCGACTTTGAGCGCGGCTGGCATTGCGTAGAACAACGCTGCCACGGCGAGAAGCGCAACCATGGCCGGCCAGCGCGGCTCGCCTTGACGGAGGACTGGTGATGCCATGTAAGGATATTCGCACGAGGTGCGGCAAGTGTTCAAACCAATACGGAAACACGGTTTTTTCTTCTGCGGGACGATCGCGCATTTCAACGGAGATTGAAGTAAACTCCAATCTGGCATGGCATCGATAAAAGCGAATCGCTCGGTAGCGCTAATGGCTCTTTTGCTGCTTGGGCGATTCTCCTGCCAGGCCGGAAGTTTACGTGAGATCTGGGAGCTGGACCTCAGGAAGATCGTCCGAGGGACGCCAAGCTCGAACGTGGCCAGTCTCCCGTTACAACTCTTGAAGTTTTCTCCTGATGGCCAGCAGCTTGCCGTCGCCGTCGCTTGGGACCTCTCTTGGAAAGTATTCAAAAGCCAACTCCTCGTAATCCAGACGCAACACCCTACGGAAGCGGCGAAGCAGTTCGAGATAAGCGCAGGGATCGGAAATGAGGGGATACCGAGTGCGAGGCTTTTCGGATGGTCGCCCGACGGCAAAACTTTGTTCGCTGCAGGGAAAGTGATCCACCCGCAGAATGGGAAAACCTGTGAACTGTCGCATGCGAGTGCTCCGCCCTTCTGGCCCAGCGCCCTCATCGGCAACGACCTCCTGATTCAGGGCGGACCTGACGCGCCTGACGGACCAGCCGTCAGAGCCTGGATGGATGCCATACGCGAGGCGCTAAAGAATAGCGGAAACCGGCCGCTTTCCTCGTTTCCGCCTGCCCCGCCCGAAGTGAAGTCGCATTTCAAGTTCTTTGATTCAGAGTGCCAGTTGCAGGGGGAGCAGTGGGAGGTTGCGGAGGCGTGGAATATATACGACGTCTCCATTGAGCGGGGACTGGTTGCCATGATTCGGAAACGCGGCTTCAACACATACACGTTTCTGACGGTTGACCCAGTCGCCAGGAAAATTATCCGGCGCGAGTCCGCCGACAACGGGAATATGGGCAGCTTTGCCGACGGCGGCAGGGCAGTGTGCCGAGGGGGCGACGTGATAGGAAAAGGCAAAGCGCCCGTAACCTGCTGGGATGTTGACACGGGCAACAAGATCAGCCAATCTCCCTCGATCAACGGAGGCGATCCGATGGTAACGGCGGCACACTCTAGCCGGGTCGTGGCGACCGACTATCATCGCGTTTTTGATTTTCTTTTTTCGGATGATTATGAGCCGGTGGTAGACAAACTGGTGGTCTGGGACTTCAGGAGAGGCAAGGAACTAGTCTCGTGGCGGCCGAAGTCCCAATCGTATTTAGACGTGGACAATAAGCGGGTTAAAGAGCCGTTCCAATTCACGATCTCACCAGACGGCGAATACATCGCAGAGGGCGGCAATGGGATCGTTCGGCTTTACAAGATTGAACCATAAAGCCGGTTCTCCTTTGCGGTTCACGCGCGATCTCCCCTGCCGGTGCCCGAGATGTGATCGCTCCAGACCTTGACGAAGAGGGCCACAGCCCGGGGTTTTCGGCGCGCGAACGCCATTCGCGCCACTTCGAGCGCGGCCCAGCCGAAATAGATTCCTGTGATGACGGGCTCGGCGGCAGAGTTAAAGAAAGGAATCGCAAACAAAACGGCGAGCGCGCCGGCCTCCCACCAGGCGAGTTCCATATTGATCAGGAATACCAGAGCGAGAGCGGCTTGCCCCAGCGTCAGCCAAAGTTCCATCTCCTGTTTAACGTCGAACGTGATCGGCGTAACGGCGCCCATACTGATCGAATAGACGATAGGCAGCATGGCGGCGAGCAGGGTCCACTGATTGATGTTGCTCGAAACCATATTCATGAGTGCCATCGGAGCCCGATCGGAACGGCGGGCCCAATAGAGCGTCGACAGCATCTCGGGAAATTCGCTCACCAGCGGGGCGATCCATTGCACAAAAACAAAGTCTGGGACGCCGGCGAGCGTGGCCAGCGCCAAGAGGCTCGCCAGGAACGGCTCTGCACTAAAGTAAATCAGAGCGCCGCCCGCCACGAATAGCGCCGCGATGGCTAAGATACGGTTGCCGCGACGCGCTTTCACGATGGTGCGCGGGATGACCTCCAAATCCTCGATGGTCTCGTGGTCTTCGGATGGAAGCTTTTGTAGAATCCACAGATACGCTGCGTAGATAGCGATGAGGACAGCGCCGTCGTACACCGTGAGTGAACCTTTGATCGCAATCACGGGGATATAGAGTAATGCAGCCAGTAGGCCGATCACTTCGACGGAATGATGCTCCTCCAGTACGATGCGGCGGAGCGGTTGTCGGGTGCTGCGCCGATGGAACCATGAAGCCGTGAAGTAGATGAGGGGCCAGCCGGTGCCTGTCAGCAGACGCAGCGCACCGGTAAGGTTCGCCAGCAGCAGGTGAGTCTGCTGGTGCCAGGCGAGCACGGCTTCGACGGCGAACTCGGGCAGGGTCTGCAGCCAGGCGAGCATGGCTAGCGCGAATCCCTGTGCCACGAAATATTGTGCGGATTCCGCCGCCCAGGCAATCATTAGCGCGGAGAACAGAATAGCTGGAGCAGTCCACAGCACCGTTGTGGCGGCGGTTTCCTTCAAGGGTGCGGCGACGAAAAGGAAAAAAAGAAATAGAGGATAGACGGCCTGGAGCAACACGCCCATGGTACAACGAACGTATGCCCGGATTTCGCGTGGAAACGCCGCAGCGCGCCTATGACGCCATCGTGGAGAGAGGCTCGCTGACGCGCGTTGCCGAGTTCTTGCCGGAGCGCGCGGGAAAGATTTTTGTCGTGACCACTGCCGATGTTTGGGAACTCCACGGGGGGAAGGTGGAGCAGGCGCTGGCGGGACGCGCGCACCAAGTGCTGTTCTTTCCAGGCAGCGAACCGCGCAAAAAGATGAGTGAAGTGGAGGCGCTGGCCGAGCAGATGGTTGCCGGTGGCGGAGACCGGTCGAGCGTAGTCGTCGCCTTCGGCGGCGGCATCGTGACGGACGTGGCCGGGTTCCTGGCGGCGGTGTTCATGCGCGGTATTCCAGTGATTCAGATTCCCACGACATTGCTGGCGCAAGTCGATGCCGCAGTGGGCGGGAAAACCGGCGTCAACCTGGTATCGGGCAAGAATCTGGTGGGCAGTTTTCATCAGCCGTTGGTCGTGCTGATCGATCCTGATGTCCTGCGGACACTGCCGGAGCGCGAGTACCGTGCGGGCCTTTACGAGATCATCAAGTGCGGCGTGATTCGCGATGCCGAGTTGTTCCGGGTGCTGGCGGAGTGCGCAGACCGCGTGTTCGCTCAGGAACCGGAGACAGTCGATCGCATCATCGCGGATGCAGTACGCATCAAGGCCGAAGTGGTGACGGCGGACGAGCGTGAAGGCGATTTGCGGCGCATCCTGAACTTCGGGCATACGGTAGGGCATGCGCTCGAAGCCGATACGCAGTACCAACGCTTCCTGCATGGCGAGGCGGTGGCTTTCGGCATGCACGCGGCGACTGCGCTCGCGGAGCGCGTGGTCCAACTGGCGCCCTCCGAAGCGGTGCGGATTCATTCGGTGATTCGCAGCTACGGACCGATCCCGACGCTCGCGGGCATCTCGGCGTCGAGCCTGTTTGCGCGGCTGGCGGCGGACAAGAAGACCGTGCAGGGGAAAGTACACTTCGTGCTGCCGGTGAAGATCGGCGAGGTGAAGGTTGTCACTGGTGTTGACGACCGCGTGGTCATGGACGCCATCGAAGTGGCGCTGAAGTCATGACACCGGTGACGGGCACCACGCCCAAGGGGATCACCAGCGAAGAAGCAGCTTCGCGCTGGGTACGCGGG
>Ga0207657_10002167_pt1 | contig 21272 bp, 22 predicted proteins | sample KBSC33metaG_FD_184316 | JGI IMG/M metagenome (GOLD analysis project Ga0207657, IMG submission 184316) | Corn rhizosphere microbial communities from Kellogg Biological Station, Michigan, USA - KBS C3-3 metaG (SPAdes) (version 2) | ecosystem: Host-associated > Plants > Roots > Rhizosphere > Soil ... | reverse complement strand
CGCGGTCTCGGGCGACATCAGCGAAAAGCAGCTGACCCTGCAGCTGGCCCGCGAACTTCGCGACAGGCTGGCGAGCGAGGGACGGGTCCGAATTGCGCTGACTCGCGACGATGACCGCTACCTCACCCTGGACCAGCGGTCGGGCCTGGCCCGGCGCCTGGGTGCGAGCCTCTACGTCTCGCTGCACATGGACAGCGCCCCCAATCCACTCGCCCGCGGCGCTAGCGTCTATTCGCTTTCCGACGTCGCTTCCGACGCCGAGGCCGCGCGGATCGCCGAGAACGACAATAGCGCCGCGGCCCGCGCCAGCGGGTCGGACGGCTCGGTTCGTGCGATCCTCTCCGATCTTGTCGTCCGAAGCCAGATGACGGCATCGGCAAACCTTGCCGAGCGGCTCGTCCGCAATTCGCAGGGGCGGCTGGAACTGCGGCCGAGCCCGCACCGGTTCGCCGATTTCCACGTGCTTCGGAGCGCCGGAGTTCCGGCGGTGCTGTTCGAGGCGGGCTATATCAGCAACGTCGACGACGAAGCGATGCTTCGCTCGCCCGGTCAGCGGGCGCAGATCGTCGCGGCGCTTGCCCGGACCATCGAGGCCGACGTCGCGGCGCGCACCGTTCGCTAGGCCGGGGCGGTCTTTGACGCTTTTCGCCGGCGGACTAAGCGGCTAGACCGCTCAGCGCATCATGAAGTTCGAACGCCTGTCGCCCCCATCAATTCCGATGCCCGACCTGGTCGCCTTCAACCGGCGGGTGCACGTCTATGTCGACCCGTTGTTCGAACGGCGATGGGTCAGGCGGCTGGCGATCGTCGGCGCCTTGCTGTTCGCCGTGTTCGCCGGGGTCTGGCTCTATTTTGCGACCGGACTGCCGTCGGCCGACAAGCTGCTCGCCTATCAGCCGCCGCTTCCGACCAACGTGCGCGGTTATGACGGCAATCCGGTGCAGAGCTTCGCTCGCGAGCGCCGGGTCAACCTGTCCTACGACGAAATCCCGCCGATCGTGGTCCAGGCCTTCATCTCGGCCGAGGACAAGACCTTCTTCTCGCACCACGGGATCGACTACACCGGCCTCCTCGGCGCGGTTGCCGACTATGCAGCCAAGACAGTCACGGGGGGCGGCCGGGCGCGCGGCGGATCGACGATAACGCAGCAGGTCGCAAAGAGCCTCCTGCAGGACAGCAGCTACAATATCGGCCGGAAGATCCGCGAAGCGATCCTCGCCTTCCGCCTGGAATCCGTGCTCACCAAGCAGCAGATCCTGGAGCTTTACCTCAACCAGATATTCCTCGGCCGGAACGCCTATGGAATCCAGGCAGCGGCGCGGGCCTATTTCGACAAGGACGTCGGCGACCTGACCCTGCCCGAGGCCGCCTATCTTGCGGTGCTCCCGAAGGCGCCGGCCAATTACGATCCGGAGCGGGCGACGCAGCGCGCGCTCGACCGCCGCAACTATGTGCTCCGCGAGATGTACCGCAATGGCTATATCAGCGAGCCGCAGTGGAAATCCGCGGCCACCACCCCGCTCGGCACCATCCGCTACGGGAGCGGGCATAATTTCGAGGACCTGGGCGGATACTTCATGGAAGAGGTCCGCCGCGACCTGCTCCGCCGGTATGGCGAGAGCGCCGAGGACGGGCCGAACAGCGTCTATGCAGGCGGCCTGTGGGTGCGCACATCGGTCATCCCGTCGATGCAGCATGCGGCCGCGACCGCGCTTCAAAACGGCCTTGCCAATTTCGACGGCGGGCGCGGATGGCGCGACCTCGGCAAGACAGTCGATATTTCCGGCGATTGGGCAGGCGCGCTCGACCGGACTCCAGTGGGCACTGGCTTCCCCGACTGGCGCAAGGCGGTGGTCCTGTCGAAAGACGGCAATTCCGCCGAGATCGGCTTCTCCGACGGATCGAAAGCAACTCTGCCCGAATCTGCCGCATCGATGCCGCAACGTGGCGGCGGCGGTTCCGCCTTCGACAATATCCGTCCCGGTATGGTCATCGTCGTGAAGAATCTCGGAAACGGCGATTATGCACTTCGCTCGATCCCGCAGGTTTCCGGCGGAATGCTTGCCGAAGAAGTGCATACCGGCCGGGTGCTGGCGATGCAGGGCGGGTTCGACGTTGTCGGATCGCCCTATAATCGCGCGACTCAGGCGCTGCGCCAGCCCGGCTCCGCGTTCAAGCCGATCGTCTATGTGACGGGGCTTGAAAACGGCTTCACGCCCGCGACAATCGAGGTCGATGCCCCGTTCTGCATCTGGCAGGGCGCCGGCCTGGGCAACAAGTGCTTCACCAATTTCGACCACCGCTACGCCGGCCCGCACACGATGCGCTGGGGCCTCGAGCAATCGCGCAACCTGATGACCGTGCGCGCGGCGTCAGAGATCGGCATGGCGAAGATCACGGCGACGGCGCGGGACCTGGGAGTGGGTGACTATCCCAATTATTTGTCGATCGCGCTCGGCGCCGGCGACACCACCGTCGCCAGGCTGGTGAACGCCTATGCGATCCTGGCTAACCAGGGCCGGTCCGTCACTCCGACGATCATCGACTATGTGCAGGACCGCAACGGCAAGGTCATCTTCCGGTCCGACAACCGCTGCGCGATCATGCAGGGCTGCGATGCACCCGACTGGGACGGCAAGCCGATGCCGCGGCCACCGGTCCGGACCAAGCAGGTCGTCGACGCGATGGCCGCCTTCCAGATGGTGCATGTGATGGAAGGCGTGATCATCCGCGGCACGGCGACCGTTCTTCACGACCTCGACCGGCCGTTGTTCGGCAAGACCGGGACGACCAACGGGCCGACCAACGTATGGTTCGTCGGCGGGACTCCGGACATCGTCGCCGGGGTCTATATGGGCTACGATCAGCCCAAGCCGATGGGCGGCTATGCGCAGGGCGGACGAATCGCGGCGCCGGTCTGGAAGGAATGGGCGAAGACGGCGCTCAACGATCAGCCGAAGACGCCGTTCGTCGCGCCTCCCGGAATCCGCTGGGTTCGGGTCGATCGAGCGACCGGCAAGCGCGTCTATGGAGTCTTCCCGACCGAAGAAGACCCGAAGTCGCCGGTCATCTGGGAGGCGTTCCAGCCTCAGACCGAACCGCGCCGGAGCTTCCGCCGTCACGGTCAGGATGAGGAGCAGTCAGGAGATCTGGACCAGCAGGCGATCGAGCAGCGCCGGCCTGAAGTAACGGCTGCGCAGCCCCAATATCAGATGCCCGCTCCGGTGACTCCTTACGTCGCGCCGCAGCCTTCCCCCTTGCAAAACACCGCCGCGCCTCATTAATCGCCCATATCGTCACCCTCGCGAGAACGGGGGCCCCGCTATTTTTCTTGTTCCCGCGAGTATGAAGTAAGCGGGATTCCCGCCTTCGCGGGAATGACGAACGGAGTTGTTATGCGCGCCGAAGCGCAAGCTCATGTCGACCAGATCAATGCCGCGACGGCGCTTCTTCGCCGGTTCCTCGATTGGGACCGCGCGCAACGGCGCCTTCAGGAATTGAACGACAAGGTCGAAGACCCGCAGCTGTGGGACAATCCGAAGGCCGCCCAGGACGTGATGCGCGAGCGCCGGCGGCTCGACGAGGCCATCGGCGCCACGCGCGCGATCGAGCGCGAGCTTGCCGACACCACCGAGTTGATGGAGCTTGCGGAAAACGAGGGCGATCAAGCGCTTGTGGACGATGCGGTGAAGAGCCTCGCCGAGCTCGCGGACCGGGCCGAGCGGGACAAGGTCGCGGCCCTTCTCGCCGGAGAGGCCGACGCCAACAACACCTATGTCGAGGTCAATGCCGGGGCCGGGGGCACCGAGAGCCAGGACTGGGCAGAGATGCTGCAGCGCATGTACACGCGCTGGGCGGAGCGGCACGGGATGAAGGTCGAGCTGGTCGACTATCACGCGGGCGAGCAGGCGGGGATCAAGTCGGCGACCGTGCTGGTCAAGGGCGAGAACGCCTATGGCAACCTGAAGACCGAGAGCGGAGTCCACCGGCTGGTCCGGATCAGCCCCTATGATTCCAACGCACGCCGCCACACCAGCTTCGCCAGCGTCTGGGTATTTCCCGAAGTCGACGAGGACATCGACATCGAGATCAATGAATCCGACCTCAGGATCGACACGTATCGCGCCTCGGGCGCAGGCGGGCAGCACGTCAACACCACCGACAGCGCAGTGCGGATCACCCACATCCCGACCGGGATCGTCGTCGCCTGCCAGAACGAACGCTCGCAGCACAAGAACCGCGCCCAGGCCCTCAAGCAACTGAAGGCGCGCCTCTACGAAGCCGAGCTGCAGAAACGCGAGGCGGAAGCCGATGCCGCCAACGCGGCCAAGACCGACATCGGCTGGGGTCACCAGATACGGAGCTATGTGCTCCAGCCCTATCAGCTCGTGAAGGACCTCCGCACGGGTGTCACCTCGACGTCGCCAAGCGACGTGCTCGACGGCGATCTCGACAGATTCATGGCGGCCGCCCTGTCGCAGCGGGTGACCGGCGAAAAGGTCGAGGTCGAGGATGTGGAGTAGGTTTCGGATCGCAGCACCCCTGCTGGCGGTGCTGGTCCTGTCCTGCCGTGCGGCACCGCAACAGGAGCAATTTCCCAAGCCGCACCGCCCCGTCGCGGCGATCGTCGCCGACTCTTTCTCGACCGAGGACGCGCGCGACCGGATGGGAGAGTTCGAGCGTGTGGTGGAGCTCGCCGGCGTCAAGCCGGGCATGTGGGTTGCCGACGTCGGCGCGGGCGAAGGCTATTATTCGGTGCGCCTCTCACCGGTGGTCGGGAAGCAGGGCCGGGTGCTCGCAGAAGACATCCTTCCCGAAGTCCGCGACAAGCTGGCACAGCGGGTCCAGCGCGAGAATCTCGACAATGTCGCGGTTTCGCTGGGAATGCCTGACGATCCGAGGCTGCCGCCGCATTCGCTCGACCGGGTATTCCTCGTCCACATGTATCACGAGGTCGCCTCGCCCTACGCCTTCCTGTGGCATGTGCGCGACGCGCTGAAGCCGGGCGGGTTGATCATCGTCGTGGATGCCGACCGGCCGCCGCAGCGCCACGGACTTCCGCCGGCGGAGCTGCGCTGCGAGTTCGCCGCGGTCGGCCTGCAAATGCGCGACTTGCGTCCCATCGAGGATGGCGACGCCTATTTCGCTGCCTTCGCGCCGGTCGGCGGACGGCCGGAGCCGAACGCGATCAGGCCCTGCAAGGGCTGAGGGCTTAAGCCGCCTCGAGCTTGCGAGAGGCGCGCTTGCGTTCGTGCGGATCGAGGAATCGCTTGCGGATGCGAATGTGTTTCGGCGTGACCTCGACCAGCTCGTCGTCCTGGATGTAAGCGATCGCCTGTTCCAGGCTCATGCGGTGCGGCGGGGTCAGGCGGATGCCTTCGTCCTTGGGACCCGAGGCACGGAAGTTGGTCAGTTGCTTGGATTTCAGCGGATTGACCTCAAGATCCTGGGTCTTGGCGTTTTCGCCGATAACCATGCCTTCGTAGAGCATCTCGCCCGGCGAGATGAACAACACACCGCGGTCTTCGAGCGCGCTCAGCGCATAGGCCACTGCCGGGCCCTGCTCCATCGAGATGAGGACTCCGTTCTGGCGCCCCTGGATCGGTCCCTTGTACGGCCCGTACTTCTCGAACAGCCGGTTCATGATGCCGGTGCCCCGCGTGTCCGACAGGAACTCGCCGTGATAGCCGATCAGGCCGCGGCTGGGCGCCGAGAAGGTGAGCCGGGTCTTGCCGCCGCCCGAGGGGCGCATGTCGGTCATCTCCGCCTTGCGCAGCGCCATCTTGTCGATGACGGTGCCGGAGAATTCGTCGTCCACGTCGACGAGGACCGTCTCGTACGGTTCCTCGCGCCCATTGGGCCCGTCGCGGAACAGCACGCGCGGGCGGCTGATCGACAGCTCGAAGCCTTCGCGGCGCAGGGTCTCGATCAGCACGCCGAGCTGGAGCTCGCCGCGTCCGGCGACTTCGAAGCTGTCATTGTCGGCCGCCATGGTCACTCGGATCGCGACATTGCCTTCCGCCTCGCGCTCGAGCCGTTCGCGGATGACCCGGCTCTGGACCTTGTCACCGTCGCGCCCGGCGAACGGACTGTCGTTGACCGAGAAGCTCATCGCCAGCGTCGGCGGATCGATCGGCCGCGCGTGGAGCGGCTCCTCGACCGCGGGATCCGCGAAAGTGTTGGACACGGTCGCCTTGATCAGCCCGGCAATCGCGACAATCTCGCCGGCTTCGGCGCTTTCGACCGGTACCCGATCGAGGCCGCGGAATGCGAAGACCTTGGTTGCGCGGCCTTCCTCGACGAAGTTGCCGTCCACGTCGAGCGCCTTGATCGGCATGTTCGTCGTCAGCTTCCCGCTTTCGATCCGGCCGGTCAGGATTCGGCCGAGGAACGGGTCCCGGTCGAGCAGGGTCGCGAGCATCTTGAACTCGCCGCTCGAATCCAGACCGGGAGCCGGGACATGGCTGACGATGGTCTCGAACAGCGGCTTGAGGTCGCCGGAGCGGACGTCGTCGACAAGGCCCGCATAGCCCGCGCGGCCGGAGGCATAGAGGACCGGGAAATCGAGCTGCTCGTCGCTGGCTTCGAGGTTCAGGAACAGCTCGAACACTTCGTCGAGAACTTCGGCGGGGCGCGCATCCGGGCGATCGATCTTGTTGACGACGACGATCGGCCTCAGTCCCAGTGACAGGGCCTTGCCGGTGACGAACTTGGTCTGCGGCATCGGTCCCTCGGCGGCATCGACCAGGAGGATCACGCCGTCGACCATGCTCAGGATTCGCTCGACCTCGGCGCCGAAATCGGCGTGGCCGGGGGTGTCGACGATGTTGATATGCGTTCCCTGCCAGTCGACCGATGTGCACTTGGCGAGAATGGTGATTCCGCGCTCTTTCTCCAGATCGCTCGAATCCATCGCGCGCTCTTCCACGCGCTGGTTGTCGCGGAAGGTGCCCGACTGGCGGAACAGCTGGTCGACGAGCGTGGTCTTGCCATGATCGACGTGCGCGATGATCGCGACGTTACGCAGGTTCATCATATTGTCCTGAATTTGGAAGCGGCGCCCCTACAGGAATCGCCGCATTGTTGCAATGCAACATGGGGGCGGCCCCCGCTTTTGTGAAGCCGCGCCTAAAGTCCGCGCTCGAGAATCTCTATGGCTCGCTCGACTGCGCGGAGCTCGCTGTGCGCCAGCCGCTCGAACTTCGCGCGAAGGGCGCCTCCGGAGGATGGGTTTCTCCTCATCTCCTCCCTCCCCTTTCCGGTCAGCCGCAGCGCCAGCCGCCGCCGGTTGCCGGGGTCCGGCTGCCGCTCGACCAGGCCGGCGCGGACCAGCGCGTCGATCGACCGGCTGACCGCCGGTGCGCCCCTGTCGGTGGCGATGGCAACCTGGTTCAGCGTTGCGGGCTCATTTTCGTCGACTGCAGCGAGAAGCTTCCTTCGCGCAACTTCGGCGCGCTCTGCTGGACCGTCCGCCACCCATTTGTGCGCGACTTCGGTAAACCGCGACGCAAGCGCGGAAGGCGAATGGGATGCGGCGCTCAATTGCTGCATGGCAATGGTTTGAACCGCACTATGGTTGCTCCTGTCAAGTGCCGGTTCCGCTTGCGCTTTGCCATTCCGCTCGCAATGGCGAAACATGGCCGGTCAGCCCCCAGTCCTCTCCCGCCCGCCCCTGCCCCGCAACGTCTGGGTGCTGGGCTTCGTCAGCCTGCTGATGGACCTGTCGAGCGAAATCTATCACGCGCTTTTGCCTGCCTTCATCACCATCGTGCTCGGGCTTCCGGCAACGGCCCTTGGAGCGATCGACGGAGTCGCGGAGGCGACCGGCAATTTCGCGAAGCTGTTTTCGGGCCGGCTGTCGGACCGGAGCCTCAGGCGCAAGCCGTGGATCGCCGCCGGTTACGGCCTGGCCGCTCTTTCCAAGCCCTTGTTCCCGCTTGCTGCGAGCGCGCCCGCACTGATGGTCGCGCGCTTCGCCGACCGGGTTGGCAAGGGAATCCGCGGCGCACCGCGCGATGCGATGATCGCCGACGAAACTCCGCCGGAAATCCGCGGCCGCGCTTTCGGGCTTCGCCAGGCGCTCGATACAGCCGGAGCATTGCTGGCGCCGCTGGCTGCGATCGGCCTGATGGCCTGGTTCGCGAGCGATATCCGGGCGGTCTACTGGATCGCGATCCTGCCGGCCGTCCTGTCGTTCCTTTTGGCCTGGCTTGCGCTTCGCGAGCCGGAACAGCATCTCGCTCCGGCAGCGCGCTCGCCGTTCTTCGCGGGCTTCCGGCAGCTGAACACGGAAACGAAGCGGCTCCTCGCCGTCGGGTTCCTGTTCACGCTGGCGCGCTTTTCCGAGGGATTCCTGATCCTCAAGGGAATCGAGATCGGGCTTTCGGAAGCGATGTCGCCGCTTAGCCTCGCGATCTTCAATCTCGCTTATGTGGCGCTTGCCTATCCGGCCGGAGCGCTCAGCGACCGGATGAGCCCCCGCACCATCCTGATCGCCGGAATGGGCGTATTGATCGCGGGCAACGTCGTCCTTGCCCAAAGCGCGAGCCTTGCCGGCCTGGTTCTCGGTGTCGGGCTGTGGGGCGCGCACATGGCGCTGACCCAAGGCATCTTCTCGAGGATGATCGCCGACAGAGCGCCGGAATCTCTGCGGGCGACCAGCTTCGGTGCTTTCTGGTTCGTCACCGGAATCGCCTCGCTTCTGGCAAGCCTGGGCGCTGGCCTGCTTTGGGACCGGGACGGCAGCAGCACGACTTTCCTCACCAGTGCGGGGGTGGCGGCGGTGGCGATGGCGATGCTGATCCTGCTTCCGGAGGAAAAGCCGGCTAACGGGTAAACTTCTCGCCCGTCTCCGCCTTTTGCAGGAGAAGCTTCGAAAAGCTGAAATCCGGCTTCATCCTCTCTTCCTGCTGCTTCAGGCCGGCGACGATCTTGGTCAGCCCCTCGATATTGTCGGCCCAGTACATCGGGCCGCCCTTGTAGACCGGCCAGCCGTACCCATAGACCCACACCACATCCACGTCGGACGCGCGCTGCGCCATGCCCTCCTCGAGGATTTTCGAACCCTCGTTGACCATCGGGTAAATGGTCCGCTCGACGATTTCCTGGTCGGTGATCGCGCGGCGCTGGATGCCCTGCTCGGCGGCGAATTTCTCGATGATCTGCTGGACGACCGGCGATGGGCTCGGGCGGCGCTTTTCGTCATAATCATAAAAGCCGGCGCCCTTTTTCTGTCCCCAGCGCTCGATCGCGCACAATGCGTCGCGCAGGTTCTCGATTCGGCTCGGGTCGCGATGCCAGCCGATATCGACTCCAGCGAGGTCGGCCATCTGGAACGGCCCCATCGGCATTCCGAATTCGACATGGACCCTGTCGATCTGTTCGGGACTCGCGCCTTCCAGAAGCAGCTTCGTCGCCTCGACCTGGCGCGGCATCAGCATGCGATTGCCGATAAAGCCGTGGCAGACGCCGGCGACGACCGGCACCTTCCTGATGCGCTTGCCGAGCTGCATCGCGGTCAGGAGCACGTCGGGTGCCGTCTTCTCGCCGCGCACAACCTCCAGCAGCTTCATGATGTTCGCCGGCGAGAAGAAGTGCATCCCGACCACGTCCTGCGGTCGCGAGGTGGAGGCTGCGATCTCGTTGACGTTCAGATAGCTGGTGTTGGACGCGAGGATGGCTCCAGGCCTGGCGATTCGGTCGAGACGGCCGAAGACCTCCTTCTTCACGTCCATATTCTCATAGACCGCTTCGATGACGAGGTCGCAGTCGCGCAGCGCCTCGAAGTCGAGCGTCGGCGTCAGCAGCGCCATCGCCTTCGATACCTGTTCCTGAGTCAGCCGCCCCTTTGCCGCGCTCGCCTCATAGTTTTTGCGAATGAGGCCGACGCCGCGATCGAGCGCCTCCTGGCTCATTTCCACGATGGTCACCGGGATCCCGGCGGAGAGGAAGTTCATCGAAATCCCGCCGCCCATGGTCCCGGCGCCGATCACGCCCACCTTGCGGATATCGCGCGGTGTCGTGCCTTCGGGAATATCGTCGATCTTCGCGGCCTTGCGCTCGGCAAAGAAGAAATATTGCTGGGCCTTGGACTGGCTGCCGCTCATCAGCTCCATGAACAGCTTGCGCTCTTCGATCACGCCCTCTGCGAAGGGCTTCCTGGTGGCGAACTCGACCGCGCGAATATTGGCTTCGGGAGCCTCGAAGGCCTTGAACTTGCGCGCATTGGCCTTGCGGAACTCGTCGAAGATGGCGGGGTCGACATTGTCCATCCGATCCTGTCGCTCCGACGATTTCGCCAGCGGCCTTATGTCCCGCACCTCCTCGGCGAAGGCGACGGCGTGCGGGATCAGCTCGCCTTCTACGATCCGGTCGACCAGCCCGCATTCGAACGCTTCGTGCGCTCCGATGGGGTTGCCGGTCGCGCACATTTGCAGCGCCTTCTCGACGCCGGCCACGCGCGGCAGGCGCTGCGTTCCGCCCGCTCCGGGAAGCAGTCCAAGCTTCACCTCGGGCGTGCCGAGCTTCGCCGTCGGAACCGCGACCCGGTAATGGCAGCCGAGCGCAACCTCGAGACCGCCGCCGAGCGCGGTGCCGTGGATCGCCGCGACGACCGGCTTGGCGCAATCCTCGATCCGGTCGACCACCTGCGGAAGCCACGGCATTACCGGCGGCTTGCCGAATTCGGTGATGTCGGCGCCGGCGAAGAAGGTCTGGCCTTCGCAGGCGATGACCACCGCTTTGACAGTGTCGTCCGCCTCCGCCTCGCCGATCGCATCGACCAGCCCCTGCCGGACAGCAGCGGACAGCGCGTTCACTGGCGGGTTATTGGATTCGATGATGAGAATATCGCCATGGCGGCGGGTGGAAATCGGGTTCGACATCTGCTTCCTCGTAATTGCTCGGTGATCCGATGGCCGTCCTAGCTGTCGCGCGGCCTGTGCTTCTCGAACTCCGACTTTGCTATCGCGCGATTGTGGACCTCATCCGGTCCATCCGCGAGCCGAAGCGTTCGGATATGCGCCCAGCTCATCGCCAGCGGCGTGTCCTGGCTGACCCCCGCGCCGCCGAACGCCTGCACTGCATCGTCGATCACTTTCAGCGCCATTTGCGGCGCCTTCACCTTGATCATCGCGATCTCGGTCCTGGCCGCCTTGTTGCCTTCGCGGTCCATCATGTCGGCGGCCTTGAGGCACAGCAGCCGAGTCGCGTCGATCTCCGTACGCGCCTCGGCGACCCGCTGCTCCCAGATGCTGTGCTCGGACAACCGCTTCCCGAATGCGACGCGGTCCTGGAGGCGGCTGCACATCAGCTCGAGCGCCTCTTCGGCGGCGCCGATCGTCCGCATGCAATGGTGGATCCGGCCCGGCCCCAGACGTCCCTGCGCGATCTCGAACCCGCGCCCCTCGCCGAGCAGCAGGTTGGACTCGGGGACTCGCACATTTTCCAGGCGGATCTCCATGTGCCCGTGGGGCGCATCGTCATAGCCATAGACGGTCAGCGCCCGCTCGACGGTGATGCCAGGCGCCTCCATCGGCACCAGGATCATCGACTGCTGTCTGTGCGCCGCGGCTCCGGGATCGGTCTTGCCCATCAGGATCGCCAGCCTGCAGCGCGAATCGCCGGCGCCCGACGACCACCATTTGCGGCCGCTGATGACGTAGTCGCCGCCATCGCGCAGGATCGAGCATTCGATGTTGGTCGCATCGGACGACGCGACCCCCGGCTCCGTCATCAGGAAGGCGGAGCGGATTTCTCCGCGCATCAATGGCGCAAGCCATCGCTCTTTCTGCTCCCGGCTTCCGTAGCGGTGAAGCACCTCCATGTTGCCGGTATCGGGTGCCGAGCAGTTGAACACCTCGCTCGCCCAGAAAATCCGTCCCATCTCCTCCGCGCACAACGCATATTCGAGGTTGGTCAGCTGCTCGCCTTCGAAGGCGAAGCTGTCATCCACCTGCGGCACGGCCGGAGCGGGCGGCATGAACAGGTTCCACAAGCCCGCCTCGCGAGCCCTGGGCTTTAGCTCCTCGACCACTTGGATCGGCTTCCAGCGGTCGCCGGTCGACTGTTCGCGCCGATAATCGGGGATTCGCGGCCGGACCTGCTCATCGACGAAGGCGCGAACGCGATCGCGGAAATGGGCCTGGCGCTGGGTGAGCTCGAAGTCCACGGCCCAAGCGCTGCCAGAATCTTGGGGCCCGCGCCAGTGGTCAGGAAGGCTTCGGCCGGTCCAGGAGGAAAGTGAGCCGGGCGCTGGCGATCGGCTGCTCGCGTTTCTCCTGCCAGGCAAAGCCCTCGACGTTCGCGATCGTCGCACCCAGGCGCTCGACGACCGCCGTCGCGTAGGTATCGCGCTCCAGCCCCGGCCGCATGTAATCGACCGTGACCGTCACCGGCTTCATCACCACCGACTCATCGCCGAGCGCGCGGGCAAGCCCGCTGAACGCGGCGAATTCCAGAAGCCCGGCGATTGCCCCGCCATGCAAATAGCCGGGGCGGCCTGTCACCTGATCGTGGTAAGGCATGACCACGAGGACGCCGCCGTTGTCCTTGCCAAATCGCAGGTTCAACAGCTTGGCATAAGGCGGAAGCGCGGGCACCCCATCGCTTCTAGACCCGTCACCGCCGGCCGCAACCGCGGCGGTTCAGCCCTTCGACTTGTAGCCGCAGAGCGCGCCGAGCACGAAGCAGGTGAACAGCGCCAGCCGCACCTTCCCGTCGGGATCGTCCCACCCGAAATAGGTGGCGCCCCAGGCGAAAAGCGAAACGAACATGGCAAGAGCAAGCCAGATCATCGCACCTCTCCGAACGCCGGACCAACAAGCCGGCACCATCACGAGGATGCTCCGCGATAGTAAACAGAGGGTAAAGCTTGCCGCGAGAGCGCGGGATCGCCATAGGCGCGGCCATGAAAGCGCGCGTCTTCATCACCCTGAAACCCGGGGTCCTCGACCCGCAGGGCAAGGCCATCCATCATGCTCTCGAAGGGCTCGGCTTTTCGGGCGTCAACGACGTCCGCGCCGGCAAGCTTATCGAGCTCGACCTCGCCGACGGGACGAAGGATTCCGACATCGAGGACATGTGCCGGAAATTGCTAGCCAACACGGTGATCGAGAATTTCCGGATCGAGCGTTCCGCGGACGCCTGACGTGCCACGATTCCCGCATATTTGGCGGGTATTTCGAATGCGTCCGCCAGGAGTGAATGAATGAAGACCGCAGTCATCGTCTTTCCCGGTTCGAACTGCGACCGCGACCTCGCAGTCGCACTGGAACAGGTCACCGGTCGCGCGCCGGCGATGGTCTGGCACCAGGAAAGCGAGCTTCCCGACGGCACCGGCTTCATCGGGCTTCCCGGCGGCTTCTCCTATGGCGATTATCTGCGTTCCGGCGCGATGGCGGCGCGGTCGCCGATCATTCGCGCTGTGGTGGATGCCGCGAACCGCGGGGTTCCAGTGCTCGGGGTCTGCAACGGTTTCCAGGTGCTGACGGAAGCCGGGCTCCTGCCCGGCGCGCTTATGCGCAACGCCGGCCTGAATTTCGTCTCTCGTCCGGTGCCTCTGATCGTCGAGAACAGCCAGAGCATCTTTACCTGCGGTTATCAGGCTGGGGAGACGATCCGGATTCCGGTCGCGCATCATGACGGCAATTTCCAGGCCGACGCGGCGACTCTCGACCGGCTCGAGGATCGCGGCCGAGTTGCGTTGCGTTATGCGGACGAGGTCAACGGCTCGGCCCGCCGAATCGCCGGAATCCTGAACGATGCAGGCAATGTACTTGGACTGATGCCCCATCCCGAGCGGGCTATAGAGCCGGCGCACGGCAGCACCGACGGCAGACGCCTGTTCGAAGGATTGCTCGAAGCCGTCGCCTGAATGCGTTGCCGCCCGGCGGCGCAATCCGATACATAGTCACCAGGCGCCCGTAGCTCAGTCGGACAGAGCACGAGCCTTCTAAGCTTGGGGTCGCAGGTTCGAATCCTGCCGGGCGCGCCAAAGAAGGTGGATTTTGGTGGGAGGAAAATAGGAATGGCTAGTCCCCGCGCGCAGAGGCAGCGCGCAATCGTCGACATACTTCGTGAGACTTCCCCGCTCAGCCATGAGGAGCTCAGCGCCCGGCTGGCGGCGGCGGGGCACCAGGTGACCCGTGCGACCGTGTCACAGGACCTGGAGCAGATCGGGGCGATGAAGGTGAAGCGCGGTCCGCAGCTTGGCTATGCCCTTCCCGACCAGGTCGCCGACCGCGACCGCTCGGGGCCGAGGCTGCGAAGGATCTTCGCCGAGTGGGTGCAGTCGATCGACACGGCTGGAAACCTGATCGTCGTCAGGACCCCGCCAGGATCGGCGGGCCTCGTGTGCCTCGCCCTCGACCAGGCCAAGCTTCCGGAAATCGCCGGAACGATTGCCGGTGACGACACCTTGTTCATCGCGGTGCGGAGCGGGCTTCCGGCGGAACCGCTGGCCCAGCGCCTGCGCGAATATGTGGAGCTCGGTTAGCCGACCAGCTTGCCCGGATTCATCAGGCCGTTCGGATCGAGCGCATGCTTGATCGCGCGCAGTGCGGCCAAATCGCCGGGAGGCGCGAGCCGCTCCAGCTCGCCGCGCTTCATCTGCCCGATACCATGCTCGGCGGAGATCGACCCGCCGGCGGCGGTAACGAGATCATCGACGAAGCGCTCGATCTCCGGGCCTTCGCGCTGGATCCATCCGGGGCAATCGCGGCTTCCGGCGCGGACGTGGAAGTGCAAATTGCCGTCGCCGAGATGCCCGAAGGCGCTTGCGATCGCGCCTGGGAAGGCGCTTTCGACCGCCGCCTTTGAATCGAGCAGGAACCCTGGCATGTCGGCGACCGCGACCGAAATGTCGTGCGCGGTGGATGGCCCTTCCGCCCGCTCCGCTTCCGAAATCGAATCGCGGATTTTCCACAGCGCTTCCGCCTGCGCTTCCGACGAGGCGACCATCGCGTCCTCGATGAGTCCGCCTTCGAGCGCGCCGCCGAGAAGCCCCTCCAGCAACGCTGTCGGGTCGAGTCCCGGCGTGGCCGATGTGGCCTCGATCAGGACATGCCACGCATGCTCGCCTTCAAGCGGATTCCGAGTGCCGGGAATGTGCCTGAGGACCAGGCCAAGCGAATCGCCCGGGACGAGCTCGAACCCCTCGATCCGGTCGGTCCTCGCCTCGAAATCCCGAAGCAAAGAGAGCGCCGCTTGCGGGTCGCGAACCGCTGCCCAGCCGACGGCGCGGGCGTAAACCGCTGGAACCAGGCGCAGCGCGGCCGCGGTCACGATCCCGAGGGTCCCCTCCGCGCCGATCAGCAGCTGGTCCAGATTGTAGCCGCGATTGTCCTTCTTGAGGCCCGACAGGCCGCTGTGGACGGAACCGTCGGGAAGCACGGCCTCCAACCCCGCGACCAGCGATCGCATGGTGCCGAATCTAAGCACCTGCGTACCGCCGGCATTGGTCGAGATCAGCCCGCCGACGGTGCAGCTTCCGCGGGCGCCGAGAGTCAGGGGAAACCGGCGCCCGACGGCGGCCGCTTGCTCGTGAAGGTCTGCGAGTATCACGCCAGCCTCGGCGATGGCGAAGCCATGCTCGGCGCTGATCGACCGCAGCCGGTTCATGCGCCGCAACGACAGGATCAGCGCGGAGCCGTCCGCCGGTGGAGTCGCGCCGCCGACCATCGACGTGTTGCCGCCTTGGGGAACAAGCGGCACGCGATGATCCGCCGCCAGCTTCACCACGGCCGCGACTTCCTCCGTCGAAGCGGGCGACAGGATCGCCTGCGCCTTGCCGTGGAATCGTCCGCGCCAGTCGCTGAGCCAGGGCTCGATATCGGCCGGATCGATGATCACGGCCCTGGCGCCGAAGCGGGTCCGGACCTGTTCAACCAACGCTGATTGAGGATCGCTCACCGTATCTTACTTGGCATCGGGCGCGCCGCGCGGCAAATCCGGAGCATGGCCCTTGGTCCCCGAGTCACTCTGATCGTTGCCCGCTCGCTCAACGGTGTCATCGGCCGCGAGGGAAAGCTTCCCTGGCATATCCCCGCGGACCTCAAGCGCTTCAAGGCGCTCACCATGGGGACCGCGATGGTAATGGGGCGCCGAACGTTCGAGAGCCTGCCGGGAATCTTGCCGGGCCGCCGCCATATCGTCCTGACACGCGACCGCAGCTGGCACGCCGCCGGAGCAGAGGTCGCGCATAGCGCCGAGGAGGCGCTGGACCGTGCCGGGGAGGACCCGGTTTCGGTCATCGGCGGGGCGGACGTGTTCGCGCTGTTCCTTCCCGATGCCGACCGGATCGAGCTCACCGAGGTGCTCGACGACATACCGGGCGACACGGTGATGCCCGACCCGCGCGGCAGCGCCGAGTGGAAGGAGACCGAGGTCTCCGTCCATGCGCCCGAGGACGGCCGTCCGGGCTTTCGCTTCGTGACTCTGGATCGCGCCTAGCTGTCCAGAATCGCGTCGATGGCGGCCGCGACGTCCTCGACGCTTGCCATTCCGTCGACCCGGCTGACCAGTCCGCGCTCATCATAATAAGGCAGGATCGGAGCGGTCTTGGCGCGATATTCGGCAAGCCGGGTGCGCACCGTTTCCTCATTGTCGTCGGGGCGGCGCTTGAACTCATGGCTGCCGCACACGTCGCACGTGCCCTCGACCTTCGGCCGCTTGTAGATGTCATGGTAGGGAGCGCCGCATTTGGTGCAGCTGAACCGGCCGGCGATGCGCTCGACCAGTGCCTCCTCTTCGACTTCGAGCTCGATCACATGGTCGAGCTTGCGTCCGCGTTCGGCGAGCAGCAGGTCGAGCGCCTCGGCCTGGGCGCGCGTGCGCGGATAACCGTCGAAGATCGCGCCCTTGTCGCCGATCGCGTCGAGCCGCTCGCCGATGAGCGCGCTGACGATCGCGTCGCTGACCAGTCCGCCCGCCTCCATGACGGCCTTGGCTTTCAGGCCCGTAGTTGTGCCTGCGGCGACCGCGGCACGAAGCATGTCCCCAGTCGACAACTGGACCATCCCGCGGGTCGTTTCCAGCCGCGCGGCCTGGGTTCCTTTACCCGCACCGGGCGGCCCAAGCAGAATGATGTTCATGGCTTACGCGCTCCCCCACGCGCCCAGGATCAGCGGCGGCGGCCGCTCTTGAGCTTCGCCTTCTTGATCAGATTGCCATATTCATGGGCGATCAAGTGACTCTGGATCTGGGTCACCGTGTCCATCGTCACGTTGACGACGATGAGCAGGCTGGTGCCGCCGAGCCGGAACGGGATCCCCGCCTGCGCGAACAGGAATTCCGGGATCAGGCAGATCAGCGCCAGGTAGGTCGCGCCGACCACGGTGATCCGGGTCAGAAGATAATCGAAATAATGCTCGGTCGCCTTGCCCGGCCGAATTCCCGGAATGAAGCCGCCGTGCTTCTTCAGGTTTTCCGCCGTCTCCTCGCTGTTGAACTGAACGGCGGTGTAGAAGAAGGTGAAGAAGACGATGCCGCCTCCGTAGAGCAGCATGTAGAGCGGACTTCCGTGCTGCAGATAGGTGCTGATGGTGATCAGCCAGTCGCTGGTGGTGGTGTCGGGCGAGGCGCCCTTGCCCATCCACTGGATGACCGTCAGCGGCATCAGCAGCAGCGACGAGGCGAAGATCGGCGGGATGACTCCGGCGGTGTTGATCTTGATCGGCAGATGCGAGCGCTCTTGCTGCATCATCCCGCGGGCGGTCTGGCGCTTGGGATACTGGACCAGCACCCGGCGCTGCGCCAACTCCATGAAGCAGATGAAAGCGACAAGGCCGAGCGAGAGGAAGACGATCGAAGCGACGAGGAGCGGGTCCATCGTCCCGGTGCGGCCGCCTTCGAACAACTGGGCGATCGCCTGGGGCAGGCGGGCGACGATACCGGCCATGATGATTAGCGATACGCCGTTGCCGATTCCGCGGCTGGTGATCTGCTCGCCGAGCCACATCAGGAACAGGGTGCCTCCGGCGAGGCTGATGGTCCCGGCAAGCTCGAAGACGATGCCCGGCTGGACGACCGCCTGGATACCCTGCCGCACCGCCTGGCTCTCGAGCCCGCGGACGACCATGAAGCCCTGCGCGATCACAAGAACGACAGTCAGGTAGCGCGTGTACTGATTGAGCTTCTTGCGGCCGGTCTCGCCTTCCTTGCGAAGCGCCTGCCAGGGTCCGTACATGGTCCCGCCGAGCTGAACGACGATCGATGCGGTGATGTACGGCATGACGCCGAGCGCGATGACGCTCATCCGCTCGAGCGCGCCGCCCGAAAACGTATTGAAGACGTCGAGGATTCCGCCGGTCTGGGTCTGGAACAGGGCAGCCATCGCCGCCGGGTCGACGCCCGGGATCGGCACGAATGACATGAACCGGAACAGGATCAGCGCGCCGAGGGTGAACCACAGGCGCTTCTTGAGCTCGGTTGCCTTGGAGAAATTCGCAAGGCTGATGCTGGAAGCGAGTTGCTCGGCTGCGGATGCCATTCGTTGGAGTTCCTCTAAACGCTGCGGCTCATATAGGCCGCAATGCCGTCATTGCGAGGAGCGAAGTGACGAAGCGATCCGGCCGGACTGCTTCGCCTCGCTCGCACCGACGATTCAGGCGCTCTTGGCGGCTTTCGCCTTGGCGCTGCCCTTCTTCGCCGCCGCGAGCTCGGCCGAATTCTTCGGCTCGACGATCTCGATCGATCCGCCGGCCTTTTCGACTGCCTCGCGTGCGCCCTTGGAAACGCCTGCCACCTTCAGGCTCAGCTTTGCCTTAAGCTCGCCCTTGCCGAGAAGCCGGACTCCGTCCTTGCCGCCCCGGGCCAGGCCTGCGCCCCTGAGCGCGTCATGGTCGAGCGTGCCCTTGATATCGAGCTTGCCGGCATCGATCGCCTTCTGAACCGCGCCGATGTTCACCTCGGCATAGTCGCGCGCGAAGATGTTGTTGAAGCCGCGCTTCGGAAGCCGCATGTGAAGCGGCATCTGGCCGCCCTCGAAGCCATAGACGGAGACGCCCGAACGGCTCTTCTGGCCCTTCTGGCCGCGGCCCGCGGTCTTGCCCTTGCCCGAGCCGATTCCGCGGCCGACGCGCATGCGTCCCTTGCGGGCGCCCTCATTGTCTCGAAGTTCGTTGAGTTTCATATCGTTGCACTCGCTTTCGCTTTTGTCGCGCTGCGCCCGTCCGGGCGCGTGTTGATTAAGCGGCCTGGTCGATACTGACCAGATGCTGGACCTTGCGGACCTGGCCGCGAACTTCGGCCGAGTCCTCGACCTCGACCGTCCGGCCCATCTTGTTGAGGCCGAGACCGACGAGCGTTGCCCGCTGGGTCTTGTCGCGGCGGATCGGCGATCCGGTCTGGGTGATCTTGATCTTCGCCATTACGCTTACTCCGTGATCGCTTCGGCCTGGGCTTCGGCCTCGGCCGTGCTGGCGCCACCGCGGCCAAGCAGGTCGGCGACCTTCTTGCCGCGACGCTGGGCCACCGAGCGGGGGCTCGTCTGCTCCTTCAGCGCCTCGAAGGTGGCGCGGATCATGTTGTAAGGGTTCGACGTCCCGACCGACTTGGTGACCACATCGGCGACACCCAGACTCTCGAAAACGGCGCGCATCGGGCCGCCGGCGATGATTCCGGTTCCGGCCGGGGCCGAACGAAGCGTCACCCGCCCGGCGCCGAAATGGCCCAGACCGTCATGGTGAAGCGTGCGCCCGTCGCGAAGCGGGACCCGGACCATCGCCTTCTTGGCCGCCGCCGTCGCCTTGCTGATTGCTTCCGGCACTTCGCGCGCCTTGCCGTGGCCGAAACCGGCACGGCCCTTGCCGTCACCGACCACGACCAGTGCCGCAAAGCCGAAGCGCTTGCCGCCCTTCACGGTCTTGGACACGCGATTGATGTGCACGAGCTTCTCGATCAGCTCTTCGCCGCCGTCGTCGTCTCCGCCGCGCCCACGCCGGTCGTCGCGACGGCCACGGCCGCCGCGGTCTCCGCCGCGCCCGCGTCCACCGCCGGGACCACGCCCACCGCCGGGACCGCGCCCGCCACGGCCGCCACGGCCGCGAGGTGCTTCGCCTTCGGTACGGACGACGACGTCCTCTTTCGCCGGAACTTCGGTTTGCGCCTCAGCGACGCCTTCCTGGGTCACTTCGGGGGTTTCGTTCTCTTGCACCATCTAGAACTCCAATCCGCCCTCTCGGGCGGCGTCGGCCAGCGCCTTGACGCGGCCATGGAACAGGAACCCGCCACGATCGAAGACAACGGCGGAAACGCCCGCCTTCTTCGCCCGCTCCGCAATCGCCTTGCCGACTGCCGCGGCACCCTCGCGGGTAGCGGCCAATTTGCCCTTCAGGTCCTTGTCGAGGGTCGAGGCAGCGGCCAGCGTCTTGCCGGCGCCATCGTCGATGACCTGGGCATAGATGTGCCGGCCGGAGCGGTGCACCGAAAGGCGCGGCCTGGCCGACGATACATCGCGAAGCGCGGTGCGCACGCGACGGCGCCGGCGTTGGAAGAGAGAGAGTTTCGCCATGGCTACTTCTTCTTGCCTTCTTTGCGGAAGATGTACTCGCCGCGATACTTGATGCCCTTGCCCTTGTAGGGCTCGGGCTTGCGCCAGCGACGGATTTCGGCCGCGACCTGACCCACCTTCTGCCTGTCGATGCCGCTGATCTCGACCGTGTTCGGGTCGGGGGTCTTGACATCGACGCCCTCGGGAACCGGAAAATTGACGTCGTGGCTGTAGCCGAGTTGCAGCCGCAGGTTACGGCCCTGCGCCGCTGCACGATAACCGACGCCAGTAATCTCGAGCGTCTTCGAGAAGCCCTCGGTCACACCCGTCACCAGGTTCTGGACCAGGGTGCGCTGCATTCCCCAGGCAGCGCGTGCGCGCTGCGTCGGGGTCGCCGGCTGGATGCTGATCGCCTCGGCCGCGACGTCATATTTGACGTCGTCGAGCATGTGCATGGTCAGCGTGCCCTTGGGGCCTTTCACGGTCAGCACGTCGCCCTCGACCGACGCCGAGACGCCGCCGGGGATCGCCACCGGTTTCTTGCCAATGCGGCTCATCAGAACACCTCCGCCAGCACTTCGCCGCCAACATTCTGCTCGCGAGCCTCGGCGTCCGACAGGACACCGCGCGGGGTCGACACGATGACGACACCAAGCCCATTGCGAATGCGCGGCAGCTCCTTTGCGCCGGAATAGACGCGGCGGCCGGGTTTCGACACGCGCGCCAGATGCTGGATCGCCGGCTGGCCTTCGAAATATTTGAGCTCGATGCGCAGGCCCTTCTG
>Ga0207657_10002165_pt1 | contig 21284 bp, 17 predicted proteins | sample KBSC33metaG_FD_184316 | JGI IMG/M metagenome (GOLD analysis project Ga0207657, IMG submission 184316) | Corn rhizosphere microbial communities from Kellogg Biological Station, Michigan, USA - KBS C3-3 metaG (SPAdes) (version 2) | ecosystem: Host-associated > Plants > Roots > Rhizosphere > Soil ... | reverse complement strand
TAATGAAATGTTGTTTGATTGATTAAATTATTTGCAGATAAACCTGTGAGGTTTTTGAAACCTCACAGGTTTATGGTGAACAGAATTACAGAACGTACAAGACATGCCTTCGCTGAGTTTCGCGTTGCTCAATAAAGCTTCGGCAGTTGAAGAGTGCGACGCAACGAAAGATGATAGTAGTAATACAGTTGGACTCATAAGGATTTTTACAAAATGATTCATGCAGCAGAGCATATAGAACACATTCGTCCATCGAAAAAGAAACCGATTTTTCCGGTGAATGATCAGTTGCGTGAGTATTTGAAAATTCACGGACGTGAAATAAAACTGCCGGCAAGTTATTCTGACTTGCTGCATTTTACTTACGCAATTCCTTTGAAAGATAAAGGAGGCAACGGCACTTTGTGGGAAACGGTGAATTACGATATGCGCGAATGGCAATATTTGCGTGAGGGGCTTGTGAAAATATATGCAGTTCTAAAAACGGAAGGCGACCTTAGTTTTATCAATCATCTTGATGTGGCACGAATTGATTTTTGCAGTTTTGGAAACAGTCAGCCGTTTCGTATTCGCATTGTAAATAAGTTTAACGATAATCATGATCATTATTATATAAAGCAGGCAGATGCAAGCCGCATTTATGGTTTAGAACTTGAGCATTTGCTTTCTCCAAACCGAATAACCTTTTTTACCTGCGGAACTACTTTAATAGAAGAACATATTCCCGGCATTCCCGGAGATGTATTTGCCGAAAAATATTTTCATGATCCTGCAACCAACCTTATTCGCTTTGCAAAAGAGTTCGTTAAGTTTAATGAACGTTGTTTTGTGCGATTGCTTGGTGATATGCGCAGTTACAATTTTGTGGTAAACATAACTCCTGATATTGATGATAATTTTCAATACCGTATTCGTGCTATTGATTTTGATCAGCAATGTTATGAAGGAAGAAAGAACATGTACTTGCCGCAATACTTTAAAGAGAATAAACCGGTTGTTGATTTAGTGTTGAGTCATCTGGATAAAGAAAGCATTGCACAATACCAGGCAGAAGAAAGAACGATGATTGCAACAAGGCTTGTGTCTGCACGCTATCGTGTGAAAGATTTGCTTGACATTATGCATGACGATCATATTTCAAAACGGGAAAAATTAGAACAGTTGCGGGCAGAACTTGCAGAATATTTTCACCAGCCGCTTTTTCTTCGCTGCAAAACAATGGGACAGGTTGTAAAAACACAACTGAAACAAACGTTGCGTAAAAGTGTAATACTCATACCCAAAACAAAAAACAGATTTGATGACTAACTGTTGGCAGACTATTTGAATAAAGTATTGCATGAATGCGCTTAACATTTTACATTTCACCATTTATCACAATAACAAGCTATATACAATTATCGCCACACCTTATTTATTACCTGCAAAGGATGGTATGCCAATAAGTTTCGAAACTGTTGTAGATGGAAAATCAATTGGAGATTTGAACCGGAAAAATGATAAATGGGAAAATGAAAATTTAAGTGATGATGACTTGCTTGAAAGAATAGGAAGTTTTATTTATTCGCAGTACCAGCAACCAAAAACAGGAACAGCTTAAAAAATTATTGTTTGATAAATTCCTTTGGGATTGCATCGAGCGATTTTATTTTTATTCCCTTATAAAATACTTCAGCACCTTCAGATTGAATTTGCAATTTGCCTTTTGTAAGATGAGATACTTGACCATTATCCTCTTGTTGCGAATGATAAAGAACCATCATTACTTTTCCGTTGATAACATGCACACTTGTATCGCCGTGACAATAAAGATCAAGCGTATTCCACTCTCCTGAAGGTTTTTCAGCATCACCGCGTTTTATGCAATGCCTTCCCACATTGCTTGTCGCACTAAACCTGTATATCTGACCAGAAGGATCATATACATACTCACTATCCGATTTTTTTATTGCGTGTACATCTTCCATTCCACCTGCAACGCCCCAATAATCACCGCAGTTTCCTTCTTCAATCTGAAATTCCTGTGAGCGCATCCAGGCTCCGCCATCCGCACCATGCGGTCCAACAGCAAAATAAAGCAAGCCACTATCTTTCTTCTTGCCTTTCTTTTGTCCCCAGGTTAGTGAACCCCATTTAAACATAAGTTGTAAATGGAAATTTGAATATTCTTTTTTTGTAGAAATGCCTCCCCAGTTCTCGCCGGAAATGCGAATCACTTTTTCACCGTTATCATTCACTATTGTAAAAACATGTTTGGGATCATTATTTAAACCAACAGGAACATCGCTCAATTTTTTTCCTGCGTCATCCGATGGTGGACCGATATAAGTATCCCAGCCACTCAGGTCTTTGCCATTGAACAATTGCGTCCAATCATCGTTATGAAATGGCTTTATAAAACTTGCAGCAACAAATGCAGTTGCAGCAAAAACCACCACATGATTATAGCGCTTCATAAAATTTATTTTACTGAAGTTAATTTACGCAATTGGATTTTGAAGTTCTAATAAATTAATGAATGACGCGTTTAAGATTTTTATGTGACGAGCTGTATTGCGTGTGGCATCGTCTGTTGCTACGCTCAGTTTAACGTTCTTCTTTCAATTAAACTGAGCGTAGCGGTTTATTCAGAGCTTGTCGAAGAATCACTCTCCAAAGGAGTCCTTCAGATACTTGTACGTTCTGAACTTTATTTAGCAAATTCAAAAGTAAAAAGGTGTTCGTTTTTGAATTTTGCTTTTTTACTTTTTATGTCTTTCTTTCTCTATTGACTATTCACTGCTAAAATTTTTCTTTCACATTCAACGCATCTCTTAAACCATTTCCAAGAAGATTAAATGCAAGCACGAGCAACATTATAGCAATACCCGGCTCTAATGCAAGCATAGGATTATCGGTGATAATGAAATTGTAATTCTCTTTTATCATCAATCCCCAACTTGGTTGCGGAGGCTGAACACCAACACCAAGAAAACTAAGTCCTGCTTCAATTACAATGGCTGATGCGAAATTGCTCGCAGCAATTACCATTACAGGACCAAGAATATTTGGAAGCATATGTGATAAAATTGTTCTTGTGTGTGAGAAACCTAATGCTCTTGTTGCTTCAATATATTCCAGCTCGCGAACACTTAATACCTGCCCGCGAACAAGCCTTGCAACATTTACCCACATCGTTAAACCTACCGCAATAAACACTTGCCAGAAACCTTTGCCTAACAACAATGTAATAGCAAACACGAGCAACAATGTTGGTATACTCCAAATAACATTGATAAGCCACATCACAACATCATCTATCCATCCTTTAAAATAACCTGCAATGGTTCCAAGAAAAATTCCTATTGTGAGCGAAATAGCAACCGCGATTAATCCAACACTTAAACTTACCCTTGTGCCTACAATCAACCTGCTTTCAATATCTCTTCCGAACTTATCTGTTCCAAATAAAAATTTTTGTTTTATCACAGGCTGCGACGCAAGCTTTGATAAAGGATAACTTATTATTTCCGTTACGCCTTCATCAATAAATTTTTGTGCGATCAAACTGTTTGCTTTCATTTCATATGAAGTAACCGGAACAAAAAAATATTCATCTTCTTTTCCGTTCAACAATCTTTGAAAGAAGGCAGTGTGTGTTAAAGGGTTCGTCTTTTTTATCTGCAGCAATTCAATTTTAAATCCCGGTTTTTGATTGGCTATTTCAGGGATAATGCGGTTTGCATAGGGAGAACTATCCGGCGCAATAAAATAAGCAAACGCGGAAACAATTAAAGAACAAAAAATAACAACGATGCCAAAAACAGCGCCTTTATTTTTAAAAAGGCGCTTCGCGAAAGCCGATTTGTATGTTGAAGTAAAAAACAATTGTATAAGAGTTTGCTAAAGTATTATACAACACACAATTTTTTGCAATTATTGTTTCATACAGATTTTGTGAATCAAATTTTTAATATGCCTTAAAAACTCTTTAACCTGTTTATAATTAGCAATACAGAATTTTCGTTGTTATTTTATACGCAAGAACTACTATTTAAACCAATATCCTTTTATGTCTTCACTATTAATGTTTTCACCGAAGATTTAAATGCTTATAGCTCAAAAAATATGACGGCAGATACATTAGGAATGCTTATGCCAATTGAAAATGGAATTTAGAGATTGATAAAGAGCGATGAAAAATATAAGTAAATCTGTTGTGGCATAAATGCGGCGTTTTCAACCGTTGCCTTTCAACCCTTGCAGTAATGTGAGGGTTTTTTATTTGAAGATATTTGAAACGTGTTTTACAGCTTGCTCACAAAAAAATTACATATCAAAATTGAAACCTTTCAGTTCTCTGAAATGTCCGTTGAATTTTATTTTATCTTTTATTGACTCAATGCCGGCAATCGTTGGTAATATTTTATTGAGATGACGTTTAAGGTATTCCAGCCGCTGATCTTCGCGCAACAAACCAAGCAATTCGTATTCTTCTTCTATCGTTAAGCCTGCATGATGCGCAACATCGTAGCTTGATAATTCCTCATCAGATTTTTTAAAGTCCTTTGTTATTTTGAGCAAACGATGCAATTCCCGAATGCCGGCAATCACGCGGCGCATCATATTCATCTGCAAATATTCCTCGTTGCCTGGATAGTTTACAATCGCGCCGCTGTATAATTTGTTGGGAATGCTTTGCACAACTTCAAGAATTCGAAACACACTTACGCCTTGTGTGCGAATGTCCATTCTTCCATCTTCATACACTTCAGCGATCTCTGTTATTTTTACAAGAGTGCCCAACTCGCCGATGCGTTTATTGATAACAGAAGGAATTCCAAAAGATTTTTTTTCAGCATAGCATTCGTTGATCAACTGCTTGTACCGTTCTTCGAAAATATGAAGGTTGAGTTGCTCGCCGGGATACACAACAATTTCTAACGGGAATATAGGAATGAAATTGATCATCACACAAACATTTACGAAAATCACCTGCAATATTCATACAACTTATTAAAAACGCAAAACTGAATTCTTATTTTTTTCCGTTCTTTGTTCACATTTAGCATTATGAAAATTTCTGGTTTCACCATTATAAAAAATGCTGTTGTAAATGATTATCCCGTGGTAGAATCTATCACTTCCATTTTGCCTGTTGTTGATGAAATGATTGTGCTTGCAGGAGATTCGGAAGATGATACAAATGAATTGATCAAAAGTATTAATGATCCTAAAATAAAAATTTTTCATTCTGTTTGGGATCCGAATTTGCGCAAAGGCGGCTCCATACTTGCGGTTGAGACAAACAAAGCTTTTCAATTGATCGATCCAAAAAGCACGTGGGCATTTTATATCCAGGCTGATGAAGTAGTGCATGAAAAATATTTGCCCGCGATAAAAGAAGGGTGTGAAAGATATAAATATGATTTGAACGTTCAGGGCTTGCTTTTTAAATACGAACATTTTTACGGAACGTATGATTATGTTGGCGACAGCAGAAAATGGTACAGCCATGAAGTTCGCATAATAAGAAACGACAAAAAAATTTCTGCATACAAGGATGCACAGGGATTTCGTGAAGGCAATAAAAAATTAAGAGTGAAACCAATTGGTGCGTACATCTATCACTACGGTTGGGTGAAAAGTCCTGAACAAATGTTACGCAAACAAAAAAATGTAAGTCGCTACTGGCATGAAGATTCGGAAGAATGGAAAAAATTTTTGGAGAGCGGAGAATATTTTGATTTCAATGAATTTGATTCTTTAAAAAGATTTGCAGGCACTCATCCTGCAGTGATGCAGGAACGCATTCGCAAAAAGAATTGGCATGTAGATATTGATCTGTCAAAGAAAAAATTTTCATTTAAAGACAACTTGCTGTATCGCTTTGAAATGTTGACAGGAATAAGACCGTTTGATTTCAGGAACTATAAAGTGATATAAATTTTTAATCAACCTGTATCACAACTATTTTTCATTTTTTAAAATATCATTCATAAAATAATTTTCCAGGTTGATGTTTGATTTTAAAAAAATAGCGCGAACAATTTCAATAATAGAAAATCATCTTCCGGGATATGAAGATATATTGTTGCATCTTCCTGAGATAGTCTCATCGCCGATCATCGGAATTACAGGACCGCCGGGCTCGGGCAAAAGCACAGTTACAGATAAATTGATCGGAGAAATAGTAAATCAAAATAAAACGGTTGCCGTTTTGTGTATCGATCCTTCTTCTCCATTTAACATGGGCGCATTGCTCGGCGATCGTATTCGCATGAGTGATTGGTACACACACACAAATGTTTTTATTCGTTCGCTTGCATCAAGAAAAGCGTTGGGTGGTTTGTGTCCGATGATCGTTGAGATAACTGAATATTTGAAGACAGCGGGTTTTGATTTTATCATAATAGAGACTGTAGGGGTTGGTCAAACCGAAATTGATATTGCGGGATTAGCAGATATAACAATAGTGACTTTGACACCCGAAACAGGAGACGAAATTCAGACAATGAAATCGGGCATTATCGAGATCGCTGATATTTTTGTAGTAAATAAATCAGATAAGTCCGGCGCTGATGTGCTTGTAAAAAATTTGCATTCAATGCTTGCGCCTCACATGAAAGTCAATGATGCAATTCCTATTATTAAAACGGTGGCCAATACCGGAACTGGTATTGATGAATTGTATAAGATTATTGAAGAAAAAGTGACTCATGTAAAAATAATCGACGATAAAAAATGTTGGCTGCTTGCCGAAAGAGCATATCAAATCATTCAGCTCAACAGGATGAAAAATGTAGATACAGTTTATCTTTTTGAACAGATAAAAAAACAAATGCAGAACGGAGAAAGATTTAACCTGTATCGTTTCGTGCAACCAATGCTTGCGTGATACCACAAAAAGAATTCAACTATGGCGAAAATCATTTTGGATTGCGAAAGAATGAAGTATCCCCATACAGGTTTATATCAGTTTTGTTTACAGTTAGGCAAATCATTGCCGAAGCATATTGATCCGGCGAAAGAAAAAATTTTTTACTATCTGCCTGCTTCTGCAGGAAAAATATTTGGGGAAGATGCGAATTATATATCACAAAAATCTTTTCATAAAATCAAGCTTCCTTCACTGAATGACTTTGACATATGGCATGCTACTAATCAAGGTTCTGCATATACACCAACCAATAGAAAAGTAAAAAAAGTATTAACGGTGCATGATCTCAATTTTTTGTACGAAAATTCTGAGCGCCCTCAAAAAATAAAAAGGTCTTTAAAGAGAATTCAAAAACAAATAGATGTTGCAGATAAAATTTGTACTATTTCAGAATATGTAAAATCAGATATAAAAAAACATTTTCATCTCGATGAAAAAAATGTTGAAGTAATTTATAATGGTTGCGATATTGACTACACAGAAAATTTACATACTCCAAAATTTCTTCCTCAACAGCCATTTATTTTTACCATCGGCACCATCATGGCTAAAAAAAATTTTCATGTGCTTCCTGCATTGTTGTGCAACAATGATATGCAATTGATAATTGCAGGTGTTACTATTCAGAAAGATTATGAAATGAAAATAAAAGAAGAAGCGCGTAAACTAAGAGTGCAGGATCGTTTAGTGCTCACAGGTTCTGTTTCTGAAAATGATAAAAAATGGTACTTAAAAAATTGTGAAGCGTTTGTGTTTCCTTCCATCGCTGAAGGTTTTGGTTTGCCGGTGATTGAAGCAATGGCTTTTGGCAAGCCCGTTTTTTTATCAACTGCTACAAGTCTTCCTGAAATCGGCGGCGATGTTGCGTACTATTTTCAATCTTTTGATGCAGATGATATGCGACACACTTTTGAAAAAGGAATGGAACATTATTATCAGCATCAACCGCAAAACGCGATTATGCAAAGAGCACATCAATTCAGTTGGGATAAAGCGGCGGAGAAGTATGTAAATATTTACCGGCAATTGTATTGAACGAAATAAAACGTTCAAGACAATTCAAAACGCTGAAGTGTGCGACGCAAGAGGCGTTGAACAGTGTTACAAATGGTCGGCCCATAAAAATTTCTGAACATATTATCAACAGAAAACATTTAAAGCGGCTATATAAATTAATTTTTCGATAAAGTTTAAAAGATGTAGTTAAACTATCATAAACTTTGCAAGTTGTTCGTTACTTATTTTAAATTATGCCGGTTTACAATCAATCGCGGAGCAGGATAATCCAATTAATATTTATTGCAGTTTTTATTATCATCATCGGGCAGCTACTGCATCTGCAACTTTTTTCTTCTGAATATAAAATACAGGCAGAGAATAATGCTATTTACAGAAAAGTGGTGTACCCCGACAGAGGTATTGTGTATGATTGTAAAAAGCGGGCTATTCTTGAAAACACGGTGATGTATGATCTCATGGTTACACCTAATGAAACAAAGGGTACAGATACCGCTACGATGTGTGATATACTTGGAATTGATACTGCGGAATACAGGAAGAGAATGGTGACATGTATCATAAAAAATTCCGGATATAAACCAAGTGTTTTTGCGGCGCTTGTATCAGATGAAGTGTATGCACGTTTGAACGAGAACATGTATAAGTTCAATGGTTTTGTTTTGCTGGAAAGACCTGTGAGAAAATATCCTTTTAATGCTGCAGGTAATGTGCTTGGATATCTCGGTGAAGTGGATACAACTTTTTTACGGCGTCATAAAGATGAAGGTTATGAAATGGGCGACTATGCGGGGATGACGGGTCTTGAGCGCAGTTACGAAAAAGTTTTGATGGGTCAACGCGGTGTGCAAAGGTTTATTCGCGATAATAAAAATCGAATTCAGGGGCCTTATGAAAACGGGATATTTGATACTGCTGCAGTTGCAGGCCGCAATCTTTATACAGCGACGGATATAGATCTGCAGTTGCTTGCAGAAAAATTGTTGCAAAATAAAATCGGGAGTGCTGTAGCCATTGATCCTAAAACGGGTGGTATTCTTGCAATGGCAACAAGTCCTTCGTATAATCCGAATTTATTGACCGGTTCTCAACGAAGACAAAATTTTGGAAAGCTGATATTAGATACTGCAAGACCATTATTGAACAGAGCCATTAAAGGACAATATCCTCCGGGTTCAACGTTTAAACCTTTAGGTGCATTGGTTGCATTGGATGAAGGGCTCATCACTCCATCATTTGGTTATCCTTGCGGAGGGGCTTATTACGGTTGCGGCGGAATTGTTGTAAGATGCGAGCACAAAGAACCCGGGCACGCTGCAAATCTTCGTCTTGCATTATCGCATTCATGTAACTCATATTTTTCACAGGTATTCAGGATGGCAATTGATAATCCTGCATACAGCAATCCACAGCAAGGTTATCTCAAATGGAAAGAATATATGAATGCATTTGGAATGGGCGTGCCTTTGAGTATTGATATTCCAAGCGAAGACAGAGGAAATATTCCTGATACATCGAGATATGACAGAGATTTTCTTACAACACATTGGAAAAGTTGTAACATCCTCACACTTGGAATCGGACAAGACCGGATGCTTGCCACACCACTTCAACTGGCAAACGTAATGTGTATAATTGCAAATAAAGGGTACTATTATACACCCCATTTTGTTGACAGTATAGAAAATGAAACTACTGATGACACAGTATTTCTGGGAAAGTATCGAAAGAAACATTTTGTGACACATATTTCCAATGAAGATTTTGAAGCCGTGCAATTAGCAATGCTTGATGTAACAAGAGAAGGCACTGCAGTAGGCGCACAAATAGAGGGCATAGACATTTGCGCAAAAACAGGTACGGCACAAAATCCTCATGGAAAGAATCACTCTCTTTTTGTTGCGTTTGCACCAATGCAGGATCCTAAAATTGCGATCGCCGTAGTTATTGAAAATGCCGGTTATGGCGCAACATGGGCTGCGCCAATTGCATCACTGATGATGGAAAAATATTTGAATGATACAATTTCTGCAAAACGATTGCCTAATCTTGAAAAACTTGCAAACGCCGATCTTATTCCCGCTGAAATAAAACATTGGTATGCAAAACAGGATTCTATAAAAATGGCAAAGCTCGCCAAACAAATAGATGCGGATAAAGCTCCAACGTTTGAAAATACAACTGATAACAGAAAAGTTACTTTCGATCCTGAAGTTGAACCAAACAGGAAAGTTCCGGATAGCAGCGACACATCTATAAAACAAAAATTGCCTGCAATAAATCCGCAGCAACAGAAACAAAAGAAACCTAATCCAAAAAAATGAGTGCTTCTTACAATACTTATAATAGTTCAATCTCAAAAGGCCTGGATTGGTTGATAATATGGCTTTACGCAATGCTCGTCGCAATTGGCATATTGTGCATTTTTATGGTTGAATATAATCCTGATAAATTCACGATGAGTTCATTTTTTACAGGCAATACCAATTACAGCAAACAATTATTTTTTGCAGGTCTTTCAGCACTTGTCGCCATTTTTATTTTACTGAGTGATAGTAAACTTTATACTGCGTTTGCCAATCTTTTTTATGTATTTGGAATTGTATTGATGCTGTTAACTTTTGTCATTGGTAAAGACGTGAATGGTTCGAAAAGCTGGATACCTTTGGGTGGCGGCTTTAACATTCAACCTGCTGAAGTTTGTAAAATATTTACTGCGCTTGCCTTATCAAAATATTTTTCACAACTCGATCTCGATTTTTCCAAAACGCGATCACAAATTATTGCAACGGCTATTGCTTTATTTCCTGCAATGCTTTCTATTATGCAAAATGAAACAGGTTTAGCGCTTGCTTACCTAAGTTTTTTTATTGTGATGTACAGAGAAGGCTTGCCGGGAATTATTCTGGTTGTTGGTTTTTCTTTTGGCGCGCTGGTAGTTGCAACGCTGATAATGGAACCTAATACACTTGCCATTATTCTAACGATCATTGCTGCGATCGCTGTTTATTTTATGCGATGGCAAATAAAGAGAAATAAAGGGTTGCTGTTTTTGATATTGAGCGTTTGGGTGTTGTGCGTAGGTATTCAAAGATTTGCCGTGCCATATATTTTTAATAATGTTTTTCAGTGTTATCAATCGCAGCGTATTTACAGCATGGTGGGTAAAGATTATGATTGTAGTCAAAACAGAAGTGCGAAAAAAGAAGAAGCAAGTGCTAAAACGGTAAAGAAGCCCGATGATTACAATGTACGTCAAAGCAAGATTGCAATAGGCTCCGGCGGTCTTGTAGGCAAAGGATTTTTGAAAGGAACGCAAACACGCGGTAAGTATGTTCCTGAACAGCACACAGATTTTATTTTTACTTCCCTCGGAGAAGCTTTCGGTTTTGCAGGTTGTTTCTTTTTTCTTGCTTTATATCTCTTACTGCTCTTTAGAATCATTTGGATTGCTGAACGACAGCGAAGCGCTTTTAGCCGTGTATATGCTTATTGTATTGCCAGCATTATTTTCTTTCACATTGCAGTGAATGTTTGCATGACGATAGGATTATTTCCGATCATCGGAATTCCCTTGCCGTTGATTAGTTATGGCGGCTCATCGTTGCTTACATTTACTGTACTCATTTTTATTCTTGTAAGATTGGATGCTGACAGGCAAATGGTGTTGAGATAATTTTTTGTTTTGATTTTTGCTCAATGCATATTCTACAGATGAACGGATTGCGACGCAAGGGACGACGCCATGAAAAACAACAGCCGGTATCAAAAAAATTAAAAAGCAAATAAGGGCATTGCTCCTCAGCACGTACTAGCGAGAAAAATTTTATTTCCACAAGGCTCACAAAGCTTATAAAAGCAAGGAGCAGAAATAAATCTTTTTTAGTTTTTGTTAATCTGCCTTCAGAAAAAATATTAAATTCGATCTTGCATCTTCTTTTCAAAAGAAGCAAGATGATGTGTGTATGAAACCGGCGGCAACAATTCTCCTCTTATTTTTTGCAAACCTTGTTTTTCCTCAAACAAAATCTGTAAGCATAGCGAGTGTTGATGAAGTTACTTCGCACGTTGCTCTTGCTAATCTGCTCACGGCAAATGACACAACAGACAAGCAGAAAGTAAAATCGATCTTCAATTGGATAACGAATAATATTGCATACAACGTAAAAAGTTTTCAATACAATAATAACAGGAACGATTACTGGCTTGAAGAAGATGATGATACCTCCGCTGTTTTAAAACCTTTGGATGAACGCGTTGCCAACATTGTTTTAAAAAGAAGAACCGCAGTGTGCGACGGTTATGCAAGGCTCTTCAAAATTTTGTGCGATGATCTACACATCCCTTGTGAAGTAATTACAGGTTATGCAAGAGGAAGCATGAACCGTGTTGGTGTGCAATTCCGGTGCAATCATAAGTGGAATGCGGTTTTTGTTGACAGTGCATGGCACTTGCTCGATGCCACTTGGGCAAGCGGTTACATCAATTACAGAAATGAATTTGAAAAAGAATATAACGGTTATTACTTTTTTACAAAACCTGAAGATTTTTTAATTGATCATTATCCTGAAGATATCAAGTGGGCGCTGCTTCTAAATCCTCCTGTAGTAAAAGAATTTTACAATACACCATTTAAAACAGCAGCGTTTTCAAGAAATTATATACAATCATTTAAACCTGAAAGCGGCGTTATTGAAGTTGCAGTTGGCGACAGCATTGTTTTTGAGTTGCAAAACAATCGTCCCAAAAAAACTTTGTGGGTAATAGATGTTCCTTATGTTGATTCAAATACCATTTTTGTTATGCAATGCTGTGGCGTGAGCAAACCTGAAAATATTATCAATGGCAATAAGATCAGCTACACTTACAAAGTGAAGTCTGATAAAGTAGAATGGCTGAATATTATTTACGATGATGAATTAATCATGCGTTATAAACTAAACGTAAAAAAGGAGCTTCCGGAAACACCCGAATTGAAAATTGATACCACTGCTCAACATTAATGCTAAATAAAAAGTTTCAATATACAGCCTACAACAACGCATCGATCTTCTTTGCAAGTTCACGATCTTTATCGGTAACGATATCACCTGCTGAATGTGTGTTTAACCATATTTCTATCTTGTTCCAGACATTCGTCCACAACGGATGGTGATCCATTTTTTCTGCTTCGAGTGCAACCCGTGTCATGAATGCAAACGCTTCTGAGAAATTTTTGAATTCGAATTTGCGGTAAAGGAAATTATCTTTTTCGTTCCATCCACCGGTTTCTAAAGGTGCATATTGTATTTTCATAAAGTTAATTTAAACATCAAATTTATTAAACAAATGAGGAATTGCAGGATAACAAAATGAGCTTGTGAAGATTCTTGGGCACAAAGACAAAGCTCAATTGAAAAATTAACAGCTGGTTACAAAAAATAAAAAAAATTTTTACCCGGCAACATTGAAACGTGTATTGCCTTTTGCACTATGAACTGCATCACTCCCTTTTTTAATCTATTCAGCAACTAAAAAATAAAGGAGCTTGTTACAGCTCCTTATTTTAAATCAGTCTTGATATAAGGTTATTGTTCATTTGATTTCCGTTTATTATTGCTTTTTACAACATCTTTATTACTGATTTCATTTTGATTTTTATGTTCAACTTCTTTTATCTTATGGTTACTGTGATCCTGCGCCACAGGTTTTATAGCCGATGAATGATTTACACGGACCTGCGGCTTCTTATCTTTAACTTTATCACTATCATTATTCCTTTGATCATTCGGCTTAATGTTTTCATTTGGTTTTGGGGATGCAGGTTTTTTTGTTGGCGCAGGTTTATGTTGCTGAGTATTGTTATGAGTATTGTCTGCGCCGGGTTTCTTTTCTGCTTGCTCGTTTTTATTTACTGATTTATTGTTTGTGTTTTTATTTTCTGCAGTGTTTTTACCTGTTGTTGTTTTATTAACTTCTTTATTATTATTCACTGTATTTTTATTTTCAGTTGTCTTATTCACCTCTTTGTTATTGTTCACAGTTTTTTTATTCACGGTTTTATCATTGTTTACCGTTTTACTATTATTCACTGTTGTTTTATTTATTTCTTTATTATTAACAACTGTCTTATTAATTGTTGTTTTATTGATAACAGGTCTGTAAACATTAATAGTGTTTTTGCTTCTGTCAACTGAAGATCTTCCGGGTCTTGAAGATTCATTCACATGCATTACGGTTACTTTTGTATGCGCCCTTCTCTCAACATCATCTACTTTTGGTCCGCCTACCACAACAATTCTTTGATTAGAAAAGTTTGCTTCACGTGTGTTGTTGATGATTGTTGTGTTTTTTATGATCGTTACATTTCTTGTACGCGGAACATAGTAGCGATATATAACGGGACTTGTAATGTAACGAGCCGGAGCGAACACCCAATAATCATTAGGAAGAGCATTCCCAAAGGATACACCCAAGCTAATATTAACATCGGGAGTAAGCGGTGCCCAACCATAATAATCGTTGCTTGATCTCCAGCTTACCCAAGCTGGTCCCCATTCATAACCTGGAACCCAAACCCAACCGTATGCCGGATCGTATGCCCAACGTCCGTAATGGAAAGGAGCCCAACCCCAATCATAATCTGAAACCCATGTCCATCCATAATCAGTATATGCCCAATGTCCACCTGTTGAATATGGGCGAAAACCAGATACATGTGGTATCCATACCTGACCATATCTTGAATGATTCACCCATCTTCCATATGGTTGAAGATTATCATGAAAAACCGTAAAACTTACACTCGCAGAAACCTGCGATCTTGCAACATTTGTTGTTGCAACACTTGCGGTGGTTAATAATAATATCACCAATAATTTAAATAGAGTTTTCATAGTTTGTAAATTTTAAAAGTGTATCTGTTTTAATTGAAAGAAAATCCATGCCAATTTTTTACAGTTTGAGACGCTCATATATTTAAATAGTTGAGTGATTGTTTGTTAAAATATTTTTGATGAGTATAAAGAATGTGTTAAACAACTATCAATGAGCAAGAATGAATTTTGTTGTTCAATAAAGTTCAGAACGTTGAAGTGTCCGAAGAGCTCGTTTGGAGAGTGACACAACAAAAGATGATTAAAGAGTTCTTGCTGGCAAACAAAAAAATATATTTCTACACTTCAATTTCTTTTGCTAAAATGATAAGTAAGCTTTCATTTACCTTTGCGGCAATATGGAGATCACAGCAAAAACTGCCGAACAACTTCGCATTACTGAAGAAGAATTTGAATTAATAAAACAAAAGCTTGGACGCACACCAAACTTCACCGAGCTCTGCGCCTTTAGTGGCATGTGGAGCGAACATTGCAGCTACAAAAATTCTATTAAATGGTTGAAGACTTTGCCGCGTAGTGGTGGTCGCATGCTTGTTGCAGCAGGTGAAGAGAATGCAGGTTTGATGGATATGGGAAATGGTTATGGTGTTGTGTTTAAAATTGAAAGTCATAATCACCCGAGTGCAATTGAACCCTTTCAGGGTGCGGCAACAGGTGTAGGCGGAATTCAGCGTGATATTTTTACGATGGGTGCAAGACCGATCGCATCACTCAATAGTTTACGTTTCGGAAATTTGAAAGATAAAAAAACACAACGTTTGCTTGCAGGTGTTGTGCATGGCATTGGTCATTACGGAAATTGTTTTGGGGTGCCCACTGTTGCAGGGGAAGTTTATTTTGAAGAATGTTATCACACGAATCCTTTAGTGAATGCAATGAGTGTGGGCATTGTAAAAATTGATAAGACAATCAGTGCGACTGCAAAAGGAATTGGCAATCCTGTTTTTTTTGTTGGAAGCGCAACAGGTAAAGATGGAATTGGAGGCGCATCATTTGCATCAGCAAATATTACCGAAGAAAGCACAGAAGAATTACCTGCGGTACAAGTAGGTGATCCTTTTCAGGAAAAGAAATTATTGGAAGCATGTCTTGAAGTGATTGAAACGGGTGCTGTTGTTGGAATGCAAGATATGGGGGCTGCAGGAATTATATGTTCAACATCAGAGATGAGTGCGAAAGGCGAAGTAGGAATGAGAATTGATCTTGATAAAGTTCCTACACGACAAAAAAATATGAAAGCATGGGAGTTATTGTTAAGCGAAAGCCAGGAAAGAATGTTGATGGTTGTTGAAAAAGGCAAAGAAGATGTAGTGATGAAAGTTTTTGATAAATGGGACTTGCCATGTTGCGAAATTGGTGAAGTAACGGATGATGGTATTTTGAGATTCTATATGCATGGAGAATTGGAAGCAGAAATTCCTGCACATGAATTGGTGCTTGGCGGTGGCGCTCCTCAATACAAAAGAGAATATAAAGAACCAAAATATTTGCAGAAGATAAAAGAATTTTCAATCGATGATATTGACGATATAAAAGATAACGCAGAATTAAAAACAATTGCCGAACAAATTATCCAGATACCAAACATTGCAAATAAAAGATGGGTAACTGTGCAATATGATAGTACGGTGGGTGCAGCAAATGCAAGCACAAACGCACCAAGTGATGCAGCAGTTGTTGTTGCAAAAGGAACAGGCAAAGCGCTTGCAATGACGACAGATTGCAACAGCCGTTATGTTTTTGCCGATCCAAAAAAAGGTGCAATGATCGCAGTTGCTGAAGCTGCTCGCAATCTTGTTTGCACAGGTGCAGAACCGCTTGGCGTTACAAACTGTTTGAATTTTGGCAACCCTTACGACCCCGAAGTGTATTATCAATTTGTAAAAGCGGTTGAAGGAATGGGTGAAGCTTGTAAAAAATTCAATACGCCTGTTACCGGCGGCAACGTAAGTTTTTATAATCAGAATCCCGAAGGTCCTGTATATCCAACGCCAACAATCGGCATGGTAGGGATTATTGAGAACATGAATCATCGCATGACGCTTGATTATAAAAATGCAGGTGATGTAATTATTCTTGTTGGTGAACAACAAAATGATATTGCATCAAGTGAATATTTGCATAAGATTCGTGGGGTTGAATTTTCACCGGCTCCGCATTTTGATCTTGATGAAGAATATACGATTCAAAAATTTGTAAACACGCTTATTACTGAACAAGACATTAAAAGTGCTCACGATATAAGTGAAGGCGGTTTGCTTGTTACATTGTTTGAAAAAGGGTTTAACCGTAATCTTGGCTTTGATGTGCGTGACGGTTTTTCTGCTTTCTCCCACAATGGTGATAAAGATGAAATGAGACTCGATGCATATTGGCTTGGGGAAGCACAAAGTCGTGTTGTTGTGAGTTGCTCAAAACAACAGGAAGACGCTATCAAACACAAGGCGGCAGCGGCTGGAATTCCAATCACTGTTTTAGGAACTATAACAAATGGCGAAATAAAGGTGAATGGAAAAAGTTGGGGGAAAATTAAAGACTGGAAAGAAAAGTACGATACAGCAATAGAGAATTTCTTGTATCAATCAGAGGATGTTGTATTAGGCGACGAGCAATTGAATATGCATTAAGCTGTTGTTGCGTCGCACACTTGTACTGTAGCAAAGCTATGAGCTGTGTGCGTCGAGCTACGAGTTCATTGCTCACATTTTACGAAGCTCATAGTTTGTTGAGTAGAATTCCGAAAGTTGAAGTGAGTGATCCTTCGACAAGATCAGGATAAACTGCTACGCTCAGTTCCTTATAAAAGTGGAACGTTAAACTGAGCGTAGCAACAGGCGATGCCAAAAGAGATACAGCTGGTAACAAAAATATTAACGAAAAAAAATATCACCGGTGGCAAACAATGAAGAAAACAAAACATTGCATCCTGAAACAATTATTGTAACAGGTGCTGCGGGATTTATCGGCAGTTGCATGGTTCGTTATTTGAACAAGCATGGTTATGAAAATTTGATACTGGTTGATAAGTTTATCAAAGATGAAAAACTGAAAAACTGGAAACATAAAAAATACCGGTATGAAGTTGATCGCGATTTGTTGTTTGAATGGTTGGAAAGAAATAATTTATCTGTTGACTTTGTAATTCATTTGGGTGCGCGAACCGATACGACTGAATTTGATTACACCGTGCATGAAGTTTTGAATTTGGAATACTCGCAGGATGTTTGGAATTACTGCACTGCAAATAATGTTCCTTTGATATATGCATCGTCTGCTGCCACGTATGGAGCAGGAGAATTAGGTTATGAAGATGATCATGATGTGATAAAAGATTTGAAGCCGCTAAATCCTTACGGAGTAAGTAAAAATGAATTTGATAAATGGGCTGTACAACAAATTAATCAACCTCCATTTTGGACAGGTTTAAAATTTTTTAACGTGTATGGACCAAATGAATATCACAAAGGAAGAATGGCAAGCGTAATATTTCATTCGTTTAATCAAATTCACAAAAATGGTGGCGTGAAATTATTTAAAAGCCATAAAGAAGAATTCAAAGACGGGGAACAGCTTCGTGATTTTATTTATGTGAAAGATGTGGTGAAAGTGATGTACTGGATGATGAAACAGATAATGAATAAAGAATGGGCAAAAGAGAAGAATGAAATTTATAATATTGGGACAGGAAAAGCAAGGACATTCAACGATCTGGTGAAAGCAACATTTGCCGCTGCGGATAGACCTGCAAATATTGTTTATATCGATATGCCGGAAGATATTCGCAACACTTATCAATATTATACAGAAGCTTCGATACATAAATTGCATAAAGCCGGGTATGACAAACCGTTTTATTCTTTAGAAGATGGCGTTGATGATTATGTGCGCAATTATTTAAGTGCAGGAAAGATTTGGTAAATTTGGAGAAATGAGTTTATGGAAATAAAAGAGCTGAAAGAAAAAATAATTTCTCAAATTAATGAAGCAGATAAAAAAGATGTGCTTGAAGAAGTTTTATTTCTGCTTGATAAAAGTAAAAGTGGAGAGGTTATAGATATAATAAAATGGAAAGAAAAAATTTTCTCTGAAGATGAAAATTTGCTCAAAAGATTAAGCTGATGTTCCTGCTTCAACAAGTACTTACTGTTCACAGTGAGCTCATCAAAACTTATGGCGGATCTTTTGGAGTCAGAGATTTAGAATCTCTTCAAAGTGCTTTGAACCGACCCTTTCAAGCTTTTGGTGATACCGAATTATATCATACTCCTCAATCAAAAGCTTCTGCAATTATTCAAAGTTTAATCATAAATCATCCTTTTGTTGATGGTAATAAGCGCATTGGTTATTTCATGGCAAGAACGGTTCTTTTGAATTATAGTTTAGACACCCAAGCTTCGGAAAATGAAAAATATGATTTTGTTATTTCCATTGCAGAAGGTAAACTTGAAATTGAAGAAATTGAAAAGTGGTTTCTGGTGCATACAATAAAAATATAGCAACAACATGGACAAAAAAATTGCCATCATCGGTGGCGGAAATTTGGGAACAGCAATCGCAGAGGGTTTGATCAGCAGCGGGTTTATTTATCCTGATCATATTCTTATTACAAAGAGAAATATTGAAACATTAAAACCGCTTGAACAGAAAGGTGCACTGATAAGTAATAATAACATTGAAGCAGTAAAATATGCAGATTGGATCATTCTTGCAGTAAAGCCTTTTCAAATAAGAGAAATTTTGTTGCAGTTAAAACCGCATCTTGAAACAGGTCGTCATGCGTTGGTAAGTGTGATGACCGGCATTTGGATAAAAGATATACAAGATATTATCGGCACTGAATACACTGTATTTCGTGCAATGCCCAACACCGCAATCGCTATACAGGAAAGTATCACTTGCATTTGCAAACACAATGCAACAGATGAACAAGTGAGTTATGTAACTGATCTGTTTGACCAACTCGGCAAAACAGTTTTCATCGAAGAGAAATTGATGGATGCAGCAACGGTACTTGGTGCTTGCGGTACTGCATATGCAATGCGTTATATCCGTGCAAACATCCAGGGCGGAATTGAAATTGGTTTTGATGCTGCAACTGCTTCGCTCATTGCTGCGCAAACGGTAAAAGGCGCGGCAGAATTATTGCTTACAAAACATACGCATCCTGAACAAGAGATAGATAAAGTAACAACACCAAAAGGCTGCACAATTGCGGGTTTGAACGAGATGGAACACCAGGGTTTTAGTTCTTCACTTATTAAAGGCGTTGTTACCAGTTACAACAAGATTGTAAATGATATGTGAGTTAACTAACTTTTGTTATTACGCTTTTAGCTGATAAACATTTACTACTCATTTGAACTTTCGTTTCATTGTGTCGGTTTTACACATCTTCTCACACAAAAAATTTTACACAAATGTTTTGTAATTCAGAATAAGTGTTATTTTTACAATTATTACTTGCATGTGAAATGGAGTAAGTGCCCCTCGTTTCTGTGAAAAACGTTCTGCTCGTTTCCCTGTTTCAAGTCGCATTCAACCTTTCAGTTCGTTAAGCTCAAATCAGATCTTTATATTTTGAGAATAATTATGAAAGATGTTGGAATATTTTTTTGTAGAATAGTAATAGCTTTTATTTTCGTGCAAACGATTGCATAATTGCTTGAGAAAGTAACCATAATTGACATTGCTAAGGAACTAAACATTACTGCAGCCACTGTTTCAAGAGCTTTAAATGATCATCCGGCTATCAGCGATGAGACAAAACAGCGGGTTGCAGAAGTTGCCCAAAGATTAAATTATAAGACGAATAAGATTGCTTCATCTCTTCGCTCAGGCAAATCACATGCGATAGGAGTATTAATACCAAGTGCTGAAATTAAATTTTTTGGATCTGTTGTACACGGTATTGAGCAAATGGCGAACCTGCATGGATACAATGTTTTAATATATCAAACGAATGAGTCAAGAGATTATGAGGTGAAGGGAATAGAAACGTTTCTGTCTGCAAGAGTTGATGGCATACTTGTATCAATCGCAAAAGAAACTACTGATTATTCCCATTTTATTGAAATGAAAACCAGAGGAATGCCAATCGTTTTTTTTGACAGGGCTATTGATGATTTAGGAATTTCTTCAGTAACGATAAATGATTACAAAGGCGCATTTATGGCTACTGATCATCTTATAAAACAGGGTTATAAAAAAATAGCACATATTGCGGGACCTCAGCATATAAAACTTTTCAATGATCGTTTAAAAGGATATATGGGAGCATTGCAGGCCAATAAGATTATGGTAGATGCGGATTTGATTTATATGGGTGATGTTTCCATCGAAGCGGGTAAAAGAGCAATAAAATATTTTTTTGAAAAAGAAAACAAACCGGATGCTGCGTTTACTGTAGAAGACTTTACTGCACTGGGAGCATTGAAAGAACTAAAAGATAAAAATATAAAAACGCCGGAAGAGTT
>Ga0207657_10002162_pt1 | contig 21299 bp, 20 predicted proteins | sample KBSC33metaG_FD_184316 | JGI IMG/M metagenome (GOLD analysis project Ga0207657, IMG submission 184316) | Corn rhizosphere microbial communities from Kellogg Biological Station, Michigan, USA - KBS C3-3 metaG (SPAdes) (version 2) | ecosystem: Host-associated > Plants > Roots > Rhizosphere > Soil ... | reverse complement strand
GAACTCGTTTTCGGCGTCCAGGCGCCCCGGTTGGATCGCTGCCAGCGTGGTGGCGGGGCGCATCGCCACTCCCGCCCCGTGCAGCCGGCTGCGGGTGAGCACGTCCTCCAGCGTCTCGGCCGCGAACGGCGCGACGGTGTCGTAACCGGTCACCAGCTCCACCTCGTGCCCCTCCCCGGCCAGCAGCTCGGCCAGCCCGGCCGCGGCGAAGTACCCGTCGCCGTCGTACACCACGACCCGCCGGCCCGGCGGCCGCTTGCCCTCCAGCAGCACCTGCTCCGGCGTCAGCACGTGAGGCAGGGCGTCGTCGGCACCCGCGATCGGCTCACGCGTGAAGCCGTTGAGCCCGTCGCCGGCCCAGCTCGAGCCGGTGGCGAGCACCACCACGTCGGCGCCCCAGCCGCGGATCTCGTCTGCGTCCAGCTCGCGGCCGGTGGTCAGCTCGATCCCCGGCAGCCGCTTCAGCTGCACCGCCCGGTACGCCACCAGCCGGCCCCACTCCCCCATTCCCGGCAGGCGCGTGATCCAGCCCATCGAGCCGCCCACCATTCCGCCCCGCTCGACGAGGTCGACCCGCGCCCCGCGGCGCGCGAGCGTGATCGCGCACTCCAGGCCGCTCGGCCCGGCCCCGACCACCAGCGCGTGCAGGGGCTGCGCCAGCGGCGGCACGTGCTCCGGATGCCATCCCCGCCGGTGCTCCTCACCGGCGGTCGGATTCTGGGTGCAGCCGATATGGCGACGGCTGTCGGCCTTGGAGATGCAGACGTTGCAGCCGATGCACTCGCGGATCTCGTCCACCCTGCCCTGGCGGATCTTCTCGGGCAGATACGGGTCGGCGATCGAGGGGCGGGCGGCGCCGATCAGATCCCAGACGCCGCTTCGGATCACGCTCGCCATCAGGTCGGGATCCGTCATCCGGGCCACCCCGACGATCGGCTTTCGCGTCGCCTCGCGCACGCGGGCGGTGCTCTCCAGCTGCCAGCCCTCGCGGTAGAAGCGGGACGGCCCGGAGTCCAGCGACCACTCCCCGATCGAGCCGACCGTCACGTCCCAGAGGTCGACCAGGTGATCCGCCAGCGACACGAACTCGAGGCCCTCGTCGAGATCGACGCCCAGCGCGCCGCGGCGGTCGACCGCCACCCGGCAGGCCACCGCACAGTCGTCGCCGACCTCCTCGCGCACCATCTCCAGCGTCTCCAGCCAGAAGCGAGCCCGGTTCGGCAGCGATCCGCCGTACTCGTCGGTGCGGCGGTTGTAGTGGGGCGACAGGAACTGGCCGGGCAGGTAGGTGTGCGCGCCGTACACGTAGACGATGTCGAAGCCGGCGGTGCGCGAGCGCCGCGCGGCCGCCACCCAGTCGTCCTGCACGCGACGGATGTCGCGCCTGGTCATGGCCCGTGGCACCAGCCCGACCGCGAAGTCGCCGGCGATCTGTGACGGCGCCGCCGCCGGAAGCCGCGACTCGCTGTTCTCGCCGTGCGCGCCCGTGTGCGACAGCTCGATCCCGGCCAGCGCGCCCAGCTCGTGCGCCTGCTCGGCGGTCACCGCCAGCATCCGCAGGTCGTGGTCGTCCCACATCCGCGCGGCCACATACGGCGTCTCGTCGGACTCGGCGCTGATGGTGCAGTACTCGGTGCAGACGGCGGCCCAGCCGCCCTGCGCCTTGACCGCCCGGTGCCGGGCCTGCGACCACGGCTTCTCGACGCCGAACCCGGTGCAATGGGGCACCTGGTAGAAGCGGTTTCGAAGCGTCTTGGGGCCGATCCGGACCGGCTCGAACAGGATCTCGTGTCGGGGATCGCAGCCCATCTGAGCGAGCGATCCTAGTCGGCACGCCCGGGCTATGCTGACGGCCATGCGACCGCGCATCGAGCTTCTCTGGTGGCAGGGCTGCCCGTCCACCGAGCGCACCCTGGCCGATCTGCGCGCCGCGCTGACCGACCTCGGCCTCGACCCCGATGCGATCGAGATGCGCGAGATGGCGACCGAGCAGCAGGCCGTGGATGAGCGCTTCCCGGGGTCGCCCACCATCCGCATCGGGGGCGTCGACCCGTTCCCGGCCGACGACATGCCCGGCCTCACCTGCAGGATCTACCGCCGCGCCGACGGGCGCCCGTCGCCCACCCCCGACCCCGCGCGGCTGCGCGAGGCGCTGGCACAGGCGGTGGCCGCGTGATCGCCACCGCCCACGACTTCGCATTGCCCGACACCGACGGCCACGTGCACCGGCTCTCGGAGCTGACCGCCACCGGACCGGTGGTGGTCGTGTTCACCTGCAACCACTGCCCCTACGCGCTGGCCTGGCACGAGCGGCTGGCCGATGTCGCGCACGACTACGGGTTCCGCGGCGTCCGCACGCTGTTCGTGAACCCCAACGACGGTGAGCGCTACCCGTCCGACTCGCTCGAGGCGATGCGGGAGCGGGTGGCCGACGAGGGCTGGTCGGTGCCGTATCTCCACGACGAGGCACAGGACGTGGCACGTGCCTACGGCGCACGCACCACGCCGGACGTGTTCGTGATCGACGGCGAGATGCGCATCCGCTACCGGGGCGCGCCCGACCAGGACTACGAGGACCCGGCGGCCAACGCGCTGTGGCTGCGCGAGGCGCTCGACGACGTGCTGTCGGGCGTCGAGCTACGACGGCCGGAGACGACGCCGGTCGGCTGCAGCATCAAGTGGAAGCCGTGAGCGCGGCCGGCCGCTGGTAGCGGGACAGCGCGGGCAGCAGCAGCTGCATCAGCCCGGCGCCGGCGATGCAGATCAGCCCGCCGGAGACGACCGAGAACCGCACCGACGTGAGGCTGGCCACCACGCCCGACTCGACGTCGCCCAGCCGTGGCCCGCTGGTGACAACGGCGATGTGCAGCGACGCCATCCGGCCGCGCATCTGGTCGGGGGTGACCTGCTGCATGATCGTGTTGCGGAACACGGCGGAGATCACGTCGGCGGCACCGGCCACGGCCAGCAGCGCCAGCGCCGCCCAGAACAGCGCACCTGGCATCAGCCCGAAGGCAGCGATCGACCCGCCCCACACCACAACCGACACCATCACCGCGGCGCCCTGCCGGCGCACGTGCAGCACCCAGCCGCTCGACACCGCGGCCAGCAGCGCGCCCGCCGCCGGCGCCGCGTAGAGCAGGCCCAGGCCCTCCGGCCCGACGTGGAACGTGGTCGCCGCCAGCGCCGGGAACAGCGCCCGCGGCATGCCGAACACCATCGCATTCAGGTCGACCAGGAACGTGCCCAGCAACGCCGGCTGGCGACGAGCGAAGCGCAGGCCGTCCATCAGCGACGACCAGCCCGGCGCGACCGTGCCGCCGGCCGGCAGCAGCGCCGGCAGCCCCAGCGCCACCAGCACGGCGATCGTGAACCCGGCCGCCGCCGCGACGTAGGTGACCGTGATGCCGAACGCGGCCAGCAGCACGCCGGCCACGGCCGGCCCCGCGATCTGCGAGGTCTGGTCGACGATCTGGTTGAGCGCCGCGGTGCTGGGCACGCGCGCCAACCCCACCAGGCTCGGGATCACGGCGTTTCGCACCGGCGACTCGACGCTCGAGGCGAAGGCCAGCAGCGCGGCCAGCAGGTACAAAACGGCCAGCGGCGTGTGGCCGGACGCGGTCAGGACGGCCAGCAACACGCAGCCCGCGGCGGAAGTGGACTGGCTGGCCAGCAGCAGCCGCTTGCGGTCGAACGCGTCGGCGATCACCCCGGATGCGAGCGCCCCGACCAGCAGCGGCCCCAGCGCGGCCAGCCCGATCAGGCCCACCTGCAGCGACGAACCGGTCTGGCGGTAGACCTGGTAGGGAAGCGCAACGGCGGCGAACTGCGAGCCGCCCGACGCCACCAGGTCGCCGACCCAGAGCCTGCGGTATGCGGGGTACTCGCGCAGCGGCGAGATGTCCACCCAGAGGCGGGTAAGGCGCGAGCGCGGGGCGGGCATGTCCCGAGACTAGATGATTGATTCCACGAGCCGCGGCTCGATGGTGGCTAGCAGCCGGCGGGGTCGAGCAGCGGCCATGCCGCCGCCACCACTCGCTCGGGCCAGGCGTCGTCCAGCGTGCCGCCCGTCAGCACGCGCTGGATGCCCGCCCCGAACAGCATCGTCACCACCATCTCGACGTCGATGCCCTTGCGCACGTGGCCGGCTGCCGCGGCCGCTTCGAGCACGGAGCGCATCCGCTCCATGCGCGGCTCCACCACCGCCCGACGGAACTCCTCCAGCATCTCCGGGTGCTGCTCGCGGTTCAGGTAAAGCGAGCTGCAGATGGCGACCCCATCGCACGCCTGGATCCCCGCTCGGAACACCGCCATCAGCGTGACCAGGTAGGCCCGCACGTCGGCGAGATCGCCCACGCTTGCGTCGTCCGGGTAGGCGCTGAGCGCGGCGCACACCAGCTCCGCCTTGCTGGGATAGCGCCGGTAGATGGTGGCGCGGGTGACGTCTGCCTCGGCTGCCACCGCCTCCACCGAGAGCCGGTCGTAGCCCTGCAAGGGCAGCAGCCGCAGGGTGGCGGCGATGATCTCGCGGTCCGCCTCCTCGTTGCGCGGCCGCCCCGGGGGGCGTCGCTGTTCAGCAGTTGTCAGATCAGACATCGCATCCATAACTCGAAGTTTGACATGGCCGGAACGTTTTGATACACCACTGTATTGTATCCTATCCTAACACGACTCCGAGTTTGGAGATTTTGATGAGTCCTGACAGTGATCGCAAATGGCTCGCACTGGTGCTGCTGTGCGCAGTCCAGTTTATGGTGGTGCTCGACGTGGCGATCGTCAACGTCGCCCTTCCCACCATCAAGAACGCGCTTGACTTCTCCGACGCCAACCTGCAGTGGGTGGTCAGCGCCTACACCCTGACCTTCGGCGGCTTCCTGATGCTGGGCAGCCGCGTCGCCGACCTGCTCGGCAGAAAACGGCTGTTCATAGGCGGCCTGGTGCTGTTCTCGGCCGCGTCGCTGGCCTGCGGCCTTTCCCAGTCGGACACGCAGCTGATCGTGTTCCGCGCCATCCAGGGCCTGGGCGCCGCGGTGATCTCACCGGCCGCGCTGGCCATCCTCACCACCACGTTCGCCGAGGGCGAGGAGCGTAACAAGGCACTCGCCATCTGGGGCGCCATCGCCGGTACGGGCGGCGCCGTGGGCGTGCTGCTGGGCGGCATCCTCACCGACCAGGTGGGCTGGGAGTGGATCTTCTTCCTGAACGTGCCGATCGGCCTGATCGTGATCCTGGCCGGCCAGCGGGTGCTGCACGAGAGCCGTGTCGAGCTGGGCAACCGCAGCCTCGACATCGCAGGCGCCATTCTGGTCACCGCCGGGCTGACGCTGCTGGTCTACGGGCTGGTCACGACCGATACGTACAGCTGGACATCGAGCAGGGTGCTCGGCTCGCTCGCAGGCGCCGCCGTGCTGCTGGCCGGCTTCATCGCCGTCGAGCTGCGCGCAAAGGCTCCGATCCTGCCGTTCTCGATCTTCCGCCTGAAGTCGCTGACCGGCGCGAACATCGTCGGATTGCTGCTGGGAGCGGCCATCTTCTCGATGTTCTTTTTGCTGTCGCTGTACATGCAGCAGGTGCTCGGCTACTCCGCCCTGAAGGCGGGCGTGGCCTACCTGCTGGTGGCCTCGGTGATCATCGTCGCGGCCGGCGCCTCGCAGGCGCTGGTGACGAGGATCGGCGTGCGCTCGGTGCTGATCACCGGCATGGTGCTGCTGGTGGCGGGCCTGGTCTGGTTCTCGCAGGTGTCGGTGCACGGCTCCTACGCGACCGACCTGGCGCCAGGCTTCATCCTGGCCGGGATCGGGCTCGGCTTCTCGTTCGTGCCCGTCCAGATCGCCTCGCTGATCGGCGTCACGCACGACGAGGCCGGCATCGCCTCCGGCCTGATCAACACCTCGCAGCAGGTCGGCGGCGCGCTCGGCGTGGCGGTGCTGTCGACGATCACGTTCACCCGGTACGACTCGTATCTGGGCGACCACGGGAACAACCTGGCGTTGATCCCCAACGCGCTCGTGGACGGCTTCCACGTGGCCTTCCTGGTCGGCGCCGGGCTGGCGCTGATCGGGTTGGTGGCGACGCTGTTGTTCATCCCCAAGGACGTCAAGTCCGAGCAGCCAGCCCCCGCCGGCGAGCCGGCAATCGATCTCAGCTAGCGAGAGTGGCGCTCCTGGCGCGCTGCACCGCGACCAACCAGTCGTGGTGCAGCGCGTCCGCCTGGTCGCGCGACATGCGCGGCTCGTAGATCCTCCCGGCGGTGGCCGCCGGGGGCCGGCCGGCCGCCAGCGCGGCGGCGCCCAGCGCCGTCATCTCCCGCTCCACGGCCACCTCCACGGCCATGCCCAGCAGATCGGCCTGGAACTGCATCAGCCAGCCGTTGGCGGCCGCCCCGCCGTCGGCGCGCAACGCGATCACCCCACCCGGGATCGCCTCCACCACGTCCCGCACCTGGTAGGCGATCGCCTCCAGCGCCGCCCGTGCCAGGTGCGCGCGGGTGCTGCCGCGTGTCAGGCCCGTGATCAGCCCGCGCGCGTCGGCGTCCCACCAGGGTGACCCCAGCCCGGCCAGAGCGGGCACGAAGTAGACGCCGTCGTTTCCGTCCAGCGAGGCGGCCAGGCTGGCGCTGTCGCCGGCCTCGACCAGCATGCCGAGCCCGTCCCGCAGCCACTGCAGGGCCGCACCGGACACGAAAACCGAGCCTTCGAGCGCCGTCACCGCGGGCTGCGCCGCGGCCGTTCGCACCAGTCCGTGCGGCGGCGGGTCGCGCCGCTCGCCGTCGTTCACCAGCAGGAAGCTGCCGGTGCCGTACGTGACCTTGGCCTGCCCGGGCTCGAGGCAGGCCTGGCCGAACAACGCCGCCTGCTGGTCACCCGCAACGCCCATCACCGGCAGCCGCGCTCCCAGCAGCCGGGCCTCCCCGAACATGCCGCTGGACGGCCGGATCTCCGGCAGCAGGTCGGCCGGCACGCCGAACAGTTCCAGCAGGCGGTCGTCCCAGCCAAACGTCCGCAGCGACCAAAGCATGGTGCGCGACGCGTTGGTGGGATCAGTGGCGTGCACCTCGCCTCCGGTCAGCTTCCAGATCAGCCAGCTGTCCACGGTGCCAAACGCCAGGCCGTCGGGCGAGTCGACCGCGTGCTCGAGCAGCCAGGCCAGCTTGGTGGCCGAGAAGTAGGGATCGGGGACGAGGCCGGTCAGCTCGCGGATCAGCCCGGCCGGCAGATCGGCGCAGGCAGCGGCCGTGCGGCGGTCCTGCCACACGATCGCGTCGGCCACCGCGTGGCCGCTCGACCGCTCCCACAGGACGGTGGTCTCGCGCTGGTTGGTGATGCCGATCGCGCCCATGTCGGCGGCCGACATGCCGGCTGCCGCAAGCGCATCCGCCGCCGCCTCGGTGACGCTGCTCCACAGCTGCTCGGGGTCGTGCTCGACCCAGCCGGGCCGGGGGTAGCGCTGTTCGACCGGCCGTGATCCACGGCCCAGTACCCGGCCGCCGTCCTCGACGACGAGGCAGGTGGTGCCGGTGGTGCCCTGGTCGATGGCGAGGATCACGCCGCTCAGGCTACAGGCGCCGCCTCAGCTCCCGCACGTCCTGCGCCTGCCAGTCGGTGTGGTCGTTGCGCCACCCCTCACGGTCGTGGAAGAAGGGCGAGTCGTTGGCCATCGAGTGGCCGATGACGTTCTTCTGAGCGATGTGGAAGCGGCCCTGCAGCCAGCGCACCAGCGCCAGCACGCTTCGGATCTGGGGGCGGCGGTGCAGGATCTGCTGGTCGGCCCAGTGCGAGGAGATGCCCTGCTGCTGGATCATCTCGATGCCGATCGCGTGGTCGTTGACCCCGATCGCATGCCGGCACATGATGTCGAGCGGCACCTGCTGGTAGATGGTGCCGTCCTGGTCGACCACGTAGTGCGCGCAGACGCCGGGCAGCTCGCCGCCGTTGGGCGCGTTTGCGTTGAACAGGGCGTGCACGCCGGGGTAGGAACCGGGCCCGCTATCCGTGAAGTGCAGGACGATCAGCTTCGGGTGCAGGCGGAAGCTGCGCACGCCGTAGTGGCGATACGCGTAGCCGGCCATCTCGGCGCGTCGCTTCGCGCCGTAGCTGATGCGATCCTGGGTGATGGCCGGCTTCGGCGCCGACGGTCTGGGCGGTGCCGGCGGGGGCGTGGTGGTGGTCGGCACCGGGTCGGTGATCGTGGTGGTGGTCGGGGGCGGCCTGGTACCCGCGGCCGACGGCGGCGGCGATGTCGACGACGTCATGCTGCTGGCCCCGCCTGCGGCGGCGCAGCCGGCGACCGTCAGGATCACCGCGCTCACCACGGCCGCCACACCCCAGCCGATTGCTCGAACCATCTAGGCAGCGTAGGCCAGCTGCCGGTCGTCCGCCTCGCACGGCGTGACGGACGCTGCAACCGGAGCAGACCGGCGCAGCTCGGTGAAGGAGGCGCCCTCGGCCAGCAGAAACAGTGCCCCGATGCCGGCACCGAGCAACACCTCGGTGGCCTGCAGACCGATCGCAAACGCGGCGCCGGAGGCGGCCGAGACCCCGAACGACGAGGCCAGCACGCCCGCCACCGCCAGCTGGAAGACGCCCACGTTCCCGGGCATCAGCGGCACCACGCCGACCAGTGTGGAAACCATGAACACGGCCGAGGCCGAGGTGATCGTGTGGGGCAGGCCGAACGCGTCGAGCGTCCAGTAGATGCCGGCGATCTGCGCAGCCCACGAGCCGATCCCCAGAGCCAGCGCCACCGCCAGGCGACGGGGATCGCGCATGATCCGCAGGCTGCGGCGCAGCTCTCGTGCCGGGCCCGCCAGGCGCGCGAGCCGAGAGGGAAGGGTCGGCTGTGCGCGCCTGGCGAGGATCCCGGCGATCACGGCGCCACCGGTCAGCGCGCCGAGAACCATCAGCGTCGAGTCGGCCCACGCGGGCAGATCGACGATCGTCAGCGCCAGACCTGCGCCGATCAGCGCCAGCGCCGCGCCGAGCACGAGCTGCTCGGCAACCAGCGTGCCGGCAACGGCAGTCACGGGCAGCTGCGATCCGGTGCGGCGAATGCGGCGGGTCAGCACCGCCACCCGTACCAGCTCGCCCAACCGGGCGACAAGCACCGTGTTGAACAGGAAGCCGATGAAGACGCTGGGCAGCAGGTCGCGCGTCGTCAGCCGAGGGGCATCGTCGACGGCGTCCAGGGTGCGGCGCCAGACGGCGGCCTTCAGCCAGACCGACACCAGGTTGGCGGCCATCGCCAGCGCCAGCGTGCCCAGCGCCACGGCCGCCAGCGTGTCGGCGGCCTGGCCGGCGCGGCCGGCGAAGCGGTAGACCAGGAACGACGCGACCGGCGCCGCCACCAGCACAGCCGCCAGTCGCCGGCTGCGCGTGTGGGCCGCGTAGACGGCGAGCGCGGCGAGCATCGCCACGCCGGCGCCGCCGGCCGCGTCGAGGAAGAAGTGGTTGGCGGTGGCCACGATCGAGAACACGACCAGCGCCGGGTAGAAGGCCCACAGCACGCGCAGCACCCGGGTGCGGACGAGCATCACGGCGGAGGTGCCGACGATCAGGGCGTAGGCGGTGTGCAGGCTGGGCATCGCCGCGTACGGGTTGGACAGCGAGGCGATCAGGCCGGAGTGGTGATTGACGGACGTCTCGTTGAGCGTGTCCACGAAGCCGAGCGAACCCAGCATCCGCGGCGGTGCCGCGGGGTAGAGCGTGTAGCAGGCGAGACCGATCGCGTTGGCGACGATGAACACGTTGCGCACCAGCGGGAACGCGTGGTTGCGTCGCAGGTAGACCCAGAACAGGAACCCGAAGCTGATCGTGAACTGGCAGTTGAAGTACGTCCAGTTGGCGACCGCCTGCACGAAGTGCGGCGACGTGGCCGCGAAGTGCTGGACGTCGAGCTCGTGGAAGATGCCCAGCGAGCGCTCGGTCGAGACGATGTCGTTGGCGTGGCGAAGGGCGACCGCGCGGTCACCGACGGCCAGCGTGCGGGTCGCCTCGTAGAGCAGGTCGAACAGCGCGAAGATGGCCAGCTGGCGCGCCAGGTCGCCCCAACCGCGGGGCAGCCAGGCGCCGATGCGGGTGACGATCGAGCTGATCGGGCGCTGGGTGGGTGCTGCGAGGATCATGCCTGCAGCGTGTCACCGGCGGCATCTTCGATCGATACGGCTGGCCAGAAGGATTGGTGCGGTTATCCCCCGGGATCACGCAGCACGAAGGCCCGGCCGCCCCCGAAGGAGCGACCGGGCCTCTCTCCCGGCGGACGCTAGGCCGTGACCGGCTTGCCGTCGATCGGGCCGTGCACGCCGCTGTCCGGAGCAACCGAGCCGTGCGAGGTCAGCGTCGGCAGCCACTCCAGCCAGCTGGGCAGGTACCAGTTCCAATCGCCCAGCAGCTTCATGGTGGCGGGAAGCAGCACGCCCCGGATCACGGTGGCGTCGATCAGCACCGCCGCTGCCGCGCCCACGCCCAGCTGCTTGACGTCGAGCACCGACAGGGTGGCGAACAGGCCGAACACACCGACCATCACGATCGCCGCGCTGGTGACCGTGCCGGCCGTGTCCTTGATGCCCTCGGTGACGGCATCCTCGGTCGCCATGCCGTTGTCCACGAGCTCCTTGACCCTGCTCAGGATGAACACGTGGTAGTCCATCGAGAGCCCGAACAGGATCACGAACAGGAACAGCGGCAGCCAGTTGGCGATGGTGCCGGTCGAGTGGAACCCGAGCAGCGACTGGCCGATGCCGTGCTGGAAGATCAGCACCAGCACCCCGTACGCGGCACCCACCGACAGCAGGTTCAGCAGGATCGCCTTGATCGGGATCACGATCGACCGGAACGTCACCAGCATCAGCAGGAACGCCAGCCCCAGCACGAACGCGAACACGATCGGGGTGCGCACCTTCATCAGGCTGTTGAAGTCCATCGACGAGGCGGTATCACCGGTGACGCCGACGTCGGCGCCGGGCAGGTCGCGCCCGATCGTGGCCGGGATCACCCGGTCGCGAAGCGTGCGGACGGCCTGCTGGGAGGCGGCGTTGGCGCCGTCACCCTGGATCGGCACCGTCATCACGGCCACGGTGCCGGCCGGGTTGGTGGTGACGTCGATCGGCAGGTTGACCTGCCCGGTGGCGACGGCCGCCTTCTTGAAGTCGGCGATCGCCTGCCGCGCCTCAGGAGAGTTGACGTCGCCGGTCTTGAACGCGACGGTGGCCGGATCGCCCTTGCCGGGGAAGGCCTTCTGGACTGCGTTGTACGTCTTCACGACCTCCAGGTTGGGGGGAAGGAACTTGAACGTCGGCGTCTCGGTCTTGATGGTCAGAGCCGGGAGCGCCAGCGCGACCAGCAGGCCACCGGCGACGACCACGGCCACGGCCGGGCGACGCAGCACTCGGTCGAGGATGGTCGCCCAGATCCGGCCCTGGCCGGACGCGGAGCGGGTGGAGACACGGTTACCCGTACCCGCAGCCTTGCGAACGGGGTAGGTGAACCAGGACAGCACGCGCCCACGCTCGACGCGGTCGCCCAGCAGCGACAGCACGGCCGGCAGGCCGGTCAGCGAACCGACCATGGCCGCCGCCACGACCAGCATGGAGGCAACCCCGAGCGCCACGAACGTGGCATCGCCGGAGATCAGCATGCCCGCCATCGCGATCATTACCGTGAAGCCGGAGATCAGCACCGCCTGACCCGAGGTGGACGCTGCCATCTCGAGTGCGCTGCGGCGATTCTGCATGGACTGCTGCTTGGCTTCGCGCAGCGACTGCTTGGCCGAGACGACGGCCTCGGCGTCAGCGGAGCGCTTGGCGGCCCGCAGCGTCTGCTTGGCCGCCGCGATCGCGGCCGTGTCGGCCGGCTTGGTGGCCAGTCGTTCGCGCCGCTCCCGCTGCAGGTAGAACAGCGAGTAGTCGACGCCGACCGCCATGCCGATCATCAGGATGACCTCCTGGGCAACGTCCACCGTGGGGATCACGTGGCTGACGATCGAGTTCAGGCCGAACGTGGCCAGCACCGCCGAGAACGCCAGCAGCACCGGGATACCGGCCGCAACCAGCGCGCCGAACGCGATCAACAGGATGATCATGGTCAGCGGCAGGGAGACGTTGCGGGCGTTTGCGAAGTCGGCGTTGATCTTGTCGTTGAGGACGTGCGTGGCCGATGCCTCGCCGAACTCGTGGATGGAGAGATCCGGGTTGGCAGCGCGCAGCGAGGCGACACCGTCCATCACCGGCTGGATGCGATCGGGGGCGGTCTCGCTGTCGCCCGAGATCTGGAACCGCACCAGCGCCGAGTGCCCGTCCTTGGTGATCTGGCCGGGATAGGCCTTCGAGTACGGGTTCTCGACCTTGATCACCTCGTCGTAGCTGCCGACCTTCGCGATCACGCTGGTGACGCCCGCGCGGAACGCGGCGTCCTTCGCGGTCAGGTTCTGTGACTGCACGAGCACCATCTCGTGCGCGTGCGATGTGAAGTTGGCGTCGTCGATGACGCGGTTGATGTGCCCCGACTCGCCGTCGCCGAGGCGGGCGTTCGAGACGTTGACCTGCCCGACTGCGATTCCGATCGCAACCGCGGCGATGACGAACACGATCCAGAGTCCCAAGGCCGTCCAACGGTGCTTGGCACTCCAGCCGCCCATCCGGGCGGCCAGGTTCTTGCGTGTAGGACTGGAAGACATGACTGAGAATCCCTTCGGATTGGATTGACTGCCCGCAGCCTGACCGAAGGGCGGGCTCTGCGACATGCGGAGAGCAGGTGTCCGCAGGTGCGGTAATCCGCACCGCGGCCGGCCGGTTTCGCGACCAGCTAGCGGCGGCGCAGCGCCAGCAAGTAGGCCGTCGCGGCGAGGCAGCAGGCAGTCAGGAAGCCGTAGACGGCGCTCGGGCCGGGCTGGTCGAGGCCGGCGCCGGCGACGATCGCGCCGCCGAAGCTGGCGGCGCCCCAGGCGAACGCGGTCATGCCGTTGACGGCGCCCACGCCGATCCCGGCATTGCGCGCGCCGCGGACGCCCAGCGGCAGCGCCACCGCGTACATGAAACCGAGCGGTGCGGCGCGCACGATCAGCATGCCGGCCACGACCGCCGACGTGCTGGTGCCGAGCACCGGCAGCAGCACCAGTGCCGAGAGCGCCGTACAGATGGCGCCTGCGACCAGGGTCACCGTCCACTTTCCGGTGCGCGCGGCCAGCGCGCTGCAGGCGATGAACACGGCGGAGCCGATCGAGAGGATCAGGCCAATGGTGGCAGTCGAACGGCCGGCGTCGCTGAGCTGGGCGGGGGCGACAAGGAACACGACGCCGTCCGAGAAGCCGCCCAGCAGCATCAGGGTGACGGCGCCCGCGATCAGCGGGTTGCGGCGGGCCAGGCCGAGCGCGGCGCCCAGCCGCAGCTGCTGCTCATGTCGGCCCTCGCTGCCGTGCTCGGCGAAGGCGAGCGCGACGACCAGCCCCAGCGAAACGGCGGCCAGGATCAGGAACGGCGCGCCGCGGCTGACACGATCGGCCAGGACGCCGGCGAAGACCGGGCCGACCATCCCGCCCAGGCCGGCCACCGCGATCACGGCGCCGACGGCGCCGGGCCGATCCTCGCCGGCGGAGTCGGACAGCCACGACAGGCCGGCCGACCAGATCACGGCCGAGGCGACGCCGAAGGCGAGCCGGGCCGCGACCAGCGTCCAGAGACCGACGGCCAGCCCCTGGCCGAGGCAGGAGGCGGTCAGCAGCAGGCCCGCCGCGAGCGTGACGCGGCGATGGCCGAGCCGGTCGCCGGCGACTCCGCCGGGGATGGCACCGGCGACGATCGCCAGGCTCGCCGCCGAGAGGGCGACTCCCGATTCGAACCCGGACAGGGAGAAGGCGTCGCGGTAGGACGGCAGCAGCGGCACCAGCGACACCAGCACCACCTCGTCCACGAAGATCAAGGCGTAGAGCAGGATCAGGAGCCGTCGCATCGGCCGAGTCTATGGGTAGTCTCGAGCGATGACGCCGCCTCTCCTGATCCGCGAGTCCAGCCGCGTGCGCCGGGCGCGGATCGTGGTGGCGCCGCACCGGCCGGTCGAGGTGGTGGTGCCGCCGGGCACCTCGGCTGCCTGGATCGACGGCTTCGTTGCGGAGCACCGGGAGTGGATCGAGCGGCGGCGCGCGGACGAGCCTGAGCCTTCGCTGGGCCTGCAGCGCGACGGCGTCGCCTGGCTGGACGGGGAGCCGCGGCCGGCTCCCGCGGGCGACCTGGGGGCCTGGTACCGGCGCCAGGCGCGGGGAATGCTGACCGAGACGGTCGAGCGCGAGGCGGCCCGGCTCGAGGTCGGCGGCTGGTCGCGGATCCGGGTCGGCGATCCGCGCTCACGCTGGGGCTCATGCTCGACCCGCGGCACGCTCTCGTTCTCGTGGCGGCTGGTGATGGCGCCGGCCTGGGTCGCAGACTACGTGGTCGTCCACGAGCTGTGCCACCTTCGCCAGATGAACCATTCGCGTCGCTTCTGGCAGCTGGTGGATGAGGCGTACCCGTCACGCCGGGCGGCGCAGGCGTGGCTCAAGCGCCACGGGCCCGAGCTCCACGCCTACCGCCCATAGGAGCTGCGAAAGGCTCCCCACGGGCGCGGAGTTGGTGTCAAACACCGACCTGGCCGACGCGGCATTCCGGCACCCATTCGTGACGGGTGTCACGCCCGCTGTGACTGGCGATTGGCTCAGCTGAGCGAAAAGCCCAATTATTGGAGTCAAACACCGCTTCGGCCCTCGACGAAGGTCGCGGAGAAACCCGCAACAGGTCGTGGCAAAGTTGGCACGTACCCGCGGGCGGGTCAGGGACCGGTCTGGGCGGTGCCGGCGGAGTCGGTCGACGACGGCGGCGGCGCGGTCTCCGTCACCGTCACCGTCACGGTCGACGCGGGCGCCGTGTCGGTCACCGTTACGGGTTCCGTCACCGTCGTCGGAATAAAGAAGGTCGTGGCGCTGTTGGTGAGGGTGGTGTCGGCGGCTGGCGCGGGTTCGATCACGCTACCGCGATAGATGTAGACCGTCTTGCCGCCGACCACCTGCCGGTGCACTTGTCCGGGCAGCCTGATCACGCTGGTGTGGCCGTTGACCACGGTACGCACGACCGGCTCCGGGACCTTGATCGTCCGAACGTGGCCCTTGTGGGTCACGACGCGGACGGCGGCGCCCGTCTGCTGGATCGGATTCTTACCCGCCTCGATTCCGACCACGAACCCTCCGAACAGCAACGCCAGCAGCGTGACGCCGATCAGGAATGCCCGGACGGGATGCTCGAAACTGCCGTGATATCTGGAATCGCGCACGGGTTGACGCTAGCACGTCCCCCGTGCGCGACCCAAGTTCACATCCTCGCGCTCAGCGCGGAACGATGCGGCGAACCGTCATCGTGCCGCTCAACTTTCGCATGCCGGCGGGCGGCGCGATCGCCACGGTCGTCGACACTGTCTGGAACTTCATCATCGTTTGACCCCCTTCACACGATGAACTCCGTAGGCTCGGGGTAGCGAAGGGTGCCTGCCGCGTCAATCACCCGCGAAAAACATTTACGGTTCCCGAACCTTAGGATCGTCCTGCATATGCACGAAATCGCGGAATTTCTGCGCGACAACCCGCCCTTCGACACCCTCAGCGAGGAGGAGTTGGACGAGGTGGCCGCGGCTTGTGAGATCGAGTACGTCGAGGCCGGAACCATGGTGCTCGAGCAGGCGGTGACCACCCCCGGAGTGGCCTGGGTGGTGCGACGCGGCGCGGTCGAGCTGCTGGACGGCGATCGGGTCGTGGACATGCTGTCGGAGGGTGAGATGTTCGGGCACGCCTCGCTGCTATCGGAGTGGCCGACGGCGCTGGCGGTGCGCGCCGCCGAGGACTCGCTGCTCTACCGGCTGCCGGCCGAGGCGATCCGCCCGGTGCTGGCGCGCCCGGCCGCCTTGCGGTTCGCGGCCCGCTCGCTGGCGGGCCGCTACGAGATGCTGCAGCGCCAGCTGGATCCGCTGGCGATCGCCGTGGTCGACCCGGCCCGCCGCCCGGTCAGCCGCCTGCTTCGCGGGGAGCCGGTGATCGCCGCTCCCGCCGCGACGGTGCAGGAGGCCGCCCGGCGCATGGTCGAGGCCAGTTCGTCGGCCGTGCTCGTGGACCTTGGGGACGGATTCGGCATCGTCACCGACCGCGACCTGCGCGAGCGCGTGGTGGCCGCGGGGGTACCTGCCGAGACCCCCGTGTCGCAGGTGATGACCGCCCCGGCCGCCACCATCGCCGACGACGTCACCGGCGCCGACGCGCTGCTGGACATGCTCGACCGCGGCGTCCGCCACCTGCCGGTGGTGGATGCGTCCGGCCGCGTGATCGGCGTCATCTCCGACACCGACCTGATGGCGGTGGAGACGCGCACCCCCTTCCTCCTGCGCAGGGCGATCACCGCGGCGACCACCATCGACGAGCTGGCGGCCGCCGTGGCGCCGCTCCCGGACACCATCGTCGGCCTGCACGACGCCAAGGTTGCCGCCGCCTCCATCTCACGCGTGATCGCCACCGTCCACGACGCGCTCACCCGCCGCACGATCGAGCTGGTGATGGACGGGCACCGCGACGTGGCGCCCTTCACCTGGCTGTCGCTCGGCAGCGTGGCCCGGCGCGAGGCGTTCCCCAGCTCCGACCAGGACAGCGCGATCGCCTGGCAGGGCGAGGGCGACGACCCGGCGGTGCGGGAGCCGCTGGCGCGTGTGGCCGCCGAGGTGGTGGCCGGTCTCGAGCGCTGCGGCATACCGCGCTGCCCCAACGGCGCCGTCGCCTGCAAGCCGCTGTTCCTGCGCTCGCAGGGTGCGTGGCTGGCCGCCGCGCGGTCGTGGCTGGACGATCCCACCGAGGAGAAGGCGCTGATCCTGGTGTCGCTGATGACCGACGGCCGGCCGGTGTGGACGGCCGAGTCAGGCTGGCGCGCAGTCGGGGACGTGTTCGCGGGCGCCCGCCACCATCCCCAGCTGCTGCGGCGGCTGGGCCTGTTCGCGCTCAACGACCGGCCACCCACGGGCTTCTTCCGCGACTTCGTGGTCGAGCACGACGGCGAGCGGCGCGGCACCCTCGACATCAAGTCCGGCGGGCTGCTGCCCGTCGTCGACATCGCCCGCTGGGCGGCGATGTCGGCCGGCTCGTCGGAGACCTCCACCGTCGCGCGCCTGGACGCGGCGGAACGGGCCGGCACGCTCGACGGCCGCACGGCCTCGACGCTGCAGGTCGCGTTCGAGCTGTTCACCGACCTGCGCATGGAGAGCCAGGTCGACGCGCTGCGGCGGGGCGCGACGCCGAACGACTCGATCGACCCGCGCGAGCTGGCCCCGCTCACCCGCCGCTACCTCAAGGACGCCTTCCGCGCGGTGGCGGACGTGCAGCGCGGCCTTACCAACGAGCTCGGCCTGACCGCGCTATGAGGCGGCGTTCCTGGCGCGACGCCGCGCTGCTGTGCGTGGACGTGGAGCTGACCGGCCTCGACCCCAAGAGCGACGAAGTGATCGCGTTCGGCGCCGTTCCGCTGGACGGCGGCCGGATCCGCGTCGCCGGCGCCATCCAGGGCATGGTCAAGCCGGCCGCGGGCCGGCGCACCGGGCCGGTCGAGATCCACGGGATCCTGCCCCGCGACCTCGATTCGGCGCGTCCGCTGGGAGAGGCGCTGGTGCCACTGGCCGAGGCGATCAGGGGCCGAACGCCGATCGCCCACGCGGCCTGGGTCGAACGCGCCTTCCTGGGACCGGCGCTGCGACGGGCGGGCGGCCGGCTGCCCCGCGGCATCATCGACACCGCGATGCTGTGGCGGCTGCACGGCGTCGTTGTCGACGGCGCCGACCCCGGCTACAAGCCGCTTCTGACGCTGACGGAGCAGCTGGGCCTGCCCAGCCATCATCCCCACCAGGCGATGGGCGACGCGCTCACGACCGCGCAGGTCTTCCTCGCGCTCGCGACCAGGCTGGAGCGGCTCGGCCACGGTACGCTCGCCGACCTCGTGCATGCGGATCGGCGGGTCGCAACCCACCGCCACTTCCCAGGCCATGCTTAGTTGGTCATCGCCGACCGCTCGCTGATCTCAGCCACCAGCCGCGCCAGCTCGTCCGACAGCGGCCCCGGCAGCCGCCGCGAGAACAGCTCGGACAGGGTCTGGTAGTACCAGAGCTGCTGCTCGACCGTGCTGCCGAACTTGCTCCAGGTGGCGGCGCCGTACACGTGCAGGTCGCTCAGCGTTGAGCGGGCGTTGTGCACCTTGTCCGCGCACGCCACCCGCAACACGGCCACCGGCGCGGTCTGCATGCGATCGATGTAGGCCTGCTTGCGCCCCTGCCAGGGCGGTTTGGGGCGCTGGTCGGTGTCACTGCAGGCATCGACGATGAACGCGACCTGATCGCCGAAGCGCTCGCGCAACTCCTCGATGTTGGTGCGATCGCCGCGATCCTCGATCGCGTCGTGGAGCAGCGCCGCGATCGCCTCGTCCTCGCCGCCGCCGTTCTCCAGCACCAGCGCCGCGACCGACATCAGGTGGGCCAGGTACGGGATCGACTCGCCGCCCTTGCGGGACTGCCCGTCGTGCACCTGGGCGGCATAGACCAGCGCCTGCTGGAAGCGGTCGGTCAGCACCGCCGCATGGTAACTATCCTCCCCGGTCGTGTCCGAGCAGCCCCCCAACGAGGAGCGCGGCCACGGCCAGCATGAGGCGGAGCGGCTCTCGCCCATGCCACCGCTGCCGCAGACGGCGACGGAGCCCGAGCAGCCGCGGGGGGCGGTCCGCAAGCTCGCGATCGACCTCGGCCCGCTCCGGCGCCACCGCGACTTCCGGCTGCTGACGGCCGCCCAGGCGGTCACCTTCCTGGGCTCGATGGTGACCTACGTGGCCCTGCCCTACCAGGCCTACCAGCTTTCCGGCTCCTCGCTGGTGGTGGGCCTGCTGGGCCTGGCCGAGCTGTGCCCGCTGCTGGTGACCGCGTTCCTGGGCGGCGCACTGGCCGACGCCCGCGACCGGCGGCGGATGCTGCTCCTGACCGAACTGTCGTTCGCCGGCGCCTCGACCGTGCTGCTCCTGAACGCGACGCTGGCCAGTCCGCAGCTGTGGCTGCTGTTCGTGGTCGCGGCCGTGATGGCCGGGCTGGACGGTCTCCAGCGGCCATCGCTGGAGGCGCTCACCCAGCGCCTGGTCGACCGCGACGAGATGCCGGCCGCGGCGGCGATCGGCACGCTTCGCTTCAACATCGGGGAGATCGGCGGCCCAGCGCTGGGCGGCGTGCTGATCGCGGTGGTGGGGCTACCGCTCACCTACGCCTTCGACGTCGCCACCTTCGCTGCGTCGCTGCTGCTCCTGCGGATGATGCGCGCAGCCCCGCCGCCGGTCGCGGGCGCCAAGGTCAGCCTGCACGGCATCCTCGAGGGCATGCGCTACGCGGCGGCCCGGCCGGTGCTGCTCGGCACCTACGCGGTCGACATCGTGGCCATGTTCTTCGGCATGCCGAACGCGATCTTCCCGGCCTTCGCGCACGAGTTCGGCGGCGCCGGCGTGCTCGGCCTGATGTACGCAGCGCCGGCCGTGGGCGCCCTCGCGGCCACGCTCACCAGCGGCTGGACGGGCGGGACGCGCAGGCACGGCGCCGCCATCTGCTTCGCGGCCGCCGGTTGGGGGCTCGCGATCGCGGTGGTGGGGCTGGCGCCCTCGCTGGCGCTGGTGCTGGCCGGGCTGGCGGTGGCGGGCGCGGCAGACACGGTGTCGGGCATCTTCCGGACGACCGTCTGGAACCAGACCATCCCCACCGAGCTGCGTGGTCGCCTGGCCGGCATCGAGCAGGTCGGCTACTCGACCGGCCCGCTGGCCGGGAACGTCGAGGCGGGCGCCGCAGCCTCGCTGATCGGCGTGCGCGGATCGATCGTCTCCGGCGGCGTGCTGTGCGTGATCGGAGTCGCGGTCACGGCCGCGCTGCTGCCGGCCTTCTGGCGCTACGACGCGGAATCGCGCGAGGCCGAGCCGGTCACGCAGGCGACGGGCTGAGCCGTAGCTCGATGCAGGCCTCCGGCGCGCCCTCGACCGGGTACCAGGCGCGTATCGCGGCCGTGCCCGGCAGCAGCGGCGGGTCGTGGCCGGCCTCATCCGGCGCCAGCGGATACGCGCGCACGCGGCCGCCCGTCAGCGTGCCCAGTCCAAATGCGCCGCTGCGCCGGGCCTCGACCAGGTAGAACGCCGCCAGAGCCAGACCCGGCAGGAACGGATTGCCCTCGCGGCGGCCGTAGCCGAGCCGTGCATGCGCGGCTTCGGCTGCGTCGGCCGCCAGCTCGGCCACGGCCAGGGACGGCGGGCCGCTGCGGTGGGTTGGTTCGCCTTCCAGCGGGCGCAGGAACACCGCGGCTGCAGGTGCCCCGGCGGGCCTGAAGTGGCCCGGCATGGCCAGGTCGGCGATCGCCGGGTGCAGCTCCACCACCAGGCTGACGGTCAGCTCCGCCAGCAGGTCTGCGAGATCGTCGGCATCGCTCATCCGCGGTAGTCTGGCAGCCGTGGACGGCATCCATGACATGGGCGGCATGCAGGGGTTCGGCACGGTCGCGCCCGAGCCCGGCGAGCCGCCCTTCCACGAGCCCTGGGAGGGCCGGGTATTCGGCATGTCGCTGACGCTGTGGGCGACCGGCGGGCCGATCGGCGGCATGCGGCCGCAGCTCGAGCGGATCGAGACCGGGCGCTACCTGGCGTCGTCGTACTACGAGCGATGGGAGCACGCGCTCGAGGTGATGCTGGCCGAACGCGGGGTGCTGGCTCCCGCCGACGTCGATCGCGGGGTCGAGGCGCTGCGGGCCGGCGGATGGGTGCCGGAACGGTCGGATCCTGCGATGGTGGAGGCGGTGCTGGCCGACATGCAGCCGCGACCGCCCGCGCGGCCGGAGGGCGGCCATCGCTTCGCGGCCGGGCAACCGGTGCGCGTGCGCCGCATCTCGACGGCGGTGCACAACCGCTGTCCCCGCTACGTGCGGGGCGTCGTGGGCGTCGTCGAGCGGCTGCTTGCGCCGGACTGGCTACCGGAGAACGAGGACCTGGGCGAGCAGCGCCGCGCACCGTGCTACACGGTCTCCTTCGCGGCCGCCGACCTGTGGCCCGACGACGGCGCCGACCACACGGTGCTGGTCGATCTGTGGGAGACCTACCTGGAGGAGGCGGGATGAGCGAGGGCCACCACCACGCACGCGAGAAGTCACCGTCGGAGCTGCGCACCATGGCGCTCGAGGCGTTGCTGGTCGAGCGCGGGCTGATCTCGACCGACGCGGTGGACGCCGTCGTCGAGCAGTTCCAGAACGAGATC
>Ga0207657_10002161_pt1 | contig 21300 bp, 17 predicted proteins | sample KBSC33metaG_FD_184316 | JGI IMG/M metagenome (GOLD analysis project Ga0207657, IMG submission 184316) | Corn rhizosphere microbial communities from Kellogg Biological Station, Michigan, USA - KBS C3-3 metaG (SPAdes) (version 2) | ecosystem: Host-associated > Plants > Roots > Rhizosphere > Soil ... | reverse complement strand
GCGCAAAATTGCGCTGCAGGCCGATCCCAGCGTGATCTACGCCGAGATGCTCAACGGGAATTACTCCGGAAGTCTGCATCATGCTGACATGGGGTTCCAGTCCGCCTACAACACGTATGCTCATCCCGGACTTCCGCCCGGGCCCATCGGGAATCCCGGACGCACTTCGCTCGAGGCCGCCATGCATCCGGCCCAGACCGACTATTTTTATTTTGTCAGCGACGGCAATGGACACCACCGTTTCTCCCGCAGCCTTGAAGAACACAATCAGAATGTGGCCAAACTCCGGCAGGCGGTGCAGGGGAAGTAGCATCTTCTAACAGGTGGGGGGCGTGCCAGATGCTGATCTGATAACCCCCAGGGCCGTATGTCCGTGGTTTAATCGCATATACTTGACTTACTGATGAACCCAACTGAGTCCTGAGGAATCCAATCCACTTTAGATGCGTACTCTTTCCCGTTTCCGGGTCCTGGGCTTTCTGTTAGTGGTCCTTCCGCTGACCGGGTGTCTGTTCCGCTCGCGGCGGGTGGAGAGGCAGATCAGCACCGCCCCGCTGAAGTCGGCCACCCAGGCGGAGTTGATCGATTACATCAACTCTCAGGCGGCCAAGATCAAGAGTCTTCAGGCGACCGTCGATATTGACACTTCCGTGGGCGGGGTCAAGAAGGGCAAGGTCATCGACTACCAGCAGATCCGGGGCTACATACTTGCGCGCAAGCCGTCCATGTTGCGGATGATCGGCCTGCTGCCCATTGTGCGCAACAAGGCCTTTGACATGGTGAGCGACGGCCGCGACTTCAAGCTGTGGATCCCGCCCAAGAACCGCTTCGTGATGGGACGCAACGATATCGAGTCTCACAATCCGGATCAGCCCATGGAGAACCTGCGTCCGCAACAGATTTACGACTCGCTCATACTGCGAGAGATCGATCCCGCGAACGAAATCGCGGTCATGCAGAACAGCTTCGAAATCGTGACCGATGCCAAGCATCACCAGGTGCAGCAGGCGGACTACGAAATTGAAGTCATCCGAAAAGGGGAGCGCGGCTGGTATCTTTCCCGCAAGATCATCTTCAGCCGGACGGACCTGCTGCCGCATCGCCAGCTGATTTACGACCAGGACGGAAACCTGGCCACAGATTCGCACTATGAAGGCTACAAAGATTACGACGGGCTGAACTTTCCCCTGCAGATTGAAATCTGGAGGCCGCAGGAAGAATATGACATCACCCTGACCATCCTGAAACTGCAGTTGAACGAACAGCTCGCTGATGACAAGTTTGCGCTGGAGCAGCCGGCCGGCGCCCAGGTGGTGCATTTGGACCAGCCGCAGTCAAGTTTGATGAACGTTGCCGGCCCGAAGTGAGCCGGAGCCTTCAAAACGCAGCATTAGCTAGTAGCCAGAAGCTGCTTCCATGATGAACAAGATGATTGTCGCCAACCTGGTGCACCGGCCCATCCGGTCGCTGATCAGTATTGTGGCGATTGCTCTCGAGGTGACACTGATTCTGCTGATTGTAGGACTCTCCGTCGGCATGCTGAATGATGCCCGGCAGCGCCAGGCCGGCATCGGCGCCGACGTGATCGTGCAGCCGCCCAACACTTCTTTCATGGCCGGCGTCAGCAACGCGCCCATGTCGATCAAGATCGGGGGGGTGCTGGCGCAATTGCCCCATGTCAAAACCGTCTCGCCGGTGATCTGGCAACTCACTACCACCAAGAACCTGGAAGTCATCTACGGCATCGATCTCAAGACGTTCGAAGCGCTGGTCCCCTTCCACTTCCTGCACGGCGGTCCTTTCCAGGGACCGAATGACTGCCTGGTGGACGATTATTTTGCCCAGTCGCAGCACGTGAGAGTGGGCGACACGCTCGAGATTCTCAACCATTCCTTCCGGGTGGCGGGCATTGTGGAGCATGGCCGGGGAGCGCGCAAATTTTTGCCCATGAGCACGCTGCAGGAGTTGATCGGCAGCGAAGGCAAGGCCTCGGTGTTCTACGTCAAGCTGGACGATCCCGCGAATGCGGACGCGGTCGTCCAGGAAGTGAAGAGCGTTTCGGGGTTGCAGGACTATTCCGTGCGATCCATGCGCGAATACCTTTCCATGATGACCACTAGCAGCTATCCCGGGCTGTCCACGTTCATCAACGTAGTGATCGGTATCTCCGTGGTGATCGGATTCATCGTGATCTTCCAGGCCATGTACACCGCGGTCATGGAGCGCACCCGGGAAATCGGGATCCTTAAATCAATTGGGGCTTCGAAACTCTACATCGTGAACGTGATCCTGCGGGAGACGGTGCTGCTGGCGGTTGGGGGCATTGTGGTCGGCGTTATCTTCAGCCTGGCAGCGAAAGCCGGCATCCGGTACCGCCTGCCTACGCTGCCCGTGGTCGTGACCGGCAAGTGGATTTTAATCTCTACCGTGATCGCTATCATTGGGGCCATCCTGGGAGCGTTGTATCCCGCCTATAAAGCGGCCCAGAAGGACCCCATCGAGGCCCTGGCCTACGAGTAGGCCTCGGACGTCGGACCTCAGACCTCGGACCTCAGCCATCCGACCTCGACATTCAAAACTGGAAATGTCATCCGAGCGAAGCCGCTTCTTCGCTTGCGAAGAAGCGGAAAGTCGAAGGACCACTATGCCTAGAACGGAACCAGCCAAGTGCGAGCCTTGATTTACCGACTTCATTTCGCGACACAGATGAACCGATGGCAACTGGCGTTGGAGAAGGGAATAGGGGTGCTTCGACTTCTCCGCTCAGCATGACAGGGAGTATGAGCCAGCGAGGTCCGACGCCTGCGTTCCGCGTTGACAATATCCGCTAGCGTACGTTATCTTTAAGTCTTTAGCAGTCCTGCGGTTGCCCGCCTGGTACCCTGCGCCTTCGGCGTTGAAGTGGATACTCAGCGGTCTTCTTTAGCTTTTTTACTTTCAGGGAGACTCGTAATGTCAACCTATTTCCCCAAAGCGGGGGAAATTGTGCGCAAGTGGTACGTCGTGGATGCCTCGGGGCAGACGCTCGGCCGGCTGGCTTCACAAGTCGCCCGCATCCTCATGGGTAAGGAAAATCCGCGCTACACGCCGTTTATCGACACCGGAGATCACGTCATCGTGATTAACGCCGAAAAGGTGAAGACCACCGGAATGAAGTCGGAGCAAAAGGTGTATCAGCATTACACCGGTTATCCGGGCGGGCTGCGCACGGAAGAATTCCGCAAGCGTTTCGATCGTAAGCCCGAGTTGATCGTCGAAGAGGCGATCAAGCGCATGCTGCCCAAGACCAAGATGGGCGGGCACATGATTTCCAAGCTGCAGGTGTATCGCGGCGACAAGCATCCGCACGAGGCCCAGAAGCCGGAAGTGCGGACGCTGGAGACCAGAGCATAAGAACAGTTTCCGGTTTCTTGTTTCAAAAGCAGTTTCGAGACTAAGTACGCGAGATCTGAATTCTTTGAAAGGTTCGATAGCCGGATTCTCTCCCAGCCGGATTGGCCAGGAGCTAGAAGCCAGGAGCTAGAAGCTAAACCATGGCAGAGTCAGTGCAATATTACGGTACGGGACGCCGCAAATCGGCGATCGCGCGCGTCTATCTGCGTCCGGGTAGTGGCGATTTCAAGGTTAACGGACGTCCTTTCGAGCAATATTTCGTGACTGAATCGCAACGCTCCAGCGCGAAGCAGCCTTTGCTTTCGACCGAGACCGCGGCCACTTTCAATGTTCTGGCCCGGGTCAGCGGCGGCGGAGTGAACGGACAGGCCGACGCGGTCAAGCTGGGTATCGCCCGCGCCCTGATGCTGTTCAACATCGAATTGCGCAAAAAGCTCAAGGCGGAAGGCCTGGTCAGCCGCGATTCGCGTTCGAAAGAACGCAAGAAGTACGGGCAGAAGGGCGCCCGCAAGCGGTTTCAGTACTCGAAGAGATAGTTTCGGGAAGCAGTTTCGAGTTTCTGGTTTCTTGTTTCAAAGGCGACAAACCGGCGGCTTTAAACCGGAAATTTGAAACCAGCAACTGTACTTCAAGGTGTTCAATTCATCCTGCGCCTCGCGGTGCGGGGCGGGAATGGCAATCCGGAAGAGCTGTTTCCAGTTTCTGGTTTCGAAACCAGAAACACGAAACTAGAAACTGATGTTCGGCCGGATGCAGACCAAACGAGGAGGTTGATTGGCTAACATCACCATGAAGGAGTTGCTCGAAGCAGGAGTCCACTTCGGGCATCAGACCAAGCGCTGGAATCCCAAGATGAAGGAATACATCTTCGGAGAGCGCAACGGAATTTACATCATCGACCTGCAGAAGACGCTGAAGATGTTCAAGGAAGCGTCGAAGTTCGTGGCCGACCTGGCTGCGGCGGGCAAAATTGTGTTGTTTGTGGGCACCAAGCGCCAGGCCCAGGACGCGATCGCCGAAGAAGCCACGAAATGCGGCGGCTTCTACGTGAATCAGCGCTGGCTGGGCGGACTGCTCACCAATTGGGTGACCGTGCAGAAGTCGGTCAAACGGCTGAAGGAACTCGACGAGATGGCCACGGATGGCCGCTACGAGTTGCTGCCCAAGAAAGAAGTCATCAAGCTGGAACGCGAGCGCAAGCACCTGCAAGCCAACCTGGCCGGCATCAAGAACATGAACCGGCTGCCGGACGCGATATTCGTGATCGATTCCAACAAGGAACAGATCGCGGTGCGTGAAGCCCGCAAGCTGGGCATCCCCGTGGTAGCTGTGGTGGACACCAACTGCGACCCCAGCGAAGTGGATTACGTGATTCCGGGCAACGACGACGCGCTGCGCGCGATCCGTCTGTTTGCTTCGAAGATTTCCGATTCGGTGGCTGAAGGCGCGCAACTCATGACGGACAAGCAGGCGGCTGATCTGGCCGCAGCCGTCTATACCGAGCCTGAGGCGGTTCCGGCGGCAGAGGCTGCCGAGGAACTGGCCGCCGCCGGCGCTCCGGAATCCGGCTCCGAGGACATCAGCATGGAAGACGTCCTGGGCAAGGGCGTGCGCAAGCAGCCTGCAGCCGCGGGCGAAACCGCGGACGAGGACGTGCCGCAGGTCGAGACTCAGACGTATTGAAACCGTCGTCGGTCTTCAGTCGTCGGTCGTCAGCCAAGACCTGATTCCTGAAGTGAAAATCGGACCCGCGCGGTCGTCTGGCGCGGGTCAACGTTTGTAGAGCATGTTTGTAGAGCAGTCTTCAGTCGTCGGTCTTCAGCTTGACCCTCGAACCCATAGTTTGCACTGACGACTGAAGACTGACGACCGAAGACTATTTTTTATGAGCACAACTACAGTGAATATTTCTGCTACCCAAGTGAAAGAGCTCCGGGAAAAGACCGGAGCGCCGATGATGGATTGCAAACAGGCCCTCACCGAAGCCAAGGGCGATCTGGAGCAGGCGGTCGTGCTGCTGCGCAAGAAGGGAATTTCCGTGGCCGGCAAGAAGGCGAGCCGCGTGACCAAGGAAGGCGCCGTCGCCAGCTACATTCACGCCGGAGGCAAGATCGGTGTGCTGGTCGAAGTGAATTGCGAGAGTGACTTTGTGGCTCGCACCGATGACTTCAAGGAACTGGTGCACGACATCGCCATGCACATCGCGGCCAGCGACCCGAAATTCGTGCGCAAGGAAGACGTCACCGCGGAGGCTTACGAGCGCGAAAAGGACATCTATCGCGCCCAGGCCGCTGCTACCGGCAAACCTCCGCAAGTTGTGGAGAAGATCGTGGAAGGCAAGATGAGCAAGTTCTACGAAGAAGTCTGCCTGCTGGAGCAGCCGTTTATCCGCGACCAGACGGTCAGCATCGGCCAGCTTGTTGCCACCAAGATCGGCAAGCTGGGCGAGAACATCGCGGTACGCCGCTTCGCGCGATTCAAAGTGGGCGAGGTGGGCGAGACCATTGCTGTCACCAAGCCGGAACAAAAAAGCGAGTAATTCACGGGGGCGCCTGGAGCGCCCCTTTTTTGTTTTTGCAGGGCGCGGGCGGGACGCCCGCACGACAGCCGGCGCGATGCCGGCGCTACAAAATCACGATGCCGACTCCGGTTTTCAAACGCATGCTGCTCAAACTCTCCGGCGAGGCCCTGGCTGCCAACCAGGGTTTCGGCGTGGATCCCCTGCGTATTCACGAAATCGCCGCTGAACTGGCGGACGTTCACTCTCTCGGCATCCAGATTGCCATCGTGGTTGGCGGGGGGAATTTTTTTCGCGGTGTGGCCCAGCAGGCGCGGGAGATGGACAGAGTTTCCGCCGACCACATGGGCATGCTGGCCACGGTGATCAACGCGCTCGCCCTGCAGGATGCCCTTGAAAAACAGAATATCCACACCCGGGTGCAGTCGGCGATCGAAATGAACCAGGTGGCCGAGCCCTTCATTCGCCGCCGCGCCATCCGCCATATGGAAAAAGGGCGAATCGTGATTTTTGCCGGCGGCACTGGCAACCCCTATTTCTCGACCGACACAGCCGCATCCTTGCGCGCCATGGAGATCAAAGCAGACGTCATCCTCAAAGCCACAAAAGTGGATGGCATTTACGATGCCGACCCCATGCTGGTCAAAGACGCCAAGAAATTCGCCGAAATCAGCTATATGGAAGTGCTGAAGCGGGGACTCAAGGTGATGGATTCAACTGCCATTTCGCTGTGCAAAGACAATAACCTGCCTATCATCATTTTCAATCTCAATCATCGCGGGAATATCCGCAAAGTTGTCATCGGCGAGAAAATCGGATCGCTGGTAAGCGCCTAAGAACCTGGCCACGGATTTTCGCGGATTCACACGGATAAAACTTCGGACGCGTCCGTTTCCAGGCACCACAAGCCGCCTTCCCAGCTTTATTTTTTCAAGGGTGGATCCGTGTTAATCCGTGAGATGCGTGGCCTGTTTTCGCCGTGGGAAGGTTTATAATTCCACGTTTTGACTTTGAAAGAATACGGAGTTGATCATGGCTGATGCCGGTCCACTTAGAGACATTCGCATTCAACTCAAGACGCGGATGGATAAGGCAGTGGAAGACTTCCGCAAGGCGATGGCAGGGACTCGCACCGGGCGGGCCTCGGTGCACATGCTGGACGCGGTCAGCGTGGACTACTACGGTTCGCAGATGCCGCTGAACCAGATTGCCCAGGTGCACGCGCCCGAGCCGCAACTCATCACCGTGCAGCCCTTTGATCCCAGCTCACTGGCTGCGATCGAGAAGGGCATACGCACCGCCGATCTCGGGTTGAATCCCATGAACGACGGCAAGATCATCCGCGTGCCGGTGCCGCCCCTTACCGAAGAGCGCCGCAAGGATATGGTCAAACATCTGCACAAGATGCTGGAAGAACACCGCACCGCGGTGCGCAATATCCGACGCGACGGCAACGACGCCATCAAGAAGGCCACCAAGGACAAGAAGATTGCCGAGGACGACGAGAAACGGGCGATGGACGAAATCCAGAAGCTGACCGACGACGAAATCAAAAAGATGGAAGAAATGAGCAAGGCAAAAGAAAAAGAAGTGATGGAAATCTAGGGACAGGCGTCGGGCGTCAGACGTCGGACCTCCGTTCAGAACCAACTGAAAACGATCGAACCGGGATTTTTCTGTACGGCTCATGAGTTTCCACGAGAGTCCTGGGTGTTCGAGCGATTTACCTGCAGTTTCGACCCTGCTTTTGTCACTCAGATAGGGAAGAAAACCCCGCCCAAGCGGTTCGCAGGCTTGGGGACGAGTTCCAGCGGGCGGCCTCGGCCGCCGGTTTTTTTCAAGGTTATAATCATTGCCACGATGAAGAAGGTAGTGCACGCCGCCTGTCCGCATGATTGTCCTGATGCCTGCGGCGTGCTGATCACGGTGGAGGACGGGCGTGCCACGCGGATTCAGGGCGACCCCGCGCATCCCGTGACCCGTGGTTTCCTGTGTGCCAAGGTGGCCAAGTATCTGGACCGGGTGTACTCGCCCGATCGGGTGCTTTATCCCATGCGGCGGGTGCGGCCGAAGGGTCTCGCGGGCGAGTCGCCCGCGGCCACACAAACCTTCGAGCGCATTTCCTGGGACCAGGCGCTCGACGAAATTGCTTCGCGGTTCCGTACCATTTCTTCCGAGTTTGGGAGTGAGGCCATTCTGCCTTACTCATATGGCGGCACTCTGGGCGCGCTCAATGGCGCATCCATGGACCGGCGGTTCTTCCATCGTCTGGGGGCGTCGCAGCTGGCCCGCAATATCTGCTCCGCGGCGGGCGAGGCGGGACTGAAATCCGTTACCGGCATCAAGCTGGGCACCGATCCGGAGCAGTTCACGCATTCCCGCTACATCATTGCGTGGGGTGCGAACATCCACGGCAACAACGTCCACTTGTGGCCATTCATCGCCGAAGCGCGGCGCAAGGGAGCCAGGCTGGTGGTGATTGATCCTTACCGCACCCGCACCGCAGCCTGCGCGGACTGGTACCTGCCCATCAATCCCGGCACCGACGCGGCGCTGGCCCTGGGCATGATGCACGTCATCATCAGTGACGGATTGCACGATGCTGATTATCTTGCCCGCTACACCGTGGGCTTCGAGCAGCTTCGCGACAAAGTGCAGGAATACCCGCCGGAGCGGGTGGCGAAGTGGACGGGCATTGCGGCGGCTGACATTGCCAAACTTGCCCGCGAGTATGCGAACACGCATCCGGCGGTGATCCGGGTGAACTATGGGGTGCAGCGCTCCGAGGGTGGCGGCATGGCCACACGCGCCATCACCATGCTCCCCTGCGTTACCGGCTCGTGGAAAGAAGTTGGCGGCGGGCTTCAGCTTTCGACCAGCGGCGCCTTTGGACTGAACCGCGACGCGCTGGATCGCACCGATCTGATGGAGAAAGCTCTGGGAAGGGCCGCTCGCACCGTCAACATGGTGGAACTGGGCACGGCACTCAACACGCTGAACAACCCGCAGATAAAGGCACTCTTTGTTTACAACTCGAATCCGGCGGCGGTCTGTCCCGACCACAACCAGGTCATTCGAGGCTTGCAGCGTCCGGATTTATTCACCGTGGTGCACGAGCAGTTCTTCACTGATACCGTCGATTATGCCGACATCGTTCTTCCCGCGACCACGTTTTTCGAGCACAAAGACCTGCAGGGAGCCTATGGGCACTACTATCTGCAAATGTCGGACGCAGCCATCGAGCCGCTGGGCGAATGCCGCTCTAACGTGGAAGTGTTTCGCGCCCTGGCCGGCCGCATGGGGTTTGGCGAGGACTGCTTCCAGGACTCCGTTGACCAGATGATTGATGCCGCTCTGCATTCCGACAACCCACGGCTTCGCGGAATTGACCGGGAGAGGTTGGAGCGGGAAGGGCATGTCAGGCTGAATTTTGAAAATCAGTCTTCAGTTTCCAGTTCTCAGTTCTCGGATTTCCTGCCTTTCGCGGAAGGGAATTTCGGGACGAAGAGTGGAAAGGCTGAGCTTTACAGCGAGGATCTTAAGGCCCAGGGGATGGACCCGGTGGCTGCATTTACCCCTCCGGATGAATCTCGGCACGGTTTGCGGGCGAGGCAGTTTCCCCTCGAGCTTTTGGCCCGCAAGGCGGACAACTTCCTGAATAGCACGTTTTGCAATTTGCCGGTGGTCCAGGAGATGGAAGAAGCCGGATTGCTGGAGATGAGCGCGGCCGATGCCAGGGCGCGTCGCATCGTCGATGGCGATGTGGTGCGGGTCTTCAATGACCGTGGAGACATCACGCTGCGGGCCCGGGTGGATGGCGCGGTGCAGGCGGGAGTGGTTTCTGCTAAGCTCCACTGGGCCAAGCTAAACTCGGGAAGCCGCAACATAAATGTACTTACTTCGGAAAAACTTACGGACCTAGGCAACTCCGCCACGTTTTATTCCGTCTTGGTTGAAGTAGAGCTCGTTAAACCGTCTCCCTGATGCGGGAGCGGTTTGGACGGTCTCCACGGCTCTACCGTATAATTGCCACTTTCCATACTCCCAGGATCCGAGGTAGTAACGATTCTTCGTTTTCATCAGGATAGCCCTGTAGTGACGAAGAGCAGGTCGGGCCATGCGTGGCCTGTTCCGGCTGGGGCATCGCCTTCATCTTCTTCAATCATAAAGATTTGTAAAGCGCGATGGCCTTTTCTGCTTCTCTTTCTGTTGTTGTGTGCAACGGGATGGGGGCAACAGGATTTAATCACCGAAATCGTGATCCACGGGAACCGGCGCATTCCGGCGGAAACCGTGCGGGGACGCATTTTCACCCGTCCCGGCGACGTCTATGACGCGGCTGCCCTGGAACGCGACTTTAACTCCTTGTGGAATACGGGATATTTCGAAGACATCCGCTTCGAGCGCGAGCAGACTCCCAAAGGCTGGCGCCTTCATGTGTACGTCAAGGAGCGCCCGACCATCAGCGAGATCGATTATCTGGGTCTGAGCTCGGTTTCGAAGAGCGATGTGTTGGACCGTTTCAAGGAGCGCAAGGTAGGACTCTCGCCCGAAAGCCAGTACGATCCGACCAAGGTAAAGAAAGCGGAGGTCACGATCCGGGAGTTGCTTTCCGAGCATGGCCGGCAGTTTGCCACCGTACGCACCGAAATCCAGCCCATCCCGCCCGCTAAGGTCAGCGTCACCTTTGTGGTGAAGGAGGGCCCCAAGGTGAGCGTGGGCAAGATTACGTTTATCGGCAACCACCATGTCAGCTCGCGGGTCCTGCGTGGCGCCATGAAGAATCTGAAGCCGATCGGGATTCCGCACTCCATCTTCCTGGAAAATATCTTTGCCAAGACTTACGACGCCACCAAACTGGACGAGGATACGGAACGGGTGCGGGCGGAATTCCAGAACCGCGGCTACTTCAAGGTGGTGGTACAGGATGCCAAGACGGAAATTCATGACACCGGTCATCCGGGATTTCACATCCCCCTGTTGATGAAGGGGGCAGGCAAAGCCGTTGACATCACCATTCCCATCGATGAAGGCGAGCAGTATCGCCTGGGCGAAATCACGTTCAAGGGCAACGAGGAGGTCAAAAACATCAAGGCCTTGCGCTCGCTTTTCCCCATGAAGGACGGCGACATCTTCTCGCGTGAAAAAGTGGCCAAGGGTTTGGACAACCTGCGCAATGCGTATCGCGAGCTGGGCCACATCAACTTTACTTCGATTCCCAACACCACCTTCGACGAAGGTAAGAAACTGGTCAATCTTTCCATCGATATCGACGAGGGCAAGAAGTTCTATGTCCGCAGAATCGAATTTGCCGGCAATACCACCACCCGCGACAAGGTGATCCGGCGCGAGGTGGCGCTCGAAGAAGGGCAGGTTTACGACGAGCGGTTGTGGAAGCTGAGCCTGCTGCGGCTCAACCAGTTGGGATATTTCGAGCAGTTGAAGCCCGACGATCCCAACGTCACTGAAACCCACCTGGACGAAAAAAATGGCACGGTTGACCTTACGCTTAAGGTCCATGAGAAGGGCAAGAACAGCATAGGGCTGAACGGCGGAGTGAGCGGACTGGCCGGCGCCTTCATCGGGATTAACTACAGCACCAACAACTTCCTGGGCCTGGGCGAAACCCTGGCGGTCCAGACCAGTATCGGCAATGCGCAGCGCATTCTGTCGTTCAGCTTCACCGAACCCTATCTTTTCGATCGCCCCATTCAGGGCGGCTTTTCGGTCTTCACCCAGAAATTCAACTATAACGAGGCCCGGCAGACAGCGATCTTCACCGGTCAACAGGTGAATCTGCCGTCCGCGTATCTGAACAACCTGCAGAACTACACTCAGTCCAGTACGGGCTTCACCGGGTCACTGAGCTACCAGTTGCACCATTCGTTCAAGCGCATTGGCATAACCTACTCCTTCGACCGGTCCTCCATCGTCGCGTTGAGCAATGCGTCGAAAATATTGTTCACCGACTTGGCCTTTCGCGGGATAAGCGGCCCCAATTCACTGGAAGGCATCATCACCAGCAAAGTTCTGCCCAACTTTTCGTTCAGTACCATCGACAGCCCGATCTCGCCTCACCGTGGGACGAGCGTGTTTCTGGGCGGGGAAATTGCCGGCCTGGGGGGGACGGTGCGGTCGATCCGACCTATCGTTCAGTACAAACACTTCAAACCCATGCAGAAGGGCCGCAATACGATTGGCTTTAACTTTCAGGGTTCGTTTCTCACCGGTTATGGCGGCGTGGTGGCTCCGCCCTTTCAGCGCTTCTACCTGGGCGGCGAAAATGACATACGCGGCTTCGATATCCTGACGGTTTCGCCCGTGGCTTTTCTTCCCAGCAAGAGCAGCATCGCGTTGCGGAACCCCGACGGCAGCGTGGTCCCCAAAGACCCGGCCAACCCGCTTCGCGGCAGCTACACGATTCCGGTCCCGGTGGAGCGAATTGTGTTTCCTGGCGGCGACGCCAGTCTGGTCACGAACCTGGAATACCGGATCACGATTGCGGGGCCGGTGGCGTTAGCGCCATTCATGGACTTGGGCATGAATCCCATCATCCGGGGCTCGCAGTTGCGCATTAATCCCGGGCAGTTGGCCGACATCAACAACACCCTGTTTGGCTGTCCCGCGCTCGATATTGCGCTGAATTGCACTGGCGGACATCTCCAGACTCCTCAGTTTTCCCAAAATCTGCAAGTGGTGAGCTCTACCAACTGGAAGCCCAGGATGTCCACCGGGTTGGAATTGCAGGTGTTTCTGCCCATCGTCAATGCCCCGTTCCGGGTTTATTGGGCGTACAACCCGCTGCGGTTGGACAATATCACTCGCGGCCCGGTGCCTATTACGCGCGACATGTTCCCGCCGGGAGCAGCGGGAGACTTCACCTTCCAGCAGGCGTCGCGCAGTCTGGCACCTGAGTTTCAATTACGCGAGCCGCGCAAGACGTTTCGCTTCAGCGTGGCGACGACGTTCTAGGCGGGCGTCGGGCGTCGGATGTCGCACCTTAAGTGCCAGTACCCGCACTTACCTTTTTTGGCAGAACGACGTCCGAAGTCTGACGCCTGACGTCCGACATTGGTTTGACCTCGGGCGGAGGCTATACCTATAATGGGAATATCCACGCCCTGATGAACGCAGCCAACGGGGTGGTTACCACGCCGCTTCAGGTTCGGCGTGAGGCGCTGGGAACTCTGGCCCAGTCTCTTCCGTTGACAGCGAACGGTCGGGTTAATGATTAGGCGCGGCCAGCATTGGCTTGTATGAAAAATCTAACCAGTTTCCCAGGATAAATTTCCAAGGAGTTCAAAATCAACCACATGACAAGCAAGTTCGCGCGATTTCTTATGTCCGCTGTATTCGCCACATCGGTCGCGGCCCTGGCCCAGACCGCCCCATTGCCCGCGGCCCCGAGCGCCGCAGCCAGCAATGCCGCAGCCCCCGCCGTCACCAACGCTACCGGAACCCGGATGGGGACGGTTAATGTCGAGCAGGCCATCTTCGCCACCAACGAAGGCCAGCGCGACTTCGAAGCTCTGACCAAAAAGCTGGAGCCCAAACAAACCGAACTCAAGAACCAGAACGATGAAGTCGAGAGTCTGAAGAAGCAGCTCAATGACAAGGGCAGTACCCTGAACGATGAAAGCCGGGGCACCCTGGTAAAGCAGATTGAGCAGAAGCAGAAATCCCTGGAACGGTCGGTGCAGGACGCGCGCGAAGATGCCCAGAACCAGCAGAACGAAATCGCGCAGCGCATTCTGCAGAAGATGGGACCGATGCTGGTGAAATATGCCGCCGACAATGGTTTCGGAGTGATCATCGACACTTCGAATCCCTGGCCCAACGGGCCCGTGCTTTGGGCTGGACCGGCGGTGGATATCACCCGGCCGGTGGTTGAGCTGTACAACGCGCAGTCAGGTGTGCCGGCGCCGGCTCCGAGGCCAGCTGCAACCAGACCGTCAACGCCCTCGGCAAGGCCGGCGACCACAACTCCGGCTGCGCCCAAGCCACAAGGCACTCAACCCAAGAAGTAGCCTTGCAACCGTAGTTTTGGAAAGTGCTTTCTCCCGACACTCGGTGTCGCGAAAAAGGAAAAACAAGCTGACTGCGGGTGTCCGTCCTCGTCGTTCCGGTTTCTGGAACGACAGGGCGGGCGACGTTCAGTAATAAGAAGAGATTCAGGTAACGCTCCCACCCTGTCTCTCCAAAGAACGGAGAGACGAGGGTGGGGCACCCCTGGCGCAGCCCCTCCGCAACTCAATCTCTTTCCATGGCGACGGTGCCCCACCATCCATGATTCCGTCGTCCTCCGGGCCCGCATACGCCGCAGGCTCGGGAGTAGCACAGGCGTAACCTCGTGAGCTGCGGGATGGCCGCTATAATCGCCTTACGTGGCTACCGCTGAAATATTGAAGCGTACGGCGACCCGACCCACCTGGGCCCAGGTGTCGCTCGAGAACCTGCGTTACAACTTCGGCGTTGTCCAACAGCATATCGGAGCGGGCATAACTGTTTGCGCGGTAGTCAAGGCAGATGCCTACGGCCACGGTGCAACGGAATGCGCGCGCGCCCTCGAGGAAGAAGGAGCGCGCTGGCTGGGCGTCACTTCACTCGATGAAGCGATTCCCCTGCGCGATGCCGGCATTCGCACCCGCATCCTCTTAATGACCGGATTCTGGCGCGGCGAGGAAGAAGAAATCATTCGCCTGCAACTGACGCCCACGGTTTGGGAACCGGGGCAGGTCGAGTTGCTGGAAAAGGCTGCTGCCGGCCTGGGCTTACCCCGACTAGCGGTGCACCTGAAAGTGGACACCGGCATGGGCCGGCTGGGCGTCGATCCCGAAGACTTGTACCCGGTGTGTTCGGCGTTGAAGTCTTCGCCCCACCTGCTGCTGGAGGGTCTTTCCACCCACCTGGCTTCTTCCGAAGTGCTGGACGCGCCTTCGGTGAATGAGCAGTTGCAAAAGTTCGAACAGGTGCGAAGCCTGGTGCGTAACGAGGGATTCGATCCTCCGCTGATTCACGTGGCCAACACCGGCGCCGTGATTTCCCGGCGCGAGTCGTGGAACACCATGGTGCGTCCGGGAATCGCGCTCTATGGTTACCACCTGCCTTTCGAGCGGGCGGGAAGAGAAGTCAGCGGCGCCAAGCTGCGGCTGGACGTAAAGCCGGTGCTCACCTGGAAGACACGCATCCTCTCGCTGCGCGACGTGCGCGCCAACCAGGCCCTGGGGTACGGCGGCACGTATGTGACCAAGGCCCCGGCGCGCATTGCCGTGCTGCCCGTCGGCTACGCCGATGGCTTGAATCGCGCTCTGTCATCCCGTGGACGCGTGATCGTGCGTGAGCATTATGCTCCTATCGTAGGCCGCATCTCGATGGATTTGACTCTGGCGGATGTGACCGGCCTGCCGGGCGTTTCCGTGGGCGACGAAGTGGTGCTCCTCGGCGCTCTGGATGGTTTGAGCGTGGACGCACGCGAGCACGCCGAACTGGCCAACACGAATGTGTACGAAATTCTTTGCGCGATTTCCAAGCGAGTGCCGCGGAAGTATAGCTAGCGGTTGGCTGGTGGCCGTCCTCAACTTCGTAGCGCCGGCATCCTGCCGGCTGGCTCGGGGGCATCTTGCCCCCGGAGGCGGGCAGGATGCCTGCCTGACAGCCGGCGAGACGCCGGTGCTACGACGTTGGACAAGAGGGTCCGACCCACACTTCCCACCTCTCTTTGCTATCCTGATAACAATGCCTTCGCGCTACGAGCAGTGGATGGTTGACTGGGAAACCCGCCTCACCTCGGTGGACAACAACCGCGTGGTGCGTCCGCTGGAGTGGGGAGTCGAGTGGGCGCGGGACTGGCCGTGCCGCAATGGCTTCGCTCCCGGACATGTTCCGGGAAAAGGTGATTCGGAGAAATTCCTGCGCGAGTACAACCAGCGCATCGTGGCCTCAAGCGACGAGTTTTACTCTTATATTTCACCTTCGGATTTTCGCCTGGAGCGCCGTGAGGTCCAGGTCTTCAGCACGCGGGAAGTGCCGGACCCGGGCCTGGAAGCGAAAGTGCGCGGCACGCACGCGAATTTTCTGCGCTTCACTTCGCCGGTGCACTCGCCTTATCCGGAAAACAATCTGGCGAATGCGCGCTGGTTTCCGGCGCGCGGCCGGCGGGCCGTGGTGCTGCTGCCGCACTGGAATTCCGATGCGCTGGCCTACACCGGGCTGTGCCGCGTGCTGAACCTGATGGGCATCGCGGTGCTGCGCCTGAGCATGCCGTATCACGACATCCGCATGCCCGCGGACACGCGCCGCGCCGACTACGCAGTTTCCGCCAACATCGGGCGCACCCTCGACGCCTGCCGCCAGGCGGTGGTGGACGTGCGCTGCTGCCTGGACTGGCTGGAGCTGAAGGGATACAGCCGCCTCGGCATCCTGGGCACCAGCCTAGGATCCTGTTATTCATTTCTTGCCGCCGCGCACGATCCCCGCATTCGCGTGGCCGCTTTCAATCATGCCTCGACCAACGTCGCGGACGTGGTCTGGCACGGGCAATCCACGCGCCACATCCGCCAGGGTCTCGAAACGCAAATTGACCTCGAACGGCTGCGCGCGTTGTGGAGCGGCATCAGTCCGATTTCTTATTTCGAACAGTTCGCCCGCTGGCCCAAGAAGTCCCTCATTATTTACGCGAAGTACGACATGACTTTTCTGCCGGGGCTTTCGCGCGATGCGGTAGCGGAGTTCGAACGTTACGGACTGGACCACAAAGTCGTGGTCCTGCCTTGCGGCCATTACACCACCGGCGAGACACCTTACAAATATATGGATGGCTGGCAGCTGGTTTCGTTCTTGCGGACAGCGTTTGAAAGTGCGTGAAAGCTTCTAGCTTCTAGCTCCTGGCTTCTAGCTGTTTAGCCTTTATCTGACATCGTCCATCGCGGGATCTATCCTGCTAACGACGAAAGCTGAGCTAGAATGAGTTGAGGTGGCTGAGGGTTTTAATCCGCCGGCAGAAACCGAGAGCAGGTAGCTAGAAGCTAGAAGCCAGAAGCTAGAAGCTAGAAGCTGGAAGCCAGCAGCTCAAAAGGCAAATCATGAAAACTGACCGCATGTCACTCCCGCTCAACGAGGCCGATCCGCAAATTGCGGCTGCCATCGACAATGAAGTTCGCCGACAGCACGAAGGACTGGAGCTGATCGCGTCCGAGAACTTTGTCAGCGAGGCCGTGCTTGAGGCCATGGGCTCGGTGTTCACCAATAAGTACGCCGAGGGCTATCCCGGCAAGCGCTACTACGGCGGATGCGAGTTTGCCGACGTGGTGGAAGAGTTGGCGCGAGAGCGGGCCAAGAAGCTTTTCGGAGCGGAGCACGCCAATGTGCAGCCTCACGCCGGGTCGCAGGCCAACATGGAGGCCTACGCGGCGGTGCTGCAGCCGGGCGATACCATCCTCGGACTAAATCTGGCCCACGGCGGACATCTGACTCACGGCCATCATCTGAATTTTTCCGGCAAGACCTACCGCATCGTGCCTTATGGCGTGACCAAAGAAACCGAGACCATCGATTACGACGACCTGGAAAAGCTGGCGGAAAAAGAGCGGCCGAAGCTGATCATCGGCGGGGGCAGCGCATATCCCCGCATCATCGATTTTGCCCGCATGCGGCAGATTGCCGATAAAGTGGGCGCACTTTACCTCGTGGATATGGCGCACTTCGCCGGACTGGTTGCGGGCGGCGTGCATCCTTCGCCCGTGCCGCATGCGCATATCGTCACCACCACCACGCACAAAACCTTGCGCGGACCTCGCGCCGGCATGATCCTGAGCAAACAGGAATTCGCCGCTGCCATCGACAAAGTTGTGTTTCCCGGAATGCAGGGCGGCCCGCTGGTCCACATCATTGCGGCCAAGGCGGTCAGCTTTCTCGAAGCGATGCAGCCAGAATTCCGGGAATACGCGCGGCAGATCGTGGCCAACGCAAAAGTGCTGGCCGAAACGCTGGCGGCGGAAGGCTTCCGCATAATTTCCGGGGGCACCGACACTCATCTGATGCTGGTGGATGTGTTTTCTAAGGGGATACTCGGCAGCGAAGCAGAGAAAGCCCTGGGCGAGGCCGCTATCACGGTCAACAAGAACGCCATCCCGTTCGACACCAATCCGCCCATGAAGCCGAGCGGCATACGCATTGGCACGCCTGCGCTCACCACTCGCGGCATGAAGGAAGAAGAGATGAAGCAGGTAGGACGCTGGATCTCGGAGGCCCTGCATCATCGCACTGAAGCGGCGGTGCTGGGCAAGATACGCAAGCAGGTCTTGAGTCTGGCGGAGGCCTTTCCGCTTTATCCGGAGCGGCGCGCGAAGGCGCAGGTGGAAGTACGGGCCTAGTATAAAATCGCGGATGGACGTCCCGTGGCGATGTCACAACCCGCGCCGAGGGCGAGACGCCCTTCGGGACAGCCGGCAAGATGCCGGCGCTACTTGACTGACCCACCGGTGCGACCCGCCATTGACGTGCAATACTTCGTTCAGAAAGGTTCTCGTAGCGGCGCCGTCTCGGCGGCTGTCCGGCGGGCGTCTCGCCCGCCGCGGATCAAACTTTGACGGGCGACGACGCCCGTCCTCCATTTGCTGGCCCAACCGCGTGCTCTGTGGTTAAATCTCCCCGTGAAGGTCGCCATCGATATCCGGCGGATGACTGAATTCGGCGTGGGCACTTACACGCGCAATATTGTGCGGGCGCTGGGCCGGCTGGATAGCGAAAGCAAATACTTCCTGATCGGCCCGCCGGAAAAAGTGGCCGAGATCGGTCCGCTTCCGCCTAATTTTCACACTGTACCCCTGCTGGGCAACGATGCCACGATCAAGAACTACTTCGACTACCGGGCCATCCTCAAGCGCCTGCATTGCGACCTGGTGCATATTCCGCACCTGTTCTGGCTGCCGCGAAACCTGCCCTGTCCTTATGTGATGACCGTGCACGATGTGCTGGATCACATGTACCGGGCCCGCGACCAGTCCGGATTCAAGCGCTCGCTGCATTTTTACCTGACCCACCGCGCGTTGAAGGGAGCGGCGCGGATTTTCGCTGTCTCCAATTTCACCAAGAGCGAAGTGGAGAAGCTGTTCGCCATTCCCGCCGCTCGCACGGAAGTGGTGTACAACGCGATTGACGAACGCTTCCTGCGCGGCCATGCCAGCGACGCTGACCGGCAGTTGCTGGCGGAACGCTATCTGGTCAACCATCCGTTCCTGCTCTACACCGGCCGCATCAGCCCGCACAAGAACGTGGTCCGGATCATCGAGGCCTTTTCCGCGCTGAAAGCGGAACTGGAGAAGGAAGGGCTGTTTCCCGGACTGAAGTTGATCATCATCGGGGACGAACTGTCCAAGCATCCTGACCTGCGCCGCACCGTGATTCGCAGCCGCATGCAGACCGACGTGCGCTTCATGGGATTCGTGCCCATCGAAGTGCTGCGAATTTTTTACGATGCAGCGAAAATCTTCGTGTTCCCATCGCTCTACGAGGGATTTGGACTGCCGCCGTTGGAAGCCATGGCGCACGGCACGCCGGTGGTGACTTCGAACACGTCCTCGCTGCCCGAGGTGGTGGGCAACGCCGCCGTGCTGGTGAATCCGGAAAACGTTTTTGAGATCATGCGCGCGCTGCATCGCGTGCTGGTGGACCAGGCGCTGCGCGACAAACTCAAGGCGCGGGGCTACGAGCAGGCCAAGCGGTTTTCCTGGGAAGCAGCCGCCCGCCAGATTCTCCGCGTGTATCACGAAGTGTCGGAAAAAAGGCCGGCGCCGCCTCCGCTGGCGAACGAACGGGAAGCCATCTCCCGCGCGGCCAACCCCTAGGCGAACTCAGGCATTCTTGAGCAAGGGCTGTCCCGGAGAATTAAATTCCAGGCGATGCAGTTTGGCGGCGATGCGGGTGCGATCGGCTTCGGAGGAAGCGGCAGCGTGCCGTTTTCTCAGCTTGGCAACCTTTTCATTACGGGTGCGGCGACGCCGGATTTCAGGCCGGCGGCTGGGTGCGGACATAAGTGCTCCTCATCTCTGAATCGACAACCAGTCTATCATCTGGGGTTCCCGCGGACGGGTGACCGGCACGCGGGTGACAAGGCGAGGCAGTTCAGGACAGTTGAGCCTACCCGGGAGAACGGAATCTGCGGATGAGCAAAGTGTGTCGATCGGAGCGGTAAAAGCCGAGCACATAGATGGTCGCTTTCCCCTTGGTCGAATAAATGACCTGACGAATGCGCAGCAGGGGAGCGCCGCGCGGGACCGCGCAGAGTTCCGCAGTCCTCGCGTCCGCGGCGGTGGCATCCACTTCTTCGTCGGCATGGGCCAGTTCTATGCCGTAGTCGTGTTCCAGGGTGGCAAACAGCGAATTGCGTCCCAGGCCGGCGGAAACCAGACCGCCGAATTCTTCGGCCGACAGATAGCAGGCTTCCAGAGCGAAGGGTTCGTCGGCCGCCTGGCGCAAGCGTTCCACCTTGACCAGCGGGCTGTTGGGGGGAAGGGAAAGACGGGCCGCAATTTCCGGCTCTTTTTCGATCAACTTGATGCACAGAAGGCGCGAGCAAGCCACCAGGCCGCGGCTGGCCATCTGCTCGGTGTAACTCATCAGCTTGTTGAAATGGATCTTGGGAGGCGCCACGAAAGTTCCGGCGCCGCGCCGCCTTTCCACGATGCCCTCGCGCTCCAGCGAAGTCAGGGCGTGGCGCGCCGTCATCAGGCTTACCTGATGGATCCTGGCCAGCTCCCTTTCAGAATCCACCACATCGCCCGGCTTCAGTTGCCCGGTCTCGATGCGTTTCCAGATGACGCCGCGGATTCTTTTGTAAGCCGGGGTCCCGTTTCGGCCGTTCTGTGCCATGAATAATTCTGACCTCGCGAAACAAATTTGAACACTCAACAGTTGTGATTGCTCTTGCTGGCGCTGCATCGGTAAGATGCGAAAAGCAATTTACGAATCCTCCCATTCATTCGTTCCGCACATTACCCGGCCCTCCTTTGCGAATGCGGCACTTTGCCGGGAACTGCGGCATCCAGCGCCTGATAAGCGGCCCCCCAAATCGGGGCATCTTCATTCAGGACCACATAGATAGGAATGCGAGCCAGCACCGGCGAGAGCAAGGTCTTGTCGCAGAAGGCGCGGAAGAATGTTCCGTCCTTCAGCTTGGGCAAAATCTTGGGAGCGATTCCACCCGCGACATAGACCCCACCGAAAGCCAGGGCGCGCACGGCCAGGTTTCCTGCCTCGGCGCCGTAGGCTTCGGTCCACAGGTCCATGGTCGCGACACAAACTTTGCAGGTGCCCGCACAGGCCTGTTCGGCGATCTCGCGAGCGCCGTCACCGTCGCCGTCAAACGAAGGATGGCGAACTGCGGGATCGAG
>Ga0207657_10002159_pt1 | contig 21321 bp, 16 predicted proteins | sample KBSC33metaG_FD_184316 | JGI IMG/M metagenome (GOLD analysis project Ga0207657, IMG submission 184316) | Corn rhizosphere microbial communities from Kellogg Biological Station, Michigan, USA - KBS C3-3 metaG (SPAdes) (version 2) | ecosystem: Host-associated > Plants > Roots > Rhizosphere > Soil ... | reverse complement strand
AAACCGCCGACCGGATGCAGATCTACAAGTACGTCGTGCACATGGTCGCCCACGCCTACGGCAAGACCGCGACCTTCATGCCCAAGCCGATCGCCAAGGATAACGGCAGCGGCATGCACACTCACATGTCGATCTGGAAAGCCAAGAAGCCGCTGTTCGCGGGCAACGGCTATGCTGGCCTTTCGGAAACGGCCCTCTATTTCATCGGCGGCGTGATCAAACACGCTCGCGCGCTCAACGCGTTCACCAACCCGACGACGAACAGCTACAAGCGGCTGGTTCCCGGCTTCGAGGCGCCGGTGCTGCTCGCTTATTCGAGCCGCAACCGTTCCGCTTCCTGCCGAATCCCGTACGGCGCGGGCGAAAAGGCGAAGCGGGTCGAGTTCCGCTTCCCCGACGCGCTCGCCAACCCATACCTCGCTTATTCGGCGTTGCTGATGGCCGGCCTCGACGGGATCCAGAACCGGATCCATCCGGGCGATCCGATGGACAAGAACCTCTACGACCTCCCGCCACAAGAGCTCGTCAACGTGCCGACGGTGTGCGGGTCGCTACGCGAAGCGCTCGTCAGCCTGCAGAACGATCGCGCCTTTCTGACCAAGGGCGACGTGTTCAGCGACGACCAGATCGACGCTTACGCGGAGCTGAAATGGGAGGAAGTCATGCGCTGGGAGACCACTCCCAGCCCGGTCGAATTCGACATGTATTATTCGAGTTAATTTTGAGGTAAGCTCCAACTTTCGGGACGCCGATGGGGGGAACCCTCCCACCTTCCCTTTCCTCCCATCGGCATCGCGAATCACCCCTTTTTCCGTTCTCCGGTCGTTCCAGCATCGGAGCGCCTCAAAGTGCACGAATCCGTAACCATAGCCTCTGTATAGGGGGCGCTTCTGCGTGCGCGTTTCGGAGTAGGCATGAATATCAGGGCCAAGATTTTCGGCGGCGTCGATCCGTCCGAGCAGCCCCTCCTGCCGACAAAGAGGCCAAAGGGTGCGAGGTTCGACCAGCTCGACACCGTCCCCGTGAGGCGCGAATCGCGCGATCGCCTCGACAGCAGGACCGAAGACCGCCATCGCCTTGTCGGCGAGCGTGCGAAGGTCACCCATGACGGCACCGACTATGAGGTCGAGCTGGTGAACCTGTCAGGCGGCGGAGCGATGATTTCGGCGGCCTTCGAATCGATGCTGTGGGACCGTGTCGACCTTCACCTCGGCAATCACGGCACGATCGAATGCGTCGTCCGCTGGATGCGCGACGGCAACATCGGCCTCGAGTTTGCCCACGAGACGCGCCTCGACTGGCCTTCGGACCAGGTCGCGATCGTGCTTCGGCACGTCATCGAACGCACCTTCCCACATATCGCGTTCCCGGAGTCGGAGGAACCGCCGGCTCGACCGGAGCGAGCTCCTGTCCCGGTGGAAGCGGAGAGAAGTCTCGTCAACGAGCATCGCTCCGCGCCGCGGCACCCGCTGATCTGGAACGGCACGCTGCACCATGATTTCCAGAGCGATCCGATCCGCGTCCGCAACATCTCTGAAACCGGGGCGATGATCGAAATCGACGGCCAGGTCCGCGTCGGTGGCGAACCGCTGCTCGAGCTCAGTCCGGCGGTGTCGCTGTCCGCCACGGTCGAATGGGCCGTAGGTGACCAGGTCGGCCTGCGGTTCCACTCTCCATTCGACATGAACCTTCTTGCCGAATCGCGGCCGACGATCGCGTCGACGACCTGGACACCCCCCACCTATCTCCAGAGCGCCGAGGAGGAACAAGAAGAGGACGACCCCGGCCAGGACCGTTGGGGGCGCCTCAATCTCTATCAGTTGCGGCAGGAGCTAGAGGGCTTCCTCAAGCACTAGCCGCCCGGCCGGACGTAGATCACGCCGACCTCGTCGTGCGCGAGCCGCCGCCAACCGGAGCGGTCGAGGAGGGCAATCAGCGACTTGTCGCCGTCCGGAAGCATCGCCCAACTGATATTCCAGCGCTGAACCGCTCTCGCGAACGCCTGCGCGTCGCCGTGCGTGATGTGCGAATAATCGACCACCAACGCATCGCCGTACATGTCGCCGCGTCCGTCGACGTAGGGCCGGATGCCGGAAAGGATGAGCGGTCCCCCCATCGAGTAGCCGTTGAGCACCGGCTGGGACCGCAGCTGCGGCGGGACGGCGGCAATCAGGTGCCACGGGTTGGCCTCGTTCTCCGGTGGGCTCAGCGGCATGATCGCGCGGGCGCAGACAAGTAGTGCCGCACCACCGGCAAGCACCCATCGAAGCTCGGGCTTCATCTCGCCCGGCTGCTCCGCAGCACGCGCGAATCCCGCGGGCAGCAGCATCGACGCGACGATCGCGAGCATCGCCTGGTGCCGGACCTGGAGCAGCGCAAGGCCGAGCAGGCTCGCGAGCAGCACCCAGCGAACCCACGGCAGTCGCGGCCGCTTCCACACGATTAGCGCCAGCGCGACGCCCAGGACGGCGAAGAAGTATGGTGTCCGCGACAGGCTCGACGGTTTCCACTCGTCGATCAGCGGCAGCATCTGTAGCTGCGTGAAGCGCAGCGGGTGGACGACACCTTCGACCCCGTTGCCGTTGATGAAGACGGCCGCAAGGCAGCAAAAGCCAAAGATCAGCCACTGCCGTGTGGCCCGCCGCTTGTCGGCTGAGTCGACCAAAGCTTCGAGACCGAACGCCGCGGCAATGGCGAGTCCGAAGACGAACCCGCCGTGGAGGTTCGCCCACAGGCTCATCAGCAGAGCGGCGATCAGCGGAGGGGCGCGGTCCTGCTCACGTGCGCGCAGCATCAGCCAGGTCCAGAAGGCGAGCAGCGGCCAGGTCAGCACATGCGGCCTGGCCAACAGCATCGGGATCACCACGAAATCCATCGCGACAATCGGCAGCAGCGCGAGGCGGACCCAGCGGCTGGCATTCAGATAAACCGCCGCATGGAGCGCGATCAGGGCCGCCGTCACCACCGCCGCAACTCCGGCATAGCGTGCCAGCGAGAATGCCGAGGCGTAGATCACCTCGGAGAGCCATTCGATCGGGACCCACGGCTTTCCGGCCCAGGTGAACGAAAACGGGTCCGTGTGCGGGATCGCATGGTGAGCGAGGATCCAGCGGCCGGTCGCGATATGCCAGCTGACGTCGCCGTCGTTGAAGATAGTCTTAGAGCTGCCGAGCACTGCAGGAATCAGCAACACCGCGACGAACAGCGCGAGTGGCGAGCGGCGCGGAGGCGAGCCGGCTGTGTCCTCAGCCACGGCCGTTCGCGCGCGCCCGCTCAGCCGCCCGGCTGCCGTAGATCGCGTAGAGCACAAGGCCGATCACCTGCGCCGTCAGGAAGAACAGCTGAGTGCGGTTCGGAAGGCTGATGAAGAGATAGAGGCAGCCGAGGATTCCAACCGGTCCGACGACCCAGGCGAGCGGCGTCCGGAACTTGCGCTCAGTCTCGGGTTCGCGCTGCCGAAGCGAAAGCATTGCCGCGCACACGGCGACGAATGCGGCGAGCGTGCCGGCGTTCGCCAGCGCCGCGATCGACGCGAGCGGGATCAGGCCTGCGAAAACCGAGGTCACGACTGCCGTGAAGACCGTGATTCTCACCGGCGTGCCGCGCTGCGACACGCGGGCGAGACTCGGCGGAAGGAGTCCGTCGCGGGCGACGGTGAAGAAGATGCGGCTTTGCCCGTAGAAGAAGGCGAGGATGACCGTCGGCAAGGCGATGACCGCCGCTGCGCCGAGGATCCGTGCGGCCCACGGTTTGCCGATCTCGCGCAGGATCAATGCCAGCGGTTCGGGGCTGTTCGCGAAGCCGGTGGTGGCCACGGCGCCGATCGCCGCGGCGGCGACGGCCATGTAGATCGCGACGCAGACCAGCATCGAACCGACGATTCCGATGGCGAGATCGCGGCTTGGGTTCTTGGCCTCCTCCGCCGCGGTGGCGATCGCGTCGAAGCCGTAGAAGGCGAAGAAGATGATCGCCGCGGCGGCCATCACCCCGACCTCACTGCCCGCGGGGCCTGACTTCGGGAAACCGTAGGGCATGAACGGGTGGAAGTGTTGGGGATTGAACACCGGCAGCGCGACCGCGATGAACAGGGCCAGCGCCGCCATCTTGATCACTACCAGGATCGCGTTGAGCGTGGCGCTCTCGCGAGTGCCGGCGATCAGCAGGCCGGCGACCACCCAGATGATGAAGATCGCCGGGACGTTGATGACCCCGCCGAGCTCAGGTCCCTGGATGAGCGCATCGGGCAAGCCGAGTCCGATCGACTTCAGGAACCCCGCGGCGTAGCCGGACCAGCCGACCGCGACAGCGCTCACCACCAACGTATATTCGAGGATCAGGGCGACCCCGATCATCCACGCGATGAGTTCGCCGAAGACGACGTAGGAGTAGGTGTAGGCCGACCCGGATGCGGGGATCATCGTCGCAACCTCGGCATAGGCCAGCGCCGCGCAGGCGCAGATCAGGCCGGCGATAGCGAAGGAGAGAATGACGGCGGGCCCTGCTTTTCCGGCGCCCACGCCTATGAGGGTGAGGATGCCGGTGCCGACGATCGCTCCGACGCCGAGGGCGACGAGGTGCGGCCAGGAGAGGGACTGCTTGAGCCGGTGCTCCGCGGGCATGTCCTCCCGCGCAACCACCGCCTTGCGCACGTTCCAATTCTTCATCTGCTTTGCTCCCCCCTCCCCTCACTGCCGTGAGTAGCGGAGCAAAGTCGGCATTGTCACCCTCCGAAAACCGGGAGCGCAGTGCCCGCCATGCCATTCATCAGGCTGAGGATCGCGTCTAGGCTTCGTCGCGCTTTGAGATCTGCTCAGGCAGCGGGTCCGTACGAAATGCCTCGATCTGCGCGGCCGTTTCGGCCCCGCCATCGCCCACAAGCTGCTCAATCGCCTTCAATCGCGCTTCGACGCCCTCAATGTGAGCGCCATATTGTGCGGCGCGCTCGGCCGTTTGCTCGGCGATCAGGCGGCCTAGCCTCTCTTTCTGCTGAAGCCATCGCCGGAACCCGATCCAGATCATCGCCAGGACCGCAATGCCGAAGATCGCCATGATCAGCAGCGTTTCCTGGTAGGCGAAGACCTCTACGACGCCGTGATCCACATCAATCTCCTCACGGCACGATCAGCGTGCCTCCATGGAGCATTCTGGAACGATAGGCCGCATCAGTTTCGCACATACGTGTTGGTGACGCAATACAGTGATGCAGCAACTGTGTCAGGACGGCGGGCGCGGAGGTCAGTGTTCCACCGACAGCCGATAAATCATGCGGTGGTGGTAGGGATGCGAAGGATCGATGCGCGCCGACCCGAATGCCGGATGGTTTGGAGTGTCCGGGAAGAGCTGCGGCTCAAGCGCGATCCCGTCGCCCATCCGGTAGACGTGCCCCTGCTTTCCAACCAGCGTTCCGTCGAGGAAGTTGCCGGTATAGAATTGAAGGCCCGGCTGGTCCGAAAGAACCTCGAGCACGCGTCCCGAGCGCGGATCCTCGAGGCGGGCAAGCAGCTTCGGCTGTGGCGTCTTTCCCGCGTCAATCACGAAGTTATGATCAATCCCGTGGCCGAGCACGATCTGCGGATCGCGCCCGTCGCGGACCACGGTGTCGATAATCCGGCCAGTGGTGAAATCGAACGGCGAACCCGCGACCGGCTTCAGCTCACCGGTCGGAATCAGCGCTGCGTCGACCGGTGTGTAGCGGTGAGCGGGAATCGTCAGCCGCTCCTCCAACGCTCCGCCGGGTGAGCCTTCGCCGGCAAGGTTGAACAGCGCATGATTGGTCAAATTGACGATGGTCGGAGCGTCCGTCGTCGCTGCAAAGTCGATCGCGAGGTTGCCGTGGTCGTCCAGCGTGTAGGTCGTGGTGATGGTGAGGGTGCCGGGATATCCCTGGTCGCCTGCCGGGCTCACGAGCCGCAAGGCGACTTTCGCCAGGCCGTCCGCGTCGCCGACGTCCACGATCTGCCACACATGCTTGTCGAAACCGATCTTCCCGCCATGGAGCGAATTGGCCTTGTCGTTCTGCGTAAGCTGGTAGGTCTTGCCGTCGAGCGTGAAGCGGCCGCCGGCGATCCGGTTGGCATAGCGGCCGATCGTCTGGCCCCAGTAATAGGGATGCTCGACGTAGCTCCGGGCATCGTCGAAGCCGAGGGTCACGTCGGCGATATGGCCCGACCGGTCTGGACCGCTGAACGCCTGCAGCGTCGCTCCCAAGGTCATGATTCGGGCGCCGACGCCGTTGGCCCCTGTCAGCACCACCGATTCGACCGGCGTTCCATCGGGGAGCGCGCCGAACGGCTCCCGCCGGGCGGTTGCAGCATTGGCCGACGCGGCCAATGTCCCCGCGCAGATCAGTCCGACCAATGGCACTCTCCAACTCATATATCCCCCCATCATAGAACGCGCACTGCTGGTTGTTGCTCATCCGATCGGACCAGCCGGTTGCGGAGCGGCAGGCTGAACGCGTCGGCCTCGATCTCGAATTCGTCGCCTTCTTCCGCTTTGAACCCGTCGGCGAAAGAGAGTGTCGCGGTCCCCAGGAAATGGACGTGGACATCGCCCGGCCGGCGAAATTGGGCATATTTGAAGTGGTGGAATTCGAGATTTGCCAGGCTGTGGGACATGTTCGCTTCGCCCGACAGGAATGGCTTCTCCCACACGATCTCGCCCTTTCGACGGATCCGGCTCATTCCCTGGATATGGCCCGGCGGCCGGCTGATGAGAAGCTCGGGGCCGAGCGCCGCCTTCCGGAGCTTCGAATGTGCGAGCCACAGATAATTGTGGCGCTCGGTCACATGATCGCTGAATTCGTTGGCGAGACACAGGCCGAGGCGAAATGGCGTGCCGTCAGGCCCGATCAGATAGACTCCGGCGAGCTCCGGCTCCTCCCCGCCGTCTTGCGCAAAGGCGGGCGTTACGAGCGGCTCGCCAGGTCCGACCAGCTGTGAGCCGTCGCCCTTGTAGAACCATTCGGGCTGGCACCCGATCTCGCCGACCGAGGGCTTTCCACCCTCGATGCCCTCAAGAAATATGCGCATCGAATCGGTCTGCTGCTCGGCAGCCGCGATGCGGTGCATCTCGTCGCGGGCGTCGGCCGAGCCGAGATGGGTCAGGCCGGTGCCGGACATCATCAGATGAGCGGGGTCGTCATGGTCGATCGGCGCGAGAATCCGTCCCGCAGCGAACTCCGCGGCCGGATCGACTTCCTCTCCAAGGCCCAAGCACCCGATCATTTCCGGCAGGCCGATCCCAGCGTCGATTGCCTCGAGCGCGAGCTCGCGGGTCGAGCTGGCACGGTTAACGTACCGCGCCGACGCAGCGTCGGCGGCGATCACCGACCGCCTGCCGTCTTCGGCTCGATGCTGCATCAGGCGGAGCGGGTTCATCACTGTGAATGGCTTGCGCCGGCCTCCGGACTCTGACTAGATGTTTGCGCTAACATTCGGGGGCTGGCAATGCAGGGGCGAGCTGATCGGACCGCATCAGGGCCGCCACACTACGGGCCTGCGCTCGCGCTGCTCGCGACCCTTTTCTTCATGTGGGGTTTCATCACGGTCATCAACAACACGCTGCTTCCGCATTTGAGGAGCGTGTTCCAGCTGAATTACACGCAGACCACGCTGATCGAATCGACCTGGTTCATCGGCTATCTCGTCGCCTCGATCCCGGCGGCGAAGCTGATCGAGCGGATCGGCTACCACAAGGCGTTGGTGGTCGGGCTGGCGATCATGACGGTGGGCTCGCTGGCGATGGTCCCGGCCGCTCGGCTGCCATCCTACGGGATCACGCTGGCAGCGCTGTTCACTGTCTCATGCGGGATTGCGATCCTGCAGGTCGCAGCCAATCCGTATGTCGCGGTCATCGGGCCGCCGGAGACAGCGGAATCGCGCCTTACGCTCGTCCAGGCCTTCAACACCACCGGCGACTTCCTCGCCGTCGCCTACGGCCAGCACCTCATTCTCGCCCGGACCGTCGCCGGCACCCACCTCGAAAGCACCCAGCTCACCTATGGTCAGCGGATGGCGGACGCCCAGGCGACGCAGCTCCCCTACCTCATCGTCGCGGCGGTTCTTGCTGTGCTCGCGATCGTCATCTGGCGTGCGCGCCTGCCTGAGCTCGGCTCGGCGACGCGCCGGGTGAACGCGGAAGCGCGCAAGCATCTGTCGCTGTGGCGCCACCGCAACCTGGTCCTCGGCGTCGTGGCCATCTTCATCTATCTGATCGCCGAGATCGGTGTCGGGAACCTGTTCATCAGCTTCGCGTCTCAGCCGGACATCGGCAACGTCACGCATGAGGTGGCGGCCAATTACTTGATGTTCGTGTGGGGAGGCATGGCGGTCGGCCGCTTCCTCGGGGCGTTCGTCATGCGCGCGATCGCGCCTGAGAAAGTGCTCGCCGCATTCGCGATCGGCGCGTTCGTGGTCATGATGATCGCGAGCCTGGCCCATGGCCCGACCGCCATGTACGGCCTGATGGCGGTCGGCTTCTTCCACTCCATCATGTTCCCGGCCATCTTCGCCCTTGCGATCAGGGGCCTCGGTCCGCTCACGGAGGAAGGCTCCGGCTGGCTGATCTGGGCGATCGCGGGCGGCTCTCTGGTGATCGTCCAGGGCAGGCTGGCCGACCAGTTCGGGATCCAGCATTCGTTCCTGCTCACCGCCGCCTGCGAGTTGTTCGTATTGTTCTACGCATTGTGGGGGACCCGTTCGCAGGAACAGCTGCCGCCCGAACGGCTTGTGGTCGAAAGGCCCGCCGAGAGCTAATAATCCTTCGAAATGCGCACGCTCGCGCTCGAGCGGCCGATGGTCGATACGGTCGAGAGCAGCGAGAGCCAGCGCGTCATTTGATATTCGACCTGGGTCGCCGAATAGCCGGCGCCGTCGGTCACCACTTCGACGTAGAGCTTGCGCGTGATGTACTTGCCAGCGCCGAGCGCAGTCTTCTGGCCCGTGGCGACATCCGCGGGGACGATGCGCAGGCGATCGAGGCCGATTGCGCGCCTCAGCGCATTGATCGGATCGAGGCTGCCGTTGCCCGACTGGAGCGCCGCGACCGCGGACGCGAGTTGCAGCGCTTCGGGAGCTGACAGGTTGGTGATCGAGGTTCCGAACAGGATGCGCGAGAGAAGCTCGTCCTGCGGCATTGGCGGCGAGCTCGCAAAGCTGATCTCGGGCTTTAGCCCGGTACCGGCGACATTCACCGTCGCGTCTAGACCCTGAACCGTCGCTTCGGCGTGGATGTCGAGCAGCGGGTCGGGCGGGCTTTCGTCGCGGAACCGGATCACTCCACGGTCGAGCCTGAAGATTCGGCCAGCGAAGTCGTAATTGCCCTGCACAAGGTCGGCAGTGCCCGCGAACCGCGGCGCGTCGGCGAGCCCGCCGATCTGCAGGTTCGTGCTCCAGCGGCTGTTGATCCCAAGGCCGGTGACCTGGAGATTGCTGCCCGCGAGCTTGATGGCGAGCTTCCATGGATGCAGCGCAGCGGGCTCGATTACGTCTTCCTCGTCGAGACCCGTCTCGTGCACGTCGAGCTGGGGCACGGCGGCCGCGGCGCTGGCGCGGCCGAGCTGAAACCGTCCCCTGTTGAGCCGGAGATCGCCCGAAATGAGGCCGCCGTTCGCGTCTGACTTGAGTTGCAGGGCACCAGTGACCCGCGCGGCGACGTCGTCTCGGTTGAGGAGCAGCGCCTGGTTCGCGGTGAAGGCGAGATTCAGCAGGGTCTTGCCCCCCGAGAAGGTGACGCTGCCGCTGCCCGAAACGGTCCCGCCGCCGGTGGTCTGGCCGGCGATCTTGCTGAAGATCAGCTGCGGTCCAGAGAAATGCGCCTGGCTCGACACATGATCGATGACCATGCCCGTGACCTGGCTTTCGAGCCTACCGCTGTCGGTCTTGAGGGAGCCGCGGATCACGGGGGCGGTCAGGCGCCCGCCGATGTCGGCGCCCACGGCGATCGGGCCCGACATGTCGATGATCTCGCTGCCCGTCAGCCGCCATAGCGTATCGGCGGGTCCGGCGTAGCGCAGCTGCGCGAATAACGGCGCATTCATCAGCTCGGCGACGAGCGGGCCGTTCCCTAGGGGCGCAAAGCGCGCTTGCGCCCGGCCGACGATCGCTCCATCGCTCGCTGCGACGGCGCGAAGTCCCGCCTGGTTGCCGTTCACCAGCGCCGCGACGGCGACGTCGATCGGCTTCGAGGCAAGCACCAGGCCGGCGCGGCTGAGGCCGTGGACCTTGAGGTCGAGCCGGCCGCTACGGCTGCTCTTCCAGGCATAATCGACGCGGCCGGTCGCGGACCCTGACAAGTCGAGATTCGGCCACAGGACGTCCAGGACTTGCAGGGGCATCTCGGCCAGCTGAGCGTGGAGCTCGGGAGCTGAGCCGCTTCGGCCCGAGACCGTCGCATTCCCGCCGGCGAACGTCAGCGCAGTCGGAGCAAGCGCCCAGCCGTCGCCTGCGCGCGTCAGCACCGCGGCCTGCTTGAGCACCAGCGGCTGGCGCTCGATGTTGCCGCTGCCGGTCAGCCGGATCTGGTCGGGCGAGACTTCGGCAAGCGTCGTGAAGGCGAAATTCGCGCCGCGGCGGCCGGCGAAGGCGGCGCGGACCTGGCCGCTGCCGTTCACCAGCTTGGCATTCGCGGTGAGCCGCGCGAGCGTTACCGCTCCAGAAGCGATGCCGCGCGCATCGACGCTGCCGTCGAGCGTGGTCTTGTCGTCCGCCAGGATAATAATCCCGTCGGCGCGCCCGGTGCGCACCGAGAACGCATCCGGGAAAACAGCGTTCGACGCGATGACGTGCGCATCGATCCGCTGCGCCTCGCCTGACGGTGAGAAATCGAGCGTTCCGCCAAGGGTGCCGTTGGCGAGCGTCAGCCGGCCGCTGAAGCCGCCCGGCATCGAGGTGAGATTGCCACTCGCATGCGCGCCTCCGGCATCGAGCGATGCCACCGAGATCACCGTCGGCGCGTTGTGAGGCAGCAGGATCTGCCCGGCACTTGTGAATGGGCCAAGCCGCGAACCGCCATTTGCCTTGTAGTTGTATCCTGCCGAGATCGGGTCGAGAGACAGTCGCATGTCGCTGATCCCGAGCGTGTCGTTGGGACGCGGCAGGAACAGCTGAACCTTCGGCCGCTCGATCTGGCCGTCGAGGACCATCCGCAGGAGTCCGTATTTGGCCTGCCGGCCGCTCGCGGTGATGTGGAACGTGCCGTCTTTGAAGCGCTCTCCCGCACCGGACAGCCTGAGCTTGGGCGAATAGAGCTGCAGGTTGGTGAAATGGACGATGCCGTCATTGCCGCGTTCGAGGTTCGTGGTCAGTGACGGGAGGCCGCCGGTGAGGCTCTGGAAGAAGCTGTTGTCGAGGCGGCGGACCCAGGCCTTGGCGGTGCCGACGACATGGCTGCCGTGGCCGTTCGCGCCGGGGACGACGTGAAGGTCCGTCGTCACATCGACGATGCCCACGCCCGGGATCAGGTAGCGCTGCATCGCGCCTGAAAGCAGGACATCGAAACGGCCGGTGACGAGGTCGATCAGGAGCGACAGCTTGCCATTCCACTTCGCGCTGGTGAGCTTGAGGTCCTGCCCCTGCACCAGCTTTGGCGTGACGGTCAGCCACCCTTCGATCTTCGGATTGGCGAGCATCGCTCCGGCGACGTCGCCGATGCCGGTGATCGCCTTTGCTGCCAACCGGATCGGCACGCGCATCGGCCACGGAGTCAGCCGCCCGGCGCCTTCGGCGTGAAGGCCAGTGAAGCCGTTATTGTCGAACTGAACATAGTCGGAGGTCAGCCGGTAAGAATAATCCGCGGTCGCAAATGGGCCGTCGAGCGTCCACACCATGCGGATCGACTTGCCGGTCATGTTCGTGAACAGGGCCGGCGGCTTCAGCAGGTCGACACCGAGCCGCATGCCGCGATAACTGTTGTGCGCGAGGTCGATGGTGCCCTTCGCGACAGCGCGAAGCTCCGGCGAGGCCGCGGTGAGCTCTCCGTCGAGTTGGCGCTCCTTGAGAGTCGCGTCGCCGCGGATCGTCACCAGCGGGACCGTCAGGCGCTGCAGCTTGCCGGTCAGGAACTGTGCCGGTGCCCACTGGCCCTGGAGCCTGTAGCGGCCGCTGTCGACGCCGAGCGCCAGCCGCGCCGTAGGCCGGCCGGAGAGATCGAGTGCCGCAGTGCCGCGCCAGCGCGTCCAGCTACCCTTCCCGCCGATCGTCAGGTTTATCGCGCGATGCGTGCCGATGATTGCCGGCACCAGCCCGTCGGCCGGGGCGATCACGCGCGTGAATGCGTCGAACTTGTTGCGGTCGGGCTCGGCGTCCAGGTGCAAGGCAATCCGGTCGCCGCCGTTGTTCACGAGCCCCTGCAGCTCGACCAGCGCGCGGCCATGGTTGACGTCGGCCTTGCCCCGCACGCTGCCGCTGCGCGGCTTTCCGCTTACCTCAGGCCCGATGTCGAGCCGGTCGATCCTGAACTCGCCGACATGGATGTCGAAGCCTGGGAGAATGGGGCCCTTCTTCGTGCTCGGCTTGAGCTTGGGCAGGCGAATGAGGTTGACCCGTTCGGCGGTCAGGCTGTCGACGTAGAGCTTGTTCTCGAGCCACGCGCCCGGGGTCCAGTCGAGCTTGATGTTGGGCGAGGTCAGGAACACGCCGCGGCTGTCGGCGATGCTCACGTTCCTGAGCTGCGACTTGCCGAAGATCGAGCCGTCGATCCGGCCGATCCGGATGCGGAGTCCCGAGGCGGTTTCGATTCCCGCAATGCGATCCACGATCCAGCGATGGCCGGGCGAGCTGTCGAGCAGCACGAGCAGGCCCGCGAGCAGGAACAGCAGCGCAATGAAGAGTGCGAACAGCTCATTGAGCAAGCGCCGCGCCCAGTCGCGCCGGCCGCGCTGCTCCGGCCGTCGTTCGGGCAGGGTCTCGACCGCGACCTCGGACATCAGAAGGCCTGCCCCAGGGAGACCGTGACCGCGAACGGCCCGTCGCCTTTCTGGCGGTTGAGCGGCACTCCAAGGTCGACGCGGATCGGCCCGAACGTCGAATAATAGCGCACGCCGATTCCGGCCGCGTAGCGCCAGTTCCTCAAGTCCGGAAATTCCTTGCTGGTCAGCGATCCGCCATCGAAGAACGGCACCACTCCGAAATTGCCGCCGAACTGCTTCAGGCGCACGCGCGCCTCTAGTCCGAATTCGGCAAGGCCGCGGCCGCCGATCGGGTCGCCGTCCTGGTCCTTGGGCCCGAGCTGCTGATAACCGTAGCCGCGCACCGATCCACCGCCGCCGGAATAGAAGCGCCGCGACGGGGCGAGATCGAACAGAGGCGCGCCGGAAATGGTACCGAGCCGGACCCGGCCAGCGACAACGACATTGTCCGACACCGGGCGGTAGGCGCTCGCGTCGAACTGCGCGCGCACGTACGTCATGTGCCCGCCGTGGAACGAGATCTCGGGGCTGACGTGCGCGCTCAGCCGGAACCCGCGTGTCGGATCCAGGAGATTATCGCTTCCATCATAGCCGATCGCCAGCGGCGCCGCCGCAATCAGGAACGTCTTGGTGTCCTTGATCCCGGCGCTACTGAACACTCCCCGCTCGTCGGTCGCGAGCCATTCACCGCCGTAGCTCCAGGTCCATTTCTTCTGCCAGATGAAGTTGCTCAGCCGCTCGATGTTGGCGGAGAGGTCCACCGTCTTCGCCGTATAGGCTGCGAACTTCTGGTGAGAGGCGGAAAATTGGGCATTGAGGGTCTGGTCGCGCTGGAGAAAGTTCGAGCGGCGGAACTGCACGCCGAGCAACTGCTCGCTGGTGCCGGCGATCCCGCGCAGCGTCACTGCGCCTTCCGGGTTGAAGAAATTGCGGTCGGTCCAGCTCGCTTCGACGCTGGCGCCCTGCCCGGTTCCATAGCCAATCTGGCCGGCGATGGTGTGCGACGGCGCCGGGTCGAGGTGTACGTCGAGGTCGACAACGCGTCCGCCCTGGACCGGAACGACCCGGATGTCGGCATTGGCGACGAGCGTCGTCGCAATGAGCGCGCGCCGCAGGTCATCGATCTTCGAGCGCTTGAAAGGGTCGCCGCGCTTGAAGCGCGCGATGATGCCGACGTGATGCGCGCTGAACGGCGGCCGGCCGCTCACATGGATAGTGCCGAACCGGGCGATCGGTCCGGGGTTCACCGGCAGGGTCAGGCTGGCGAGATGCGTCTGGTGATTGACCTCGATGTCCTGGTCGCCGAGCTTCGCCTCGGCATAGCCCTCTTCGCCGAGCGCCTGGGTCAGCGCGAGGCCACCGGCGATCACGTCCTCTGCGATCACCGGGTCACCGGGCTTGACACCAAATGCATCGCTGAGCTTCGCCGCATCCGGCCCCGCCGCATCGAGGCCCGGAAGGTCGACGGAGGCGAAGCGATATTGCGCGCCGGGATCGGCGGTGAGGACGACCCGCAGCCCGCTTCCGGCCTTCTCGGTGCTCGGCTCGACCTCGGCGTCGTAATAGCCCTGCGAGCGCAGCAGCTGCGTGAGGAGGTCGGCGTCGGCACCCGCACGGCGGCCGATCTGGGCTGCGTTCGTGGGGTTCTTGCGCTCGGCTTCGAGCGCCGACTGCGTTCGGAATTGCTTGAGCAGGTCCTCGGAATCGCCGATCGGCCCAAGCCCATCGACCTCGACGGTGTAGCGGATGTTTCCCGTGCTTTCGGCAACCGCCTGGGTCTGCTTCTTACCTTTGACCGTCGTGGTGACCGCAACCGGAGGCGCAGTCTCGCTCGGCTTGAGGTCCGGCCAGGGAACGCCGAGCTCGGGCAGCGGCGCGAGCGGCGCATTGGGGTCGAGCTCGGCAGCGTCCGGCGGCGGAGCCTGAGGGACGGCCGGCGGCTGCGGCGCACTTTGCGCGAACGCCGGCGGCGGCAATGCAACGGCGGCAGCCGCGCACAGCAGCCGCGCGGCATACAGCCTTGAACCCCGCCCGCTCATCAAGCGGGAAGCCTTACCCAGCGCTCCTGAACCGCGCCAGTACGTTTGCTCGCTGTTTGAGGGCCTTAGTGAATGGTCCCGTGCACTTCGTCGCTGCTGAGCGTCGCAATGACGCGCTCGATCTGGCGCCAGTGGCAGAAGCGGGCGATGTTCCCGTCATCCCGGCTGCGCTCTGCGCGGACAGCGGCTTCGAAGCCGGCATCGTCGCCGAAGCGGTCGATCAGCTCCGAGGCGTCGGCAAGGGCAAGGCGGCCGTGGATGAAGGGGCTATCCATGCGAAGGATTGTACGCCGCGCCCCGTTTCGCGACTGCCGACAAATGTCGTCAACAAGGCGTTGACCATGATAAGGCTGCGCGAGGGGGCTGCGAATGACGGACGTATTCGTCTCGTACAAGGCCGAGGACCGGCGGCGGGTGAAGCCGCTGGTCGATGCGCTCGAGGCCGACGGCTTTTCCGTCTGGTGGGACGCGCAGATCGGCGGCGGAGCTTCGTGGCGCCAGGCCATCGAGGCCGAGCTCAACGCCGCCCAATGCGTGATCGTTGTCTGGAGCAAGCGCTCCGCCGGGCCCGAGGGCGAATTTGTCCAGGACGAAGCGACGCGCGCTCAGCAGCGGCACGTCTATGTTCCGGTCATAATCGACAAGGTCCATCTGCCGCTGGGTTTCGGCGAGACCCAGGCACTGAGCCTGGTTGGCTGGCGCGGCTCAAACGAAGACAGGCAATTTCAGGCCGTGCTCGCCGCTGTGCGCAACAAAGTCGGAAGCCAAGGAACTGGCCAAAGCCTGTCGACGCGTGACCGGCAGTTTCTGAACCGTCGGACGGTGCTCGCCGGAAGCGGGGCAGCGTTAGCACTCGCGGCAGGGGGCACTTGGTTCCTCATGCGGCCAACTGCCGCCCAGTCGGAGAGCATTGCCGTCCTGCCCTTCGAAAACCTCAGCGGTGACCCCAGCCAAGCCTACTTTTCCGATGGAATCGCCGAAGAGCTGCGGAGCGCGCTCGCTCGCATCCCCGGTCTGAAGGTTGTCGCCCGAACATCGTCGGAAGCAGTGCGCAGTGCGGATGCGCAGACAGCAGCATCGAAGCTTCACGTCCACGACATCCTCACCGGCAGCGTTCGAAAATCGCCGCAGATGCTTCGGATCAGCGCCCAGCTGATTGACGGAAAGGACGGCACGGAACGCTGGTCCGAGGTCTATGATCGCCCGGTCGGCGACGCGCTCCAGATCCAGTCCGACATTGCGCGCAAGGTGACGGATGCGCTTGCAATCCGGCTGGCTCCTTCCAGTGCCGCCCGGCTGAAGGTCGCCGGCACAGCCGATGCGGCAGCCTATGACCTTTTCCTCAAGGGCGTCGCCGTACGTCAGTCCGGTCACACCGATGACAATCTGCGCTCTGCGGTCCGCCTGTTCGATGCCGCCATAGGCCGAGACTCGAAATATGCAGACGCCTATGGGTTGAAGGCGATTACGCTGGCGGAGCTTACCGCAGGCTTTGCCAACAGCGGTCCTGAAATGCAGCAAGGCTATGCCGAGGCGGGTCAGGCCGCCCGAAGGGCGATCGCGCTTTCGCCGGATTCAGCATATGCGCATGCTGCTCTCGGCGCAGTCTTGGCGGGTCAGCTTCAATGCAAGGCGGCCGATGCCGAATTCCGCAAGGCTGTCGCCCATAATGGCGCCGATGCAGTCATCCTCGACGATTACGGCCACTTTCTTGCGCCGCTCGGGCTCACTCAGCAGGCGCTGGACCTCGGTCAGCGAGCCGTCGCAATCGATCCGCTGAACGCGCGGTCTTACACGGTGGCGGCGGCTGCGCTGTTCGATGCGCGCCGCTACGCCGACGCGACGCAGGCGACTGCAAAAGTGCTCAAGCTCAATCCCACCAGTCAAGCAGCGCTGATGCAGTTGGGCGATTCCTACATGTTGCTGGGCCGGTACGACGCGGCTCGGGCGACTTACGCCAAGGTCACTGCGAACGACGTCTTTCGACTGACAAGCGAAGGAATCCTTGACGAGCGCCTTGGCAATCATTCGGCCTCGGCCGCCGCAGCCGCCAGAATCCAGCAGCTTTATGGTGCGGCGGCTTCCTATCAGCTCGCGGAGATCCAGGCGCAGCGCGGCGACAAGGATGCGTCCTTTGCTGCGCTTCAACAGGGACTTGCGCTACCGGACCCGGGAATGATCGCCATCCGAACCGATCCCTTCCTCGATCCGCTCCGCTCGGACCCGCGCTTCCAGGCCATCCTCAAGAGGATCGACTTCCCGGCCTGAGTATCGTCAATCCGGTCCGCCGCATGTTAAGGCTGCGGGAGGGGGCTGCGGATGACGGACGTATTCGTCTCGTACAAGGCCGAGGACCGGGCGCGCATCGCACCGCTCGTCCGCGCGCTCGAAACCGATGGCCTATCCGTATGGTGGGACGCCCATATCGGCGGCGGAGACGAGTGGCGGCAGACGATCCTCCGTCACCTCGAAGCCGCCAAATGCGTGCTGGTCGTGTGGAGCAAGCGGTCGGTTGGGACTGGCGGCAATTTCGTCCGCGACGAGGCCGCTCGAGCGCTGAAGCGCAACACCTACTTGCCCGTGCGCATCGACAAGGTCGACCCGCCCCTTGGGTTCGGGGAAATGCAGGCGCTCGACCTCGCCGGCTGGAAGGACGACACGTCAGACCCTCGTTACGAGGCGGTGGTGACGGCGCTTCGCTCGCGCTTCAAGATCAGGACCAGACGCGGTCGGACTGCCTCGACAGAGCTAAAGGGCGTCGACCGGCGAATGCTGATCGCGGGCGGCTCGGCCGCAACGCTGGCGATTGCCGGCGGCGGTGCATGGGCGCTTCTTCGTCCAACTGCGGCGAAATCGAACAGCATCGCGGTGCTGCCGTTCGAGAACCTCAGCGGCGATCCGAACCAGGCATATTTTTCCGACGGTATTGCAGAGGAATTGCGGAGCGATCTTGCGCACGTGGCAGGTCTTCAAGTCATCGCACGGACGTCATCCGAAGCGATGCGCAGTGCCGACGCGAAGACGGCCGCGGCGAAGCTTGGCGTAACCAATATCCTGACTGGGAGCGTCCGGCGCTCGCCGACTATGATCCGGATTAGCGCGCAGCTTGTCGATGGCCGCGATGGAGTTGAACGCTGGTCGCAAACCTATGATCGCGCACCGGGAGATGCGCTCCAGATCCAAACGGACATCGCCTCGAAGGTCGCCGATGCTCTCCGGCTACAACTCGGAGGTTTTGGGAATGACGTGCTTGCCGAAGGAGGCACGCGCAACGCCGCGGCGCAAGACTTGTTCCTTCAGGCGCGAGCGATCTCACGCAAGGACGATTCGGATGCGGGCGCACGGAAAGCCATCGGACTGCTCGATTCAGCGCTGATGCTCGATCCCCGTTACGGCGATGCACTCGCCCTGAAGGCGGGGAAGGTGACCGGTTTGGCCGACGAGCCGTCGTCGTTGGCGGAACGGTCACGTCGGTTTTCCGAGGGTGAGCAGCTCGCTCGGCAAGCTGTAGCTTATGCGCCGCGTTCGTTCGGGGCCCGAAGCGTGCTGGCAGGAAACTTGTTCTTTCAATTCAAAATGGACGAGGCGTTGCAGCAGCTCGCAATCATCCGTTCACTGCTCGCTCGAAGCTCAGGCGAGCAGGATGGTCTCGAGAATTATTTGCTCATGCTTCAGCAGCTCGGGCAAAGTGCGCAGTCACTCGCGCTGGCCGATCGCATGGTTGCGTCGGATCCGCTCAATCCCTGGGCCTATCATTCGAAAGCTCAAGCTCTCTATTTTCTGCACCGTTATCCAGAAGCCGAAGCAACGGAAAGGCAGACGATTGCGCTCGCGCCCGACCTCGTGTGGCCGAGGTCGTGGCATGGCTTGATCCTCATGCAAATGGGCAAGTTCGATGAAGCAAAGGCCGAGTTTGCCAAGCTTCCTGGCAATATGCAGTCCACGATTTGGGAGGCAATCCTTTACGAGCGGCAGGGGAACCGCGCGGAATCGAACCGCTTGCTACAGCAAGTTCAGCAGACGGCCGGGGACACGGCGCATTACCAGTACGCGGAAGTGCTTGCGCAGCAACACCGGACAGACGATGCAATCGCCGAGCTGGAAAGAGCCTGGGCCGCTCGAGATGACGGCCTCACAGGACTAAAGACGGACAAGATGTTCGATCCCATTCGCAACGATCCGCGCTTCCGGGACATCGTCAAACGAGTTGGGTTCCCCACCTAGCCGCTGGCGCTTGCCCGACCGCTCTGCCATGGGCGCGCCATGCAACAAGGCAGCCGCACCCGCGCCGGAGGATGTTTCCTCGCGATCTTCCTCATCCTCGGCTTCCTCTACGGCCTGTCGATCCAGAACGCCCTCAAGGGCACGCTGATCGGCCTCGGCATCGGGATCGTGCTCGCGATCGGCACCTGGCTGATCGACAGCCGGCGGCGCCGCTAGAGGATTCTCCGTCCCGACCAGATCACGCGACCGATGCAGTTGATCTCGTCGAGCCTGCAATCAGGCCAGTCCGAATATGCCGGGTTGTCCGACTGCACCGTCACTCGCCGGCCGAGCGGGTTGAGGGCGAGGCGCTTGACCACCAGCGCATCGTCGATCCGCAGGACATAGATGCCGTCGCGCAGCCGCTCGGCGGCGTCGCCGAGATCGACGAGAATGTCGTCCCCGGCGTTGAGCGTCGGCGCCATGGAATCGCCTTCGACCTTGACCACCGACAGATTTGAAGGCGCGCTCGGAGTCAGGGCTTTGAGCCACCGCTCGTCAAAGGCGAAATAGGCCTTGCCGAGCTCCTCGCCGACAATCGCGCCAGGCCCTGCGGATACGGAGACAGGATGCCGCTTGACGCTGACCAGCCCATCGAGGCGCGCGGGTTCTTCCGGCGGCCCTCCCAGCATGACCTCCGGGACTGCGAAATAGCGGGCGAGCTTGCGGCGCTCGTCCTCGCCAAGACGCCTGGGCACCCCCCGGCGGACGAACTGTTGGATATAGGCCGGGTTTCGCCCGAGCATGCGCGAGAGGCCGGCGAAATCCTCGCCGCGCTCCGCGCAAAGCCGCTCCAGAACCAGGCGGGGGTCGTTTAGCATTAATGGGCCTTTAGTAGTGATAGGTAACTGCCTAGACAAGTAGGAATTGCGTTGGAAGGTAACGGGGCGCCGAGTCGCACAGGACTTGTAAGGAAAGCCTCAGTGAATTTGCTAAGAGAAGTAGAAAAATTCCTACGCCGTAATGACACGGCTCCGACCCGTTTTGGACGAGAAGCCGTTGGAGATCCGCGATTTGTGTTTGATCTGCGCAATGGGCGCGACCCGCGACCGGCGACCGTGGAACGGGTTCGGGCATATCTGGAGGCGGCTGCGCAATGAACCGCATAGCCATCTCGCAAGCCGCCTCGGCGCTCCTGCGGGCGCTGATCGCACGTTCCGGCGCGCCACGTAATAGGATTTTGCTTATTGATGTTCAGTCGGTCGACTGGCGGTCCCTCACCTTCACCGGCGAGCGTCATTCGATCGAGCTCCGCGTTTCCGCGCCGCATTCGGACGTCGTCGCCGAGCGCATGTGTGCCGGCCTCGAGGATGCCGAGTTCAGCATTCCCGGAGTGATTGTCGCCGATATCTGCGTCGCGGGTTCGCCCAGCCGCTCGGCCGACGGCTCAACCCAGCTCACCATCGAAGCACTGACAATCGCCGACGACTAGCGAAGCGATCGCTTAAGCTCGGCAAGGGCGTCCGAGAGCGCCTGCGATGCGTCCGCCGGGGCGGCCGCAGCGGAGCCCTGGCCGAGATGGTTGTCGATACGCGACTTGAGCTGTCCCGGAGTGGGCATCAGCTTTGGATCGAACAGCCGAACGACACGTGAATCCGCGGCGATTTCTCTCAACACGTCATCGAGCACCAGCGGGTCCGACGAGCACGGGGCAACTGGCTCGACCCTGTCCGCATCGGTCAAGACCAGCTCGTCATCAACCCTTTCGGTGAGCAACAATTCGCCTTTGTGCGTATCGGTGAGCAGAAGCTCGTCCATTCCGAACGCGTCGAGCTCGCGCAGGTCGAACACCGGCACTGCGAACTGCGGCCTCTCGCCGGCCATTCGCTTGAGCGCGCCGTTGCACAGCAAGCAGGCCACTGCTCCTGCTCCGACAGCGTAGGCGTAGAGCGCAGGCGCCAAGGCCAATCCGCCAAGTGCATGAAGTGCGGCATAGCCGACGCCGGCGCCGAACAAGGCGGACGCACCACGCTCCGCGATGGTTTCTATCCGTTCGATCGATGTTGCGTTCATCGCGCGCCGGCATACGCGCGAATGGTTGCGACTCCGTTAGGCGGGAAGCTCGCTGGGCTGGAGAATCGTCTCGACCTCCGGCTCGTCCTCGATGAGGTC
>Ga0207657_10002157_pt1 | contig 21323 bp, 18 predicted proteins | sample KBSC33metaG_FD_184316 | JGI IMG/M metagenome (GOLD analysis project Ga0207657, IMG submission 184316) | Corn rhizosphere microbial communities from Kellogg Biological Station, Michigan, USA - KBS C3-3 metaG (SPAdes) (version 2) | ecosystem: Host-associated > Plants > Roots > Rhizosphere > Soil ... | reverse complement strand
GCGAAGCGCGCGGTGGTGTCGCGGATCGCATCCGCCATCTCGCCCAATGCGAAATCGAGGGGTTCGGCCGTCATTGGATCCTCAAACTAGTATCGTTTGAAACTGCCTATGCCGTGTCCCGTCACCGAATGCTACTCGAACTCCAGGATCACGGCGTCGACGGCGAGGCTGTCGCCGGGTGTGGCGTCGACCTTCGCCACCGTTCCGGACTTCTCGGCACGCAGGATATTCTCCATCTTCATCGCTTCAACCACCGCGAGCGGCTGGCCGGCCTCGACCTTGTCGCCCTGCTTGACGTGGAGCGCGGTCAGGAGGCCCGGCATCGGGCAGAGCAGGAAACGGGACAGGTCCGGCGGGACCTTCTCGATCATATGGTGCGCCAGATCGGCCACGTGCGGCGCGAGCAGGCGCAGGTCGTGACTGCGCCCGCGCGTGGTCAGTCTCCAGCCGGCGCGCGTGCGGCTGAGGCGCATCGACAGCGGTTCGCCGTCAATCTCGGCCTCGATCAGGCGCTGACCGGGGAGATACGGTGCATCCACGACCAGCGCCTTGCCATCGACGACCACCGTCTCGTCCTCGACCGTCACGCGATGCTCGGCGCCGTCCATCGACACGACCCATTCGCAATTGGTCGGCACGCGGCCGTTCAGGCGCCCGTCGATCGAGGCGGCCCGCTCAGCCTCCGCGCAAGCGATGACGCCCGCGACCGCCGACAGCTTGGCGGTGAGTTCGTCCGGTACCGGCGCGCCGTGGAAGCCCTCGGGATATTCCTCGGCGATGAAGCCCGTCGTCAGCGCGCCTGCGCGGAACCGCGGATGCTGCATCAGCGCGGACAGGAAGTCGATATTATGGCCGATGCCGTCGATCTCGAACCGATCGAGCGCGGCGATCTGCGTATCGATCGCCTCGTCGCGCGTATCGCCATAGGTGACGAGCTTGGCGATCATCGGATCGTAGAACATCGAGATGTCCGATCCCTCGACCACGCCATCGTCGACGCGGACGTCGGCAGTCGCGGCCGGAGGACGGTAGCGGGCCAACCGTCCGGTCGAGGGCAGGAAGCCGCGATAGGGATCCTCGGCGTAGACGCGGCTCTCTATCGCCCAGCCCTTGAGCTGCACGTCCTTCTGGCCGAAGGTCAGCTTTTCGCCATTGGCGACGCGGATCATCTGCTCGACCAGATCGAGCCCCGTTACATATTCGGTGACCGGATGCTCGACCTGGAGCCGGGTGTTCATTTCCAGGAAGTAGAAGCTGCGGTCGGCGCCCGCGATGAATTCGACCGTGCCCGCGCTGTAATAGCCCACCGCCGCGGCCAGCTTGACCGCCTGCTCGCCCATCGCCTTGCGCATCTCGGGCGTGACGAAGGGAGACGGCGCTTCCTCGACCACTTTCTGGTGGCGGCGCTGCACCGAACATTCGCGCTCGCCGAGATAGACGATGTTGCCGTGCTGGTCGCCGAGCAGTTGGATCTCGATATGACGCGGGCTTTCGACAAACTTCTCGATGAAGACCCGGTCATCCCCGAAGCTGGCCAGCCCCTCGCGCTTGGTCGCTTCGAAACCCTCGCGCACATCCTGTTCGGACCAAGCGAGCCGCATGCCCTTGCCGCCGCCGCCGGCCGAGGCCTTCATCATCACCGGATAGCCGATGCCGCCTGCGATCTCGACCGCGTGATCGGTGTCGCGGATTTCGCCGATGAAGCCCGGCACGACCGACACGCCCGCTGCCTGCGCCAGTTTCTTGGATTGGATCTTGTCGCCCATCGCGGCGATCGCCTTGGCGGGCGGTCCGATGAAGGCGATGTCGTTGTCGGCCAGCAATTGCGCGAAGCTCTCGCGCTCGGACAAGAAGCCGTAACCGGGATGCACCGCCTCCGCGCCCGTTTCCTTGCACGCGAGCAGGATCGCCTCAGCCAGCAGATAGGATTGCGCCGCGGGCGGGGGACCCAGCCGCACCTTCTCGTCCGCCATCTCGACATGCGGGGCACGTGCGTCGGCGTCGGAATAGACCGCGACCGTCTTGATGCCCATCATCCGCGCGGTGCGGATCACGCGACAGGCAATCTCGCCGCGATTGGCGATCAGGATTTTCGAGAACATCCTACTTCCCAAACAATGCCTTGAGCGGCTTCAGGTCCGCATAATCTACCATGATCGAGAGGCTGTCGGGCGCCTTGCCCCGATCGACAATGATGTGACCCTCCGTGAAAATGGAGGGTTTCCAGCGCCAGTCTCCCGGCTGCGAACCGAACACGCCGCGATTGCCGACGTCGCGCCTCAACGAGGTTTCCATGCGATTGATCCGGGGCGCCACCGCCGCATCGACCTCCACCTGACAGGTCCAGACATTGTCCTCACGCGCGGTGACCGGAGTCACGGCGCGAACCAGTTGAACATGCGGCCATTGCCACATGCTCAATTCGCCGTCGTTCCTGCCCAGCGCGGTCCGGCTACGTTTCCAGCCGGTTTCGTCAATGATCTGTGCGGCATGCCGAGAGTCGGCCGAAGCATCGACGCAGACCCGCTGCACGAAATCCGCCAGGACCGGCGCATTGTCGTACCGGCCCGTGGTCGACAGCGCCGGCAGCGGATTCTGGCCCGTGCGCGCGCAGGAAACCAACAAAGCCGTCGTTCCCATCAACGCCAGCAAGGCCGCCGGAAAATTCAAGCGTGCAGGCCCAGTTTCTCGAACAGCACGGCATCCCTGTCATGACCCGCATTTCCGGTGGTCAGAAGCTTGTCGCCGGTGAAGATCGAACTCGCGCCCGCCAGGAAGCAGAGCGCTTGGGTCGCGTCCGACATGCTCTCGCGGCCTGCCGACAGGCGGACGACCGAATTGGGCATCAGGATGCGCGCGACAGCCACCGTACGGACGAACTCGATATCGTCGATACGCGCGGTCGGCACATCCTTGAGGATGTCGCCCAGCACCGTGCCGGGAACAGGCACCAGCGCGTTGATCGGCACGCTTTCGGGGGGCTCGGGCAAGGTCGCGAGCGCGTGGAGAAAGCCGACGCGGTCCTCGCGCGTCTCGCCCATGCCGACGATCCCGCCGCAACAGACGTTGATTCCGGCGTCGCGTACGCGATCGAGCGTGTCGATCCGGTCCTGCCAGCTGCGCGTGGTGATGACCTTGTCATAATGTTCGGGCGAGGTGTCGAGATTGTGATTGTAATAATCGAGGCCCGCCTCGGCGAGACGCTCCGTCTGCGCGTCGCTGAGCATCCCCAATGTCATGCAGCTCTGCAGGCCGAGCGCGTTCACGCCCTCCACCATCGCGCAGATCGCATCCATGTCGCGATCCTTGGGCTCGCGCCAAGCCGCGCCCATGCAGAAACGCTGCGACCCCGCCGCCTTGGCCTCGCGCGCGGCCTCGAGCACCGCGTCGACGTCCATCAGCTTGGAGGCCTTGAGCCCGCTTTCGGCATGGACCGACTGCGAGCAATAGCCGCAATCCTCGGCGCAACCGCCGGTCTTGATCGACAACAAGGTCGCGCGCTCGACGCGGTTGGGGTCGTGGTGCGCGCGATGAACCTCGGCCGCGCGGAAAACGAGGTCCATGAAGGGCAGATCGAACAATTCGGCCACCTGCGCACGGCTGAGTGCTACGGCGGGCGGACGGGTCAGATCGGTAATATCGTTCATTCGGCAGCCTCGTTCAGCCCTTCGGGCGGGAGATTATGTCCAAGCAGGCGCAGCACCTCGCCCGCCGCCTCGACCAGATTGGTACCGGGTCCAAAGATCGCCTGGACGCCGGCATCGCGCAGGAATGCATAATCCTGCGCCGGAATAACGCCACCCGCCACGACTTTGATATCGGAGCGGCCCGCCTCGCGCAGATGGCGGATGAGTTCGGGAATGAGCGTCTTGTGACCCGCGGCGAGGCTGGAGGCGCCGACCACGTCGACATCCTCCGCCAGCGCCAGCGCAGCCGCCTCCTCGGGTGTCTGGAACAGCGGCCCGGGAACGATCTCGAAACCGAGGTCGCCGAACGCCGAGGAAACGAGGTTCGCGCCGCGATCATGCCCGTCCTGTCCCATCTTGGCGACGAGCATGCGGGGCTTGCGGCCCTGCCGGTTTGCGACCGCTTCGACGCCCTTGACCAAAGCCACCCAGCGACGATCGTCCTGATAGGCGCCGCCATAGATGCCGGAAACCGGGGTCGGCGTGGTGCCGTAGCGGCCGAACACGTCCTCCAGCGCCTGGCTGATCTCGCCCAGGGTGGCGCGGGCGCGCGCGCATTCGACGGCGAGGGCGAGGAGATTCGTTTCTCTCCGTTCGGCCCCGGACTGAATCCGGGGTTGTCGAAGCCCCGTACTTTCTTCCCGTCGAGCCGAAGAAGAGGGCAGCCCTTCGACAAGCTCAGGGCGAACGGATGAGGAATCCTTTGCGCCCTCGCGCAACGCGTCGAGCGCGGCCTTGCAGGCAGTCTCGTCACGCGAGGCTTTGACCTTCTCGATCCGCGCGATCTGACCTGCCCGGACGGCGTGATTGTCGACATCGAGGATCGAAATCTCGTCCTGCTCGGCGAGCACATATTTGTTGACGCCGACGATCACATCCTCATGCCGGTCGACGCGTGCGGCGCGTGCGGCGGAGGCTTCCTCGATCATCGCCTTGGGCCATCCGGCCGCGACCGCATTGGCCATGCCGCCCTCGCCATCCACCCGCTCGATGATCTCGAGCGCGCGGTCGTGCAATTCCTGCGTCAGCGCCTCGACATAATAAGACCCGCCCAGCGGATCGACGACATGCGTAATGCCGGTTTCTTCCTGCAAGACGAGCTGCGTGTTGCGCGCGATGCGGGCGGAGAAATCGGTCGGCAGCGCAATCGCCTCGTCGAGCGCGTTGGTGTGGAGCGACTGCGTGCCGCCCAAAGCCGCCGCCATCGCCTCGACCGTGGTGCGGATCACATTGTTGTAGGGGTCCTGCTCGGTCAGGCTCACCCCCGACGTCTGGCAGTGCGTGCGCAGCATCTTCGAGCGCTCGTCCTTGGCGCCCAGCCCGTCCATGATGCCGTGCCACAATTTGCGCGCCGCGCGCAGCTTCGCGACCTCCATGAAGAAGTTCATGCCGATCGCGAAGAAGAAGCTCAAACGTCCTGCAAAAGCATCGATATCCAGCCCCGCCGCCATCGCCGCCTTGGCATATTCCTTGCCATCGGCAATGGTGAAGGCGAGTTCCTGCACCGCCGTCGCCCCTGCCTCCTGCATATGATAGCCGGAGATGGAGATGGAATTGAACTTCGGCATGTGCGCCGAGGTATAGCCGATGATGTCCGACACGATCCGCATGCTGGGCGCAGGCGGATAGATGTAGGTGTTGCGGACCATGAATTCCTTGAGGATGTCGTTCTGAATCGTCCCGTCGAGCTGAGCCTGGGGCACGCCCTGCTCCTCGCCCGCGACGATGAAGAAAGCGAGGATCGGGATCACCGCGCCGTTCATCGTCATGCTGACCGACATCTTGTCCAACGGGATGCCGTCGAACAGGATCTTCATGTCCTCGACGCTGTCGATCGCGACCCCCGCCTTACCGACATCGCCGACGACGCGCGGATGGTCGCTGTCATAGCCGCGATGCGTCGCGAGATCGAAGGCGACCGACAGCCCCTTCTGCCCCGCCGCCAGGTTGCGCCGATAGAAAGCGTTGGATTCCTCGGCGGTCGAGAAGCCCGCATATTGGCGGATCGTCCACGGCCTGCCGGCATACATCGACGCGCGCACGCCGCGCGTGAAGGGCGCGAAGCCTGGCAGGCCGGGGTCGATCTCCGCGACATCATCTTTCGTATACAAAGGCTTAACGCCGATTCCTTCGGGCGTGTGCCAGGTCAGGTCGCGCCCCTTTACCTCCTTGTCGGCCAGCGCCTTCCAGTCGTCGGCGCGGCTCAAATCCCCTCTCCCACGTGTGGGAGAGGGAGGGAGCGCCAAAGGCGCGGAAGGGTGAGGGCATGTGAGGCAAGGGCATCGCAATCGAACGCGCATGCCCTCACCCTCCCAAGCCTACGGCTCGGGCCCCTCCCTCTCCCCCAAGGGGAGAGGGGCATCTGCTCAATGCCCACCCGGGGTCTCCATCAACTCGACCAGCACGCCGCCCATATCCCTAGGATGGACGAAGATAACCAGCGTGCCATGCGCGCCAATACGCGGTTCGCCTAAGATCGTCGCACCCTTGGCTTCCAACTCGGCTTTGGCGGCATGCACGTCGGGTACCTCGAAGCAGACATGATGCTGCCCGCCCGCCGGATTCTTCGTCAAGAACTTCGCAATTGGCGAATCCTCGCCCAGCGGCTCGAGCAACTCGATCTGGCTGTTCGGCGTATCGATGAAGCAGACGCGCACTCCCTGCGCGGGCAGGTCGAAAGGCTCGCGGATCACGGTCGCGCCGAGCAACGTCCGATACATCTCCACCGCAGCTGCAATGGAAGGCGTGGCAATACCGACGTGATTAAGGGGGCCGAGCGGGATCATATCGCCTCGCCTGCTGCCATAATCTCCTGCCCGGTCAATATGGGTAGCGTTAAGGGTTGAAGCCCCGCGGCAACAGCCTCCTCCAGCCGGTCGAGAAACTGGTCAGGATCGCGCGGGTTCAACGGTTGCAGCTTTTCGGGGCCATATCGCCACCATTCCGACGCGATTAGCCGCTGGATCAGCGGCTCCGGGAAACGAAAACGCAAAATGCGCGCGGGCGTCCCGGCGACGATGGCATATGGTGGTACGTCGCGCGTAACCAGACTGCCGGCTGCCACGATCGCGCCATGCCCTATCGTGACACCACGCTTGATCAATACCCGCATCCCTACCCAGACGTCATGACCGACCTGGATCGGCCGATCGCCCAGATCATAAGGCTCGAGGCGATATTCCTTTGCCCCGATATCATTGAGATAAAGAGGAAGTCCCCGAATATCCTGAGGATTGTGGGTTACCGGCGACGTGGTCACCCAATCGATCGGATGATCGCCTGCAATCAACTCCACCCCCCACGAAAAGGAGCAATAGCGACCGATCGCCATTTCCGGATTGAACGTACTGTGACTGTAGGAGAATGCGCCGAGCGACCGAGGCAGGATCATACCGGTGATCGCCTGCCCGTAATTCTCCAACTCCGTGTCCGGGTGGATCATGATGACGTCCCCGATTTTCCACCGCTCCCCGGTCTTCGCCGTGGAAATACGGTGTTTGCGGAGCAGCCCGAGCAGATGCTCGGTAACCCTGAGCTTAGCGAACTTCATTGTTTCATAGCGGGATATTGTCGTGTTTCTTCCAGGGGTTTTCGAGCTGCTTGTCCCTGAGCTTGCGCAAGCCGATCGCGATCCGCCTGCGGGTCGAGTGCGGCATGATCACCTCGTCGATGAAGCCCTTCGACGCCGCGACGAATGGATTGGCGAAGCGCGCCTCATATTCGGCGCTGCGCTCGGCGAGCTTTTCCGGATCCTTGGCTTCCTGGCGGAAGATGATCTCGACCGCGCCCTTGGCACCCATCACCGCGATCTCGGCGGTGGGCCAGGCATAATTGAGATCACCACGCAGATGCTTGGACGCCATCACGTCATAGGCGCCCCCATAGGCCTTGCGCGTAATGACGGTGATCTTGGGCACGGTCGCCTCCGCATAAGCGAACAGCAATTTGGCGCCGTGCTTGATGATGCCGCCATGCTCCTGCGCGACGCCGGGAAGGAAGCCGGGTACGTCGACGAAGGTGAGGATCGGGATGTCGAATGCGTCGCAGAAGCGGACGAAGCGCGCCGCCTTCTTGGAGGAATTGATGTCGAGCACGCCCGCCAGCACCATCGGCTGGTTCGCGACGATCCCGACCGTGCGCCCCTCGATCCGGCCGAAGCCGCACAGGATATTGCCGGCATGCGTCGGCTGGACCTCGAAGAAATCGCCTTCATCGACCACCTTCGCGATCAATTCCTTCATGTCGTAGGGCTTGTTCGCGCTGTCGGGCACCAGCGTGTCGAGGCTGGGGTCCATCCGGTCCCATGGGTCCTGCGTCGGTCGCTCGGGCAGCGGGTGGCGGTTCGAGAGCGGCAGGAAGTCGAAGAAGTCGCGCGTCGCGAGCAAGGCCTCGATATCATTCTCGAACGCGATATCGGCCACGCCCGATTTGGCGGTGTGCGTGACCGCACCGCCCAATTCCTCCTGCGTCACGACCTCGTTAGTGACGGTCTTCACCACGTCGGGACCCGTCACGAACATGTAGGAGCTGTCCTTCACCATGAAGATGAAGTCGGTCATTGCCGGCGAATAGACCGCCCCGCCCGCGCACGGACCCATGATCAGGCTGATCTGCGGCACTACGCCGCTCGCGAGCACATTGCGCTGGAACACCTCGGCATAGCCGCCCAGGCTGGCGACGCCCTCCTGTATGCGCGCGCCGCCCGAATCGTTGAGACCGATGACCGGCGCGCCATATTTGAGCGCCATGTCCATCACCTTGCAGATCTTCTGCGCGTGGCGCTCGCTGAGCGAGCCGCCGAACACGGTGAAATCCTGGCTGAAAACATAGACCAGCCGGCCGTTGATCGTGCCCGATCCCGTGACCACGCCGTCGCCCGGGATGACCTGGTCCGCCATGCCGAAATCGACGCAATTATGCTCGACATACATGTCGAGCTCTTCAAACGAGCCGGGGTCGAGCAGCACTTGCAGCCGTTCGCGCGCGGTCAGCCGACCTTTGGCATGCTGCGCGTCGGCGCGCTTCTGCCCGCCGCCCAATTTGGCCAAAGCGCGCTTTTCTTCGAGCTTTTGCAGGATCGCCAGCACGGGCCTCTCTCCTAGTGGACGGTAACGCCTGAAACTTCTTTGCCCGTCAGGTCAAGCCGCGTCGAGGCGGCCAGACGGGCGAAAAATGGAACGCCGCGGGTGGACCCGTCATTAAGCCATGGGTCAAATATGAGGGGACGGATGGAAACCGATGTCGTGATCGTCGGCGCGGGTGCGGCGGGCATTGCCGCCGCCCGCAGGCTCCAGGATCGCGGTCGCTCGGTGCTTCTGGTCGAGGCGATGCCGCGCGTCGGCGGGCGGGCCCACACGCTGACGGTGGGAACCTTGCCGCTGGATATGGGCTGCGGCTGGCTTCACTCGGCTGAACGCAATCCGTTGGCCCGCCTGGCCGAAGCATTGGATTACAAAATCGATCGGTCGCAGGCCGCCTGGCAGGACCAGTTGCGCAATCTCGGCTTCTCAGCACCCGAGCAGCAGGCGGCCGGGAAGGCCTATGAAGAGTTCGAGGATGCGCTACGCAACAACCCGCCGGACAGCGACCGCGCGGGCGACGCAATCCCGCGCGATCACCCGTGGCGCCCCTATCTCGATATGCTCAGCGGCGCGCTCAACGGCGCCGAGCTCGATCGGGTCTCGGCGCGCGACCTCCTCGCCTATGACGACCATGCCACTGAAGAGAATTGGCGCCTTCCCGCCGGCTACGGAACGCTGATCGCTGATGCCGCTGCGGGGCTTCCGCTTCGGCTCGACACCAAAGTGCGCGCGATCGACCATCGAGGCACGCGGCTTCGAATCGAGAGCGATCGGGGTGTGATCGAGTCCAAGGCCGCCATCGTCGCGGTGCCGACCGACATTCTGGCGCGCGGCGACATCGCCTTCTCGCCGGCGATCGATGACCATCTCCACGCGGCGGCGTGCCTGCCGCTCGGGCGGGTCGACAAACTGTTCCTGGCGATTGCCGACCCTGAGGCGGTGCCGCCCGAAACGCATCTGCTGGGCAATCCTCATTCGGCGCACACCGGGAGCTATTATCTCCGTCCGTTCGGACGCTCGGTGATCGAATGCTTCTTCGGCGGGATCGCCGCTCGCGCGCTGGAGGAGGCAGGCGACGCCGGCCGGACCTCGTTCGCGATCCGGGAACTCGGCAGGTCGCTCGGCAGCGATTTCGCCGCAGGGCTACGGCCGATAGCGGGCTCGTGGTGGCACCACGAGCCAAGCATCGGCGGCGCCTACAGCCATGCACTACCCGGCCATGCGGACAAGCGCGCGCTGCTCGCTTCGCCGCCTACCGACAGGCTGGTCTTCGCCGGGGAGGCCTGCTCGGCGCATGATTTCTCGACCGCGCATGGCGCATGGCAAAGCGGAACAGAGGCAGCCGACCGCATCGAAGCCATGCTCGGGCGGGCGGGCGAATCGCCCTGCGCCCCTTAGGGCTCGGACAGCAAGCCGGAACGTTTCGCTTTTCCAGGCTTTCCGCCCGCAACCCATCGCAGCCGCGCGGAGCGCTGATCTATGGCCAAAAAAAGCGAGGATGCCGGCACCGCGGACCAGGACAAGGCCGAGGGACAGGATGGTTCCGGCGGCGATGCCGGCCAAGAAAAGCAGGAAGACCGGAACGGGGACGAGAAAGGAAAGGAAGAAGGCCCTCCTCTCTATAAACGCCCCATTTTCTGGATCATCGCGGGCATCGTCGCCGCAATCCTCATCGTCGGCGGCCTGCTCTATTGGTTGCATGCGCGCAAATATGCCTCGACCGACGACGCCTTCATCGATGCGCATATCGTCCGCATCGCCGCGCAGGCATCCGGCCGGCTGACGCAAGTCCCCGATCTCGATAACCGTCACGTGAGAAGCGGCCAGTTGCTCGCGGTGATCGAACCGGGCGAGCCGGCCGCGCAACTGGCCGAGGCGCAGGCAGGGGTGCGCCAGGCCGACGCGGCGATCCAGCAGGCCGAAGCCAAGGCAGTGTCGGCGCTCGCGACCGAACGGCAGCAGGCCGCCACCGCGCTCGCGCCCGCCGCCCAGGCATTGCGCGCGGCGGACGATTTTAAGCGCTATGCCGCGCTCCGGACGCTCGATACCGCCGCGGTGGCCGCAAGCCAGATCGAGCAGGCGCGCACCGACTCCCGCGCGCAGGCGGCTCAGGCCGACGCGGCGCAGCGCCAGGTCGACACCGCGCATGCCGAACTGGTCGCCGCGCGCAAGGAGGTGGAAGCCGCCCGGGCCCAGCGCGCCGCAGCGCTCGCGCGCCTCCAGCAGGCGGAGGTGATCCATTCCTATCTGCGTATCGTCGCGCCGGTGGACGGACAGGTCGTCAATCGTCAGGTCGCGGTCGGTTCCTATGTCGCGCCGGGCCAGCAAATGCTGGCGCTCGTTCCCGACACGATGTGGATCACCGCCAATTTCAAGGAGACGCAGCTTCGGCATATGCGCGTCGGCCAGCCGGTCGCGATCAAGATCGATGCCTACTCCGCGATCACATTCCACGGCCATGTCGATTCGATCCAGCACGGCGCCGGGCAAGCCTTCGCGCTGCTTCCGCCGCAGAATGCGACCGGCAATTACGTGAAGGTGGTGCAGCGCGTGCCGGTCCGGATCCTGTTCGATGGCGACGACTGGCGCCATTACGCGATCGGACCCGGCATGTCGGTCATACCGACCGTGAAGGTGCGGTGATGGGACCCGCCCGGATCCTCCCCGCGCGGGAGCAAGGATCTTATTGATGGCCTCGCAGGCGAAGGGCTGGTCCGACGCGCGCTCGGCCGCCGGCAGGCACAATCCGTGGCTGATCGTCGCGATCATCTCGATGGCGACCTTCATGGAGGTGCTCGACACGTCGATCGCCAACGTGTCGCTCAGCCACATCGCGGGCGGACTCTCGGCCACGCAGGACGAGGCGGCCTGGGTCCTGACCTCTTACCTCGTCTCCAACGCGGTCATCATTCCGCTCTCGGGCTGGCTGGCCGACATGATCGGCCGGAAGCGCTATTACATGATCTCGGTCGCACTGTTCGCCCTGTCCTCCTTTCTGTGCGGAATGGCGCCGAGCCTTGGCTTCCTGATCGCGGCGCGCGTTTTCCAGGGTGTGGGCGGCGGCGGGCTCGCGCCGTCGGAACAATCGATCCTCGCCGATACCTTTCCCCCCGAAAAGCGCGGCCAGGCTTTCGCCGCCTATGGCGTGGTGGTGGTGGTCGGGCCGATATTGGGGCCGACATTGGGCGGCTGGATCACCGACAATATCGGCTGGCACTGGATCTTCCTGATCAACGTGCCGGTCGGCATAGTTTCGCTCATCCTGGTCCATAGCTTCCTGTGCGAGCCGGAGGCGCTCAAGAAGGAGCGCGCGGAGAAGCTGAAGCGCGGAGTCAGGATCGATTATGTCGGTTTCGCGCTGGTGGCGCTGGGGCTCGGCTTCCTCGAGCTGACGCTCGATCGCGGCGAGCGCGACGACTGGTTCGCCAGCGGCTTCATCACCTTCGCGGCGATCATGTCGGGCGTATCGCTCGTGCTGCTGGTCCTATGGGAATTCGCGCACCGCGATCCGGTCGTGAACCTGAGGCTGATGCGCAATCGCAATTTCGCGATCACCTGGCTGTTCATGGTGACCACGGGCTTCGTCCTGTTCGGCACGACCGTGCTCATCCCCCAATTCCTGCAACAGGTGATGGGCTATAACGCCACCAATGCCGGCCTCGCCCTGACGACGGGCGGCCTTGCCACCCTGCTCGCAATGCCGCTGACCGGCGTGCTGACCGGGCGGATCGATACGCGCGCGCAGCTGATTCCGGCCCTGCTGATGCAGGTGTTCGCGCTTTACCTGATGTCGGGCTGGAGCAGCGACATCTCCTACGGCGACGCCTCGCTGGCGCGACTCATCTCGGCGGCGGGCCTGCCCTTCCTCTTCATTCCGATCAACACCGCCGCGTATGTCGGTCTTCCGCCCGACCAGACCAATCAGGCCTCCGCCCTGCTCAACGTCGCGCGCAATCTGGGGGGCACGCTCGGCATCGCGATCGCGCAGGCGATGCTGATCGAGCGCGGGCAGGCGCATCAGGATCGGATCGTCGAGCAACTCAATCCGCTCAATCCCAATTACACTGAAGGTCTTGCCGCGATCGGCCGCGCGCTGGGCGGCGCGGCGACCGAGAGCGAGGCGCAACTAGGCGTGCTGTATCAGCAAGTGCAGCGCCAGGCGGCCGCGCTCTCTTACATCGACGTGTTCCACACCTTCATGATCGTCGTACTGATCCTCATCCCGCTCGCTTTTTTCGTGCGACAGGGGAAGAGCGCGGGGCATGGCGCATGAGGGTCGCCGCGCTTTTGCCGGCACTCATGCTCGGCGGCTGCATGGTCGGCCCAAATTATCGTGCGCCCGAAACCGCGACGCCGGCGCATTATGGGGAGGTCGCGCCCGATCAGGCGAACCTGCCAGGCGGGAGCGTCGACGGCTGGTGGCGGGTCTATCAGGACCCCGAGCTCGACCGGCTGGTCGATAGCGCGCTGGCCGCCAACCTCGATGTGAAGACCGCCGCTGCGCGCATCGCGGCGACCCGCGCGCAGGAAAGGATCGCGCGCGCGGCGCTCTTCCCGTCCGCCAATGCCGACGGCCAGGTGCAGAGCCAGCGGTTTAGCAAGAATGCAGGCCTCTCCTCGCTCGCGGGCGCCTTTGGCGGCGGCGCAAGCGGCGGCCAGCCAGGAGGCGGGATCGCGCTGCCCGGCGGTTTCGTCACGACTTATTCGGCCGGATTCGATGCCAGTTGGGAGCTCGATATTTTCGGTGGCGCACGGCGCGGGGTCCAAAGTGCGCGCGCACGGACCGAAGCCGCCTTGTGGAACGGCCGCGATGCGCAGGTGAGCCTCGTCGCGGAGCTGGTCGACGACTATTTCCAGGTCCGCCTCGCCCAGGCGCGCGAGGCGGTGGCGCGCGCCGAGGTCGACCGGCAGACGCGCAATCTTGGGATCGTCGAGAAGTCCACCAAGGTCGGGCTCGTCCCCGAAGGCGACACGATCCGCCAGCGCGCGCAACTCGCCGTAGCGCAGGCGTCGATCGAGCCGATCGTGGCCGAGGGCAAGAGCGAGATGCATGCGATCGCCGTGCTGCTCGCGCGGACGCCGGACTCGCTGATCCTCGAACTGTCGCAACCCGGTGCGATGCTCCCGACGCCGCCGATGGTGCCGCCCGGCCTGCCGTCGGACCTGCTCCGCCGCCGCCCGGACATCCGCGCCGCCGAACGCAACCTTGCCGCCGCGACCGCCGATATCGGCGTCGCGACCGCCGATCTCTATCCCAGGATCAGCCTGACGGGGGTGGCGAACCTGATCTCGACCTCGCTCGCCAGCCTGTTCAGCGCGGACAGCGTGCAGGCGACGGGCGCCGCCAAAGCCACCTTCCCGATCCTCGATTTCGGCCGCCGCAAGGGCGTCGTCGCGCAACGCAAGGCCGCCGCGGACGAGGCCTATTATGATTATCAGCGGACCGTGCTGGAGGCGTTCAAGGATGTCGAGGATGCGCTCGTCCGCATCCGCGCCGAGCAGCAGCGCAATGCCCAATTGCGCAGCGGCGTCGCCGATGCCGAGCGCGGGCTGGCCGCCGTCAACGCGCGCTACACGACAGGGCTGGTCGATCTGACCGCCGTCCTCGATGCCCAGCAATCGGTGCTCCAGGACCGGGATCAGCTCGCGCAGAGCGACGCGCAGCTGCGGCGCGGCCTCGTGTCGCTGTACAAGGCGCTGGGCGGCGGCTGGGAAGGCATGCCGGCGATCGACGACCATGCGTCGGCAGCGGCAGCCTATGAACTGCCGCGGCAAAGGAAGTGAATGTCGGACCTCACAGCGCCAAACCGAGCTGCCCCTCGCCTTCTTCATCCTCGGTAAGCGCCGAAAGCGTAAGGCCGAGTAGCCGCACGCCGAGCGGCACCGGGCAGAGCGCGGCCAGCAGCGCCTGCCCCGCGGCAGCGATCGCGGCGCGGTCGTTGATGGGGGCGGCGAAGCTGCGCGCCCGCGTGATCGTGCGGAAATCCGCGAACTTGACCTTGAGCGTGACCGTGCGGCCCGCGGCGCCGGAGCGTTCGAGCCGCACCATCAAAGCCTCCAACACGTTCTCAAGGGAGTCCGCCAATGCCTTGGGATCGGTCATATCCGTGAAGAAAGTCCGCTCCGCCCCGACCGACTTTAGGATGCGATTGGCGCGCACCGGTCGGTCGTCCATTCCACGCGCCGCACCGAACAGATAATCGGCGAAGCTGCCGAAATGCGCCTTGAGGAATTGGATGCTCTGCGCCTTCAGGTCCGCGCCGGTCTCTATCCCCAGCGCTTTCATGCGCTCGGCGGTCTTGGGCCCTACGCCGTGGAAGCGCGAGACGGGCAGGCTCTCGACGAAGCGCGGGCCATTGGCGGGGGTGATCACGCACAAGCCGTCGGGCTTGTTCTGGTCCGATGCCAGCTTGGCGATGAACTTGTTGTAGGAAACGCCTGCCGAGGCGGTGAGGCCAAGCTCTGTCTTGATCCGCGCGCGGATCTGCTCAGCGACCGCGCGCGCGGAATCGACCCCGCTGACGTCGAGATAGGCCTCGTCGAGCGAAAGCGGTTCGATCAGGCTGGTATAATCGGCGAAGATGGCGCGGATCTGCCGGCTGACCGCTGAATAGACGTCGAAGCGCGGCTTGACGAAGATCAGATCGGGGCAGCGCCGTCGCGCGGTGACCGAAGGCATGGCGGAGCGCACGCCATATTTGCGCGCCTCGTAGCTCGCGGCGGCGACGACGCCGCGTTCACGCGCGCCGCCGACCGCGACCGGTTGGCCGCGCAGCTCCGGATTATCGCGCTGTTCCACCGACGCATAGAAAGCATCCATGTCGATATGGATGATCTTGCGCGGCTGCGATTCCTCCATCCACTCATTCTAGCGCGGTCGGAACAGCAAGGGAACATCGTACCGTTCAGTGCGGGGGCTGCGTTCTGGTCAGATCGCTCGTATTGCCCGATGCATTCGAACCCGCGGTCGAGCCCGCATCCATGCCGGGCTTCTTGCCCTTCTTCGCCTTGGCCTTGGCGGTAGCCGAAGTGCCCGCCGAAGCCGACATATCGGAATTGGTGCTGGAGCCGGTGGCGCCGACGCTCGTTCCCGTCGCAGGCGCCCCCGTCGCCGTGCTGGTGCTGGTTCCGCCGGCGATGGTACCGGTCGTGCCTGTCGTGGCGGGCGGCGTACCCGTGGTCGCGGGTGCGGCGGTCGGAGCGCTCACCGTACCGCCGGTGGCGCCGCTCGCTCCGCCCGAGACCTGCGCGGCAGCGGGCATGACGAGCGCGGCGACACTGAGGAAAGCCAATGTTCGCATAACTCACTCCTTTCCGGCCAGATGGCCGCAATGGCGTGAGAAAAACGAATGCGAGCCCGGATCGCTCCGGTCTCAGGCAAGGCGTTCGGGAACCGCCTCCGCCTCTTCGAGCAAGGTTCGCCGTTCGGCCATCGCCTCCCACGGAAAGACGAACCATCTCTTGTCGGTCGAACGGTCGATCGTGCGCGAGCGATAATCGACCTTCGCGCGCGAGCGCAGGTTGTCGATCAGCACCGCGACGCGCACGCACGCATCGACCGCGCCATGATCGATCAGCGATTTGCGCAACGCCTCGATCGTGCCGCCGCTGTCGTTGATGTCGTCGACCAGCAGGATCGTCTTCCCCTCGCGCGTCGCGACCGCCAGTTTCTCCATCAGCTCCTCGGCGAAGCTCGGCACGCCCGAGCTGTAATCGACCGAGAGCAGCGAGATGCCGGTGCGATGCGACAGATAGGCGGCCGGGACCAATCCACCGCGCCCGATACCGACGATGTGATCGGGTTTCCACCTGTCCGCCTCAAGCGCGGCGGCGACCGCCTGCACGTCGGCGACGAATTCGGGATAGGCGATGAAGGCGAGATCGGGTGTCATGCGGCGAAGGCGTGGATCGCCTGGAGATGGCGGGTCACCGCCTCATCCGGCAGGAAAGAGCCGAGAAAGCTGTTGCGCGCGAGCGTGACCAGATCCGCCTTTGTCACGAACGGCGCGATGGCGCGGTAATTGTCCGCGACATAGCCTCCGAAATAGGCCGGATCGTCCGAATTGATCGTCGCGCGCAAGCCAAGCTCCAGCATTTTCGGAATGGGATGCGCCGCCATATCCGGCACCACGCATAATTTCAGGTTGGACAAGGGACAGACGGTCAACGTCATGCCTTCCCGCACCAGTCGCGTGACCAAATCGGGCGCTTCCAGCGCGCGATTGCCATGGTCGAGCCGGTCGATGTGGAGCAGGTCGAGCGCCTCGCGCACATAATCGGGAGGCCCCTCCTCACCCGCATGCGCGACGCGTTTCAGCCCCTCCGCGCCCGCAGCATCGAAGACGCGCGCGAATTTCTCGGGCGGATGGCCGATTTCCGAACTGTCGAGACCCACGCCCGCGATCCGATCGAGCCACGGTTCGGCCGCCTGCAATGTCGCGAACGCCGCGGATTCGTCCAGGTGGCGCAGGAAGCACAGGATCAGCTTCGAGGTGATGCCGAAGCGTTCCTCCGCACTCTTCATGCCGGCGAGCAGCCCGTCGGCCGCCACTCTGAACGGCAGGCCGCGGTCGGTATGCGTCTGCGGGTCGAAGAAAATCTCGGCATGGACCACGCCATCGGCACGCGCGCGTTCGAAATAAGCGAGCGCGAGATCGTGAAAATCTTCCTCGGTGCGGAGCACGTCGGCGCCTTGATAGTAGATGTCGAGGAAGTCCTGGAGCCGGGTAAAATTGTAGGCGGCCCGCAAATCCTCGACCGAGGCGAAGGGAATGTCGATGCGGTTGCGGCGCGCGAAGGCGAACATCTGCTCAGGCTCGAGACTGCCCTCGATATGGAGATGCAGCTCGGCCTTCGGCAGGCCGGTAATGAAGGCGTCGAGATCGGTGTCGGGCATGCGGCTCCCCGGCTGGCGTGGCGGCCAGCCTAGACCAGCGCGGAGGCCCGCGTACAGTCGCACATTGCTGATCCTGCCCGCATTGTTGCTGATCGGTGCGCATAAGCCGCAGGCACCTTCGGGCGACCTCATGCTCGATGCCGCCGACCCGGTGATCGACGTCGAGATCCAGACGGTGCCGATGCGGCTCCGCGTCGACCTCGACCGACAAGACGATATCGAGCTCAACCCCGCGGCCGCCGCGCGGCTGCCGGTCGAATGGCACAAAAGCGAACCGCTGGACGTCGGGCGCGTGCGCCTGGCCAGCCAGGTCGCGGGCGTGATCCTGCGCATCGGCGAGCGGAGCATTCCCGCCCAAGTCTCGCAGCATGGCCGCGACTGCTGCCGCGATGCCGACGGCGTGACCGGGCCCGATCTGCTGACCTTCGCGACCGTGCGCTGGCGCAATGCGTCGGCCCCCGCGCCCACCGCCAGCCTAGTCCTGCCGCTCGAGGCGAACGAGACGACCGGGCTTTCGGCGGCGAGCGACGCGGGCGACGTTCGGCTGCGTTTCACGCTGGGCTCTCCCGAGACGATCGCCACCGAAGCGGCAGGCGCCACGCTCGCCCGGCTGTGGGGCGGCCATTGGAGCGGGCCAGAACGCCGCGTCGGGCTGGTCTTCGGCATTACCCGTCCGGCCCGGCCGATGGCGTTTGCGCGGCCCGGCCGGCTCGCGGATTTCCCGATCGATCAGCTGCTGGTCCGGCTTTCGGATTTCGGCGGCGATGCGAAATTGCCAAGCGACCCGGCTCGCAAAGGCGAGTTCGTGATCGCGCATCGCCTTGCGCGCCAGCCGGCCTGGCCGGCTGTGACGATCGGCGCGGACCGGCTCGCGCACTGTGCGGAGATCCTTTACACCGCGATTCCACGCACCCTGACACTGCATTGCGCGTTCTGAGGCCCCATGAAGAAGCTCGTCGCGTCGCTTGCCTTGGTCGTGGCACCGCTCAAGGCGGCGGTCCCGGCCTACACGCCGGATCTCGAGGCGCGCGTGTTCGACCGCGCCTGGACTTTGGTGTCAAAACATTATTGGGACCGCGCCAAGACAGGCGAGCCGTGGGTTGATGCGCGCGATCATTTCCGGCCGATCGCCCTCCAGACGCCTGATCGGCCTGCTTTCTATACCGTGCTGGGCGAGATGCTCGCCTCGCTCGGCGACAGCCATGTCTATGCGATCGACCCCGTGCAGATCGCGATCGGCAAGGCGCGTGACGCCGGCCGGGCGGCAGAGGGGTTCGGCTTCACGATGATGCCCGACGATGACGGGCGCTGGCTGGTGACGCACGTCGCTTCGGGCTCGTCCGCAGCCAAGGCCGGCGTCCAGATCGGTTGGGAGGTGAAGGCGGTCAACGGCAAGCCGATCGATATCGATTATCAACCCATCCAGGACGAAGCGGCGACCATCGACTTCTCGGACGAGAATGGCGCCGACCATCCGCTCCGCCTGATCGCGGCGATCCAGGATCCGGAGCCCGTACGGCGCGCGGTGCGGCTGGCGGGCAACGTGCTGCTGGTCGCACTGGACGGGTTCAATTCGGGCGACGACAAATGGCTCGCGCGGACGCTAGAGGATGGCCCGCCGCCCTCGGCGGTGATCCTCGATCTGCGCGACAATGACGGTGGCGATGCCGATGTGATCGCGAAGGTGGCGGGCCTGTTCTTCGCCCAGGATCGGCCGTTGGTACGCAGGATCGAACGCAAGGAGACTGTCCAGACACTGCACGGCACCGGCAGCCGGGCCTATTCGGGGCCGCTCGCGGTGCTCGTCGGTCCAACCAGCGCAAGCGGCGCGGAGGCATTGGCGGCCTTGGTCGACGAAAGCGGACGCGGTATCACGATCGGCGAACGCACCGCGGGCGCGTTGACCGGCGCGTCCGAATATAGGCTTCCCGACGGGGGCCAGCTTTCGGTCGCCGAGTTCGATATCCGCACGCCGGCCGGCAAGAGGCTGGAAGGCGTGGGGCTGGAGCCGCGCATCCCGATCAAGCCCAGTTTGGCCGATCGCCGCGCGGGACGCGATCCGGTGCTCGACCGGGCCTTGCTCGCCGTGAAGGGCCGTCAGCTAGCGTCGCGGCGGTAGTTGCGCGTCGGCGGGAACCGGCGTCCAGGCTCCGCCGATCGCCTGGATTAGGCTGACCGCCGCCAATTGCCGGTCGACCGTCGCCGCGGCCTCGGTCTGGCGCGCGGAGAGCGCGGTCGCTTGCGCCGTGATCACGTCCGAATAGGCGATCTGGCCCGCGACATATTGATTTTGGGTGAGCGCTTCGACCTGGTTGGCGGAGGCTGCGGCACGTGCGCGTTGCTCGGCCACATAGGTCAGGATACGCGCGGCGGCGAGCTCGTCCTCGGTCTGCTGGAAGGCGGTGAGCACGGTCTGGCGATATACGGCGACCGCCTGGTTATAGGCCGCCCGTGCCTCCGCCACGCGCGCCGATCGCGCGCCGAAATCGAGCAAGGTCTCCGCCGCCGTCGCGCCCAGCGACCATAAGCTGCTTGCGGCGGTGAATAGCGAACCCAGGCGGCTCGCCTGCGTGCCGACATCGCCGCTCAGCCCGATCGTGGGGAAGAAGGCGGATCGCTGGATACCGATATTGGCATTGGCCGCGGCCACCCGCCGCTCGGCAGCAGCCACATCGGGCCGCCGTTCGACCAAGGCCGACGGAAGGATGCCCGGAACGTCTGGCACGGTCGGCGCCCAGGCCGCCGCCGTGAGCGAGAAGCTGGAGGGATTTTCCCCCACCAGCACCGCAATGGCATGTTCGAACGTCGCGCGCTGGCGCTCGAGATCGGCGGCATTGGCGCGTGCGCTGTCGAGCTGGGTCTGCGCCTGGAGCACGTCGACCCTGGCGACCACCCCCTGATTATAGCGGTTGGTCGTGATCTGCAGCGCCTTGGCATAAGCCGTCACGGTCGCGTCGAGGATCGCCTTCTGATGCTCGATCCCGCGCAATTGCAGATAGTCCGCCGCCAACTCGCCCTGCGCCGACAATGTCGCATTGGCGAGATCGGCCTGGCTCGCCTGCGCCTGTGCCTTCTGCTGGCTGACCGTGTTGCGGATCCGGCCCCACAGATCGGGCTCCCAGGTCGCGCCGAGCGTCAGCGAATAGCGGCGGCTGCCGCCGCTTCCCGTCGAAACCGTATTGCCGCCGATGATCGTGGTCTGGCCGCTGCCGAACGATCCTGCCCGGGTTGCGCCCGCGTTGAGATCGACCGTGGGGAAGAGCGATGCACGCGCTTCGCGGACGGAAGCGCGTGCCTGCTCATAGGCCGCCGCCGCTGCCGCGACATTCTGGTTGTTGACCGAGACCTTGCTCTCGAGATCGTTCAGCACCGCATCGTTGAACAACAGCCACCATTGGCCCTTCGCGATCGCGTCGGCGGGCGTTGCCGCGGCCCAGCCGGGCGCCTCCTTGAATGCGACGGGCGTGGCCGTTCCGGGCCGCTGGTAAGGCGGCGCGAAGCTGCATCCGGCAAGCGCCAGGATCAGGGTCGCGGAGGTGAAGGCGCGAAATTGGGTCATGCGGGCTGGATTCCCTGGGCCTCGTCGTGGCGCGCCAGCATCCGTTCGTGCGGCGAGCGGCGGCGGAAACGATCGAGCGCGAGATAAACGACCGGTGTCGA
>Ga0207657_10002155_pt1 | contig 21326 bp, 15 predicted proteins | sample KBSC33metaG_FD_184316 | JGI IMG/M metagenome (GOLD analysis project Ga0207657, IMG submission 184316) | Corn rhizosphere microbial communities from Kellogg Biological Station, Michigan, USA - KBS C3-3 metaG (SPAdes) (version 2) | ecosystem: Host-associated > Plants > Roots > Rhizosphere > Soil ... | reverse complement strand
GGGAGACGTTGGCCTGAGCCGGCGGTTCGTGCTACTATCGGACCTTCGCCCCGCTTCCCCCCAAGATCTTACGGGTCAGCAATTAGAGTTTTTCTCTCGGAGGCAGCACCGTGCTTTCTTCTCTTCTCATAGCCCTCGTCGCTTCGGCGGTGGTCACTCAGATCGCGGTGCTCGGCACGACCATCTATCTGCATCGGACGGCCACCCACATGGCGCTGACGATGAATCCGGCCGTCGAATGGATGTTCAAGTTCTCACTGTGGCTGACGACGGGGCTGTCGACGAAGGAATGGGTGGCCGTGCACCGAAAGCATCACGCGTTCACCGACAAGGAAGGCGATCCGCACAGTCCGATGCTCGAAGGCTTCTGGAACGTTCAGCTCGGAAACGTCTACTACTACATGCGCGAGGTCAAGAACACCGACGTCGTCGCCCGCTACGCGCGCGACATCCATGAAGGCTGGTGGGATACGCAGGTGTTCCGGCGCGGCATCGCCGGGCTTCTGGTCGGGACGGCGATTCTCTGCGCGACGCTCACGCTCGGGTTCGGTCTGAGCGTCTGGTGGGGGCTGCTGGCGGCCGGCGTTCACGCCGTGATGTACGTCTTCGTGCTGTCTTCCTCGATCAACGGCCTCTGCCATCACGTCGGCTACAAGAACTTCGACAACACCGCCACCAACATCCGGTTTCTCGCATTGCTGACCGGCGGCGAGGGGCTGCACAACAACCATCACGGATATCCGCGCAGCCCGAAGTTCAGCTTCAAGTGGAGCGAGATCGATCCGGCGTGGCCGTTCATCAAGCTGCTGATCGCGCTGAACCTCGCGAAGCCGTCAAAGACGATCCACGAAATCGCAGCATAGAGGCCTGCGAAGCGAACCCATCGAACCCGCGAACGCCTCGAACCCGCGAACGCCTCGAACCCGCGAACGCATCGAACCCGTCGAACCTGCGAACCCGTCGAACCGTCGAACCTGTAAAAGTCACTCCGTAGGCACCGGCCTGAACCGGCGCCGCCTTCGACGCCGTCTGCGCCGCGGTGCGGGCAGCTCGCCCTCGCCGCCGCCTTCCACAGCCTGTTCGGCGTGACCGTCGAGCAGCGCCGTCCAGTGCGCGACGAGCTCCGGCGCGTCGCCGTGGATCTCGAGCCAGGTCAGCGCTTCGCGGAACATGCTGCGATGAACGAGCGCCCGCTGCGCGCGCGGGCTCGCCTCGAGATCGCGAAGCCGCCGCTGCAGGCTCATGATTTGACGAAGCCGGTCGACGTCGCGCCGGGCGAGCGGCAGATCGCCGAGGCGCGGAATCGGCGGATGACGGCGGGCCGGCGGCGCGTCCGCCTCGGCGGCGCGCGTCCGCGGCGGGTGCAGCGAAATCTTGAGCGGCACGAGCAGGCTGCCGAGCAGAATCGGATTCGTCAGCGTGTCCGGCGTCGAGTCGAACCGGCGCCGGTACGTGTCGAGCGCGTGCAGCGACGCCCAGAGCGGATCGCCCGCGCCGCGGTGCAGCTCCGTCGAGATCGGCTCGAGCAGCCCGAGCTCGCCGAGATGACGGAACGCCCGCTCTGACGCACCCGCGCGCAGAATCTTGTAGTACTCCTCCAGCAGCCGCGGCAGCGAGCTCTTCGCGATTTCGCGGCGGTGCCGGCGGATCGCGTCGAGCACCGGCGCGTCGATCGTGAAATCGAGCCGCGCCGCGAGCGCCACCGCGCGCAGCATGCGCACGGGATCCTCGCGCAGCCGCACATCCGGATCGCCAATCGATCGCACGATGCCAGCGCGCACATCGTCGAGCCCGCCGACGTAGTCGATGATCGAGAACGTCGCGATGTCATAGAACAGCGCGTTGATCGTGAAGTCGCGCCGGAAGGCGTCCTCTTCGGGCGTGCCGAATGTGTTGTCGTGATGAATCAGGTGCTCGCCTTCCGGCGTGGTCGGATCCGGCGCTGGGACGCCGTCCTGCACGACCTCTTCGCCGGCCGCGACCTGACGGCGAAAGGTCGCCACCTCGATCACCTTGGCGCCGAACTTCACGTGCGCGAGACGAAAGCGGCGGCCGATGATCCAGCAGTTGCGGAACAGCTTCTTGACCTGATACGGATGCGCCGACGTGCCGATGTCGAAATCCTTCGGCCGGCGCCCGAGCAGCAGATCGCGGACGCTGCCGCCGACGAGATAGGCCACGTGATCGCCCTGCCGCAGCCGGTAGAGCACCTTCAGCGCGTCGGCATCCACGTCGCGCCTCGAAATCGGGTGCTCGGCGCGCGGAATGATCCGGGGGGCGACCATCGGAGGGCATTGTACCAACTCGCCGTTGATGCTGCCTAACCGTTTTGACCACAACAGGTTAGCCGTCGTTTTCGAGTGTGTTACGATGGGGCGTGACTCGCCTGGTGCGCACAATGGCGATGGCCTTCGCGGCCGGTTTGATGGCTCTTCCCGCCGGCGCGGCCGATAAAGTCGACGCCCTGGCCCGCGCGCGGACGCTCTACAACCAGCGGCAGTTCGCCGCGGCAGTGAGCGCGGCCGAAGAGGCGAGATTGCTGCCGGGGCGCGCCGACAGCGCCGATCTGATTGCCGCACGCGCCTATCTCGAGCGCTTTCGCGACAGCGCGGCATCCGACGACCTCACCAACGCGCGAGCACGCTTGCGCCGGCTGAATCCGAGCCATCTGCCCTCAGGCGAACGCGTGGAGCTCATCGTCGGCTTCGGCGAGACGTTGTTCTTCGAGGGATCGTACGGCGCCGCCGCCGACATCTTCGATTCCGTGCTCGCGCAGCAGGAGCTCAGCCCCGATGCGCGCGAGCGGGCGCTGGACTGGTGGGCGACGGCGGTCGATCGCGATGCGCGTCCGCGGACCGAGCTCGAGCGTCAGCCGTTGTACGCGCGAATCCGCGAGCACATGGAGCACGAGCTCGCGTCGAATCCGTCGAGCGCGGTGGCGGCCTATTGGTTGACCGCTGCCGCGCGCGGCCAGGGCGATCTTCAGGCCGCGTGGGATGCGGCGCGTGCGGCGTGGGTCCGTTCGACGCTCGCCGCGGACGATGGCGAAGCGCTGCGCACCGACATCGATCGCCTGGTGGTCCATGCGCTCGTGCCGGAGGGCGCAAAGGCGACGGCGCAAGAGCCCGAGGCGCTGCGTCAGGAATGGGAGCGCTTCAAGGAGCGCTGGAAGCACTGAGAGCGCCGGACACGCCGGTCCGTCCCTACGGCTTGGCCTCTTTCCAGTTCGCGCCGATGCCGACGTCCACGGTAAGCGGGACGCGCAGCGCCGCGGCGGATTGCATCCGATCGCGCACGACGCCGGCCACCTCCTCCGCGCGGTCCACGCGCGCCTCGAACAACAGCTCGTCGTGCACCGTCAGAATCATCCGCGCATCGTCGCGCGTCGCGAGGGCGGCATGGACGTCGATCATCGCGCGCTTCATGATGTCGGCGGCCGTGCCCTGAATCGGCATGTTGACGGCGTAGCGCTCGGCACCGGACCGAATCTGCCCGTTCCGGCTGTTCAACTCCGGCACGAGACGCCGTCGTCCGTACAGCGTCTTGACGATGCCGGTGGCGCGGCCCTCTTCGAGCGTGCGATCGATGAAGCCGCGCACTTGCGGAAAGCCGGCGAAGTAGGCGTCGATGAACGCCTGCGCCGCCTGCGGCGTGACGCCGATGTCCTTGGCGAGTGAGAACGCCGTCTTGCCGTACAGCAGCGCGTAGTTGACGATCTTCGCGCGGCGCCGCAATTCGTGCTTCGACAGGCTGCTGTCGGCGCCGAAGATCTTCAGCGCGGTCCGATCGTGAATGTCCTCGCCGCGCGTGAACGCCGCAATGAGCGTCTCGTCTTCAGCGAGGTGTGCCAGCACGCGCAGCTCGATTTGCGAGTAGTCCGCCGAGATGAGCACGTGCCCTTCCTCGGCGATGAACGCGCGCCGGATCTCGCGGCCCAGCTCGGTGCGAATCGGAATGTTCTGGAGATTCGGGTCGCTGCTGCTCAGGCGCCCCGTGGCCGCGACCGCCTGATTGAAGCACGTGTGCACGCGGCCGGTGTCCGGGTTCACCAGCTGCGGCAGCGCGTCGATGTACGTGCCCTTCAGCTTCATGAGGCCGCGCCACTCGAGGATCAGGCGCGGCAACTCGTGCGTCAGCGCCAGCTCCTCGAGGACGTCGACGGCGGTCGACGTCTTGCCGGCTTTCTGCAGCGTCGGCAGTTGGAGCCGGTCGAACAGCACCGACGACAGCTGCTTCGGCGAGTTGATGTTGAACTCGCCGCCGGCATACTCGAAGATCTGCGCGGTCCGCCGCGCGAGGTCCTGCTCGATCGCCTGCGACTGCGCCGCGAGCGCCGGTGCGTCGATCCGCACGCCGGCGCGCTCGACGTCGACGAGCACCGGAATCAGAGGACGCTCGAGTTCTTCGTAGACCTCGGTCAACTGCTCCTTCGCGAGCAGGTCGCGGAACAGCGGCGCGAGCTGGCCGGCGATGTCGGCGCGTTCTCCCGCGTAGGTGAGGATGCCCTCCGGCGGCAGATCGCCGAGCGACAGCGCCTTCACGCCGCGGCCGCAGACGTCTTCCTCCGTCAGCGCTTTGTAACTCGTATGTTCGAGGCCGAGATCCTCGAGGCGATGCGCGGATCGCGTCGAATCGAGCAGATAGCTCGCGATCATCGTGTCGGTGTCGATGCCGCGCAGCGTCACGCCGTGGCGCTCGAGCACGATCGCGTCGAACTTCAGGTCGTGCCCGTCCTTGCGCACCGCCGGATCTTCGAGCACGGGCGCCAGCGCCTCGAGCGCGGCGGACAGCGCCACGTTGCCGTCGATCCCGAGCGCGCGGTGTCCGACCGGCACGTACAGCGCATCGCGCGGAGCGGTGGAGAACGCGAAGCCGACGATCGACGCGCGCATCGCGGTCGGCTGATCCGGCAGCACGCGCAGCGTGAAGCGGCCGGCCGCGCGGAGCCTCGCCGCCAGCGCGGGCAGCTCGTCCACGCTGCCGACGATGCGGTAGGTCTTGCTGATCGAGTCGGCGGTCGGCGCGTATTCGGTGACCAGCGTCCGAAAGCCCATCTCGTTGAAGATCTCGAAGCAGCGCGCCCGCGATGCGCCGCGATAGCGGAGCGCTTCCGGATCGAACGCGACCGGGACGTCGGTATGGATGCGTGCGAGATGCTGGCTCTGCCGCGCATCGTCCGCGTGCGCCAGGAGCCCTTCGCGCGAACGCTTGTTCTTCACCTCGGCGGCGTGCGCCAGCAGATTCTCGAGGGTGCCGTACTGAGAAATCAGATCGCGCGCGCCCTTTTCGCCGATCCCCGGCACGCCTTTGATGTTGTCGATGGTGTCACCCATCAGCGCGAGGACGTCGACGACTTGGTCCGGCGCGACGCCGAATTTTTCTTTCACGCCCGCCGCGTCGTACCACGTGCCCTCGTCGCGCGGATTGAACACGCGGATGCCGTCGGCGACGAGTTGGTAGAAATCCTTGTCGCTCGTGACGATGGCAACGTCGAATCCGGCGGCGGCGGCTTTCATCGTCAACGTGCCGATCACGTCGTCTGCTTCGAAGCGCTCGGACGTGAGAATCGGGACGCCCAGCGCTTCGCAGGCCGCGTGCACCATCGGAATCTGCTCGGCGAGCTCGTCGGGCATCGGCGCGCGATTCGCCTTGTAGTCGGCGGCGACGTCGTCGCGGAAGGTGCGCCCCGGCAGATCGAAGGACGCGGCGATGTACTCCGGCGCGAAGTCCTTCATGAGCTTCCGCAGCATCGTCACGAAAATGTAGACGGCGTTGGTCGGGCGCCCCTGCGCGTTGCGGAGGAGTCCGCCCTCCGCGGTGCGGATCGGCGCGTGGTACGCGCGGTACATCTGCGAGCTGCCGTCGATGAGATAGAGCAGGGGTCTGGCGGCCATGAGGTGAGGGAAACTTTTACTATATCATCGGCACACGCATAAATCCGGCGAAAGGGCCAGCGTTTGCTGGCCTTTCCATCCGTTTCCACGCGCTGTGTTCCGCTCGGCTCAAGCCTTCGCGCTACAGCTGTCGCGTCGCGCTACCCCTCGGCTAAAGCGTTCGCCTACAGCTGTCGCGTCGCGCTACCCCTCGGCTAAAGCGTTCGCGACATCTGTGCGGTGTCCTCGTTACCAGGAGAACGAGATGACGCCGTTGCCCGAGTGATCGCCGATCGTAAACGTGACGCTGATCGCGCCCGGTGCGGCGAACGACGAGCCGCCGCCGCCACCCGACGTCGGAAAACTGAGGCTCGAACCGGCGCCGCCGCCGCCGAAGTAGCCGCCGCCGCCGCCGCCGCCGGCAACGTTGCCGTCGCCACCCGCGCCGCCGAGACCCAGCTGGCCCGCTGCTCCAGCGGTGTTGCCGCCGAAGATGGCTCCGCCCGCGCCGCCAGCGGTCTGCGTGCCGCCGCCGCCGCCGGACGAGTCAAAGACGGTGCTGCCAGCGCCTGCGGTCAGTCCGCCGCCAGCGCCGCCATTGCCGCCGTTGAACCAGAAGCCGCCGCCGCCACCGCCGCCTGCGACGATGACGCGGTTGGCCAGCGCACTGCCACCCTGGCGAACGTCAGAGGCCCCACCGCCGCCGCCAGCGAAGTTGTTCACCGGTGGAGACTGCGTGGGAGCGGCGCCGCCGCCGTTGAACCCACCGGGGCCGATTGGAGAACTTGGAGCCTGGCCGCCCACGAATACGGCGAGCGTCTCGCCCGGTGTGACCGCAATCGTCGCCGTGACCGAACCGCCCTTCCCCGCGAGCGTCGTTCCGCCGCCCTGAACCGCACCCTCTGCGCCAGAGGCCTGGACGGTAATCGACGTCACACCAGCCGGCACCACGAACGTCTGCTGCGCGCCGGTGTAACTGAACGCCTGGGACCCATGCGACAAGGCCACGACCGCGACGGTTGCGGTCGCGGTGCCGCCTGCTCCGGTGGCCGTGAGGGTATAGGTCACACTCGACCCGGGTACGGTCGATGCGCTCCCATTGGCGCACGGCACCGTGCCGACGCCGTGATCGATCGTGCAGCTCGTGGCGTTGGTGATTCCTGTCCACGACAGCGTTGTCGCGTGTCCGGCCTGCACCGTCGTCGGCGCCGCGGTGAACGTGCCGATCGTCGGCCGTGTCGACTGCACCGTGACGCTGCACGTGGCAGTGCTGCCTCGCGTAACCGTCACCGTGTATGTGCCGGCTGCCGCATACGTGGTGTTGAAGGTTGAACTGTCTGTCCCGGTGGACGGCGTGCCTCCTGGCGCGGACCACGCAAAGCTGCTGAATCCGCTGACCGCCGAGAAGCTCGCTTTCGCACCGACGGCGACCGTCTGCGTGGCTGGACTGCAGCTCACTTGCGACGGCGCGGTGACCGTGAAGATCGCCGGCGCGCTCGTGCCGGCAGCCGTCGTGACGGTCACGTTGCGCGCGCCGAGCGCTGCCGCGGTGTCGACGGCGAAGGTAGCGCTCAGCGACGTGCTGCTCGCGACGGCGACATTGGCGACGGCGACGCCGGAACCGCTCACGGCGACCGTCGTGGCGCCGACGACGAAATTAGTACCGGTCAGAACTTGCGCGGGATTGGTGCCGGTCGCACCATCCGCCTGTCGAAGGCTGGTGATCGTCGGCACCGCGATCCCTGCGGACGAGGCGGCGACGATCGTGAATGGCACCGGCGAGCTCTTTCCGCCAGACGTCTGTACTGTCACGCTCCGCGCGCCTGCAGCGGCCGATGGATCGATGACGAAGCTCGCCGTCATCGACGACGCGCTCTGGACGGTGAGTGCGGTAACGGACACGCCGCTGCCACTGACGGAGACCGTTGTGCCGCCGCTGACGAACCCGGCGCCGCTCAACGAGAGGGAAACCGTCGTTCCGGCGCTGCCACTGGCTGGATTGAGCTCCAGCAAAATGGGAACGGTCGGACTCGAGTTCGACGGCGAAAATGAATTGCTGTCGGTGCAGCCGGTGAGGAGCATCGCGAAACCTGCGACGACACACGCCAGCCACGCTCTGCAAAGGATCGGATGTACAGATCTCGCCACCACACAGCCTCGTTTCGACGGCCACATCGAGGCGACGCAGCACGCAAGAGTGAAATCAGGGGGTTGCGAGAATATAGTTGATGTGTCGTCGAATTGAAAGGGGTTGGAGATTTTGACAGGTATGCGGGTTCGCGCGCTCGGCGCGCTGGCGGTCGCCGCCGCACTGATCGTCGCGATCGCGTGTGGCCCAGGCGGGTTCTTCCATCCGTACGAGTACGAAGAGGAGATGTACCTCTCGCTCGACGGCAGCGCCACGCTCTACGTGCACAGCTCGCTCGCGGCGCTGAACGCGCTGCGCGGTACCACGTTCGAGACCGGCCCGCGCGCGCGCATCGATCGCGACGCCCTGCGCCGCTACTTCGAGACGCCGGTGACGCACGTTCACGGGAACATCAGCACGTCCCGCCGCAGCAATCGGCAGTTCATCCACGTGCGGCTCGATGTGCCCGACGTGCGGCGGCTGCACGAGGCCGCGCCGTTCGCGTGGTCGACCTATCAGTTCAGCGGCGGCGAGACGCTCGACATGTACAAACAGCAGGTCGGCGGCGCGGTGTCGGCCACCGTGCCGCCCGCCGTCGGTTGGACGGGCGACGAGATCGTGGCGTTCCGCCTGCACTTGCCGAGCAAGATCGAGTACCACAACAGCGTTAGCCCTCCGCGCCGCGGCAATATTCTCGTCTGGGAGCAGTCGCTGGCGGAGCGTCTGCGCGGCACACCGCTGACGCTCGAGGCGCGCATGCAGACGCAATCGATTCTCTATCGCACGCTCTGGCTGTTCGGCGCCACGTTCGTGGCCGTCGCGCTGTCCTTCGGCGTGCTGCTCTGGTGGATTTTGCGCCGGGGTGAAAAGGCCCAGAGCGATTTGAATGTGTAAGGAACTCGTTCGACCCGCCAGCCTCGCTCTGCCGTAAAATCAATCTGTGCGTGCGTCCTCCGCGGTGACGGTGTTTTTCGCGCTCGCGATGGGAGTCACGATTCCAGCCGACCGCCCGACGACGGTCGTCGTCGAGTTGTTCACGTCTGAAGGCTGCTCCAGCTGCCCGCCCGCCGACGTGCTGCTTCGCCAGCTCGTGGACGCGCAGCCGGTGAAGGGCGCGCGGATCGTCGCGCTCGGCGAGCACGTCGATTATTGGGATCAGCAGGGATGGAAGGATCGATTCTCGTCGGCCGCGCTGACGAATCGACAGCAGACGTACGCACAGGCGTTGAACGTCGATTCGATCTACACGCCGCAGATGATCGTGAACGGCCAGGCGCAGCTGGTCGGCAGCGATGCGGCATCGGCCCGGCGCGCGATCGAGCAGGCCGTGTCGGCGCCGCACGGCGACGTGCAGATCGCGATCGCGCCGCACGGCGATCGCATCAGCGTGACGATGACCGCAAGCGGTCTGCCGCAGGCGTCACACGGCGATCACTCCGCGTTCGTGCTCGCCGTCACTGAAGACGGGTTGACCTCGGACGTCCGCCGTGGAGAGAATCGCGGACGCACCCTCTCCCACACCGCCGTCGTCCGGCTGTTGAAGACGATGGGAGACGCTGGCGGCGGAGCCGTGGCGGGCGAAGTCGCGATCGATCCCTCGTGGCAGCGCGATCGCGTGAAGATCGTCGCCTTCGTTCAAGAATCGCGCAGCCGCCGCATCGTCGCGGCCGGCGAGGTGCCGCTGTCGGGCGCCAGCCGGTGAAGGAATACCCGTACTGGTGGGACACCACGCCAGGGTTTTCCGAATCCCAAATCCCAAACCCCGAATTCCGTCTGCCAGTTCCCGAGCACACAGATGTGGCGATCGTCGGCGCCGGCTACACCGGCCTTGCCGCCGCGCGTCAACTCGCCCGGGCGGGTGCATCCGTGATTGTCCTGGAGCGCGACGGCGTCGGAGAGGGCGCGAGCTCGAGGAACGGCGGGCAGGTGCTGACCGGGCTTCGGTTGGATGCTTCGACGCTGGTGTCGCGATACGGCGAGACGCACGCGCGCGCGCTATTCGAGGCGGCGAGCGAGTCGATCGCCACGCTCGAACGGCTCGTCGCGGAGGAAGGGATCGCGTGCGATCTGCGCCGGTCCGGACATCTGGCCGCGGCGTGGAAGCCGGCGCACTTCAGGGCATTCCGGCACGAACAGACCATCCTGGCGCGCACGTTCGGCCATCGAGTCGAGCTCGTGCCCCGAAGCGAACAGCGCTCGGAGATCGGCAGCGATGCATATCACGGCCTGTTGGTGGACGAGAACAGTCTTGCGGTCAACCCCGCGAAGTACGTGGTCGGCCTGGCCGCCGCTGCCCGGCGCGCTGGCGCGCTGATCGCGCCGCACACGTCCGTCGATCGCGTCGATCGCCGCGGTGGCGGCTGGACGATCCACACGAGCCGCGGCGTCGTCGATGCCGGCGATCTCCTCGTGGCAACCAACGGCTACACCAGTGCCGCATTTCCCGCGCTCCGCCGGCGCTTCGTGCCAATCGGCAGCTACATCGTCGCGACGGCGCCGCTCGCGCCCGACGTGGCGTCGCGGCTCCTGCCAAAGCGGCGTATGGCGTTCGATTCGAAATATTTCCTCTATTATTTTCGCGTCACCGACGATGGGCGGCTGCTCTTTGGCGGCCGCGCGGAATTCTCCGAGCCCACAGCCGATTCGAGCAGGCGGGCGGCCCGGATTCTGCAAGACGGCATCCACAAGGTGTTTCCCGAGTTGTCGGGCGTGGCAATCGAGTATGCGTGGGGCGGCCGCGCGGCGTTCACGCGCGACGAGATGCCGCGCGCGGGCGTGCTGGACGGCGCCTATTACGCGGGCGGCTACGGCGGCCATGGCATCGCGCTGGCGACGTATCTCGGTTCGACGATCGGACGTCGCCTGGGGGGCGAGCCGATCGATCACCCGCTGTTCGACGACCGCTTCGCACCGATTCCGCTGTACCGAGGCAGGCCGTGGTTTCTGCCGATGGTCGGGGCGTACTACAAGGCAAAGGATCTGTTCACATGAAACCAGGAAGCCCGACGATGGAGCTGTCGAACCGCGCGCAGCTGCGTGCGATTGCCGTCAACGCAATGCGTGCACGCGGACTCGATCCCGAGTTTCCGCAGGATGCCCTCGCGCAGGCAGCCGCGTTGGAGGCGTCGCCGGCCACGACGGAGGAGCCGCTGCGCGATTTACGCTCGCTCCTCTGGTGCTCGATCGACAACGACGACTCGCGCGATCTCGATCAGCTGTCGGTGGCCGAGGCGCTGCCGGGCGGCGATGTGAAGATCCTCGTCGCGATCGCCGACGTCGACGCCGCCGTGCCGAAGGGCTCGCCCATCGATCGGCACGCCGCGATGAACACGACGTCGGTGTATACGCCCGCCGCGATCTTTCCCATGCTCCCCGAGAGGCTGTCGACCGATCTCACGTCGCTGATCGCGGATGCGGATCGGCTGGCGATCGTGATAGAGGTCGTCGTCGCGAAGACCGGTACGGTGACGTCGTCCGACGTGTACGGCGCACGGGTGCGGAACAAGGCGAAGCTGGCGTACAACAGTGTGGGCGCGTGGCTGGAGCGGCGCGGGCCGCTGCCGTCCGCGGCGGCGGCGGTGACGGGGATGGATGCCCAGCTCGCGCTGCAGGATCAGGTCGCGCAGGCGCTCGCCGCGTTCCGGCACGAGCAGGGCGCGCTCGATTTCGAGACGATCGAGCTGCGGCCGACCTTCGACGGCGATGCGATCACCGGCCTCGAGCACGACGTGCCGAACCGTGCGAAGTCGTTGATTGAGAATGTGATGATTGCGGCCAACGGCGCCACCGCGCGCTTCCTGGCGTCGCGTCACTTCCCGTCGGTCCGCCGCGTCGTGAAAGCGCCGGAGCGCTGGCAGCGGATCGTCGACCTGGCGAAGCAGACCGGCGACGAGCTGCCGGCGAATCCGGATTCGAAGGCGCTCGAGGCGTTCCTCACGAAACGCCGAGCCGCCGATCCGGAACGGTTTCCCGATCTTTCGCTGGCGGTGATCAAGATGCTCGGTCCCGGCGAGTACTGCGTCGAGGCGCCGGGCGGCGAGGCGCCGGGACATTTCGGTCTCGCGGTGAAGGACTACACGCACTCGACGGCGCCGAACCGCCGCTACCCCGACGTGTTGACGCAGCGTCTGGTCAAGGCGGCGCTGGCGGGGCATCCGGTGCCGTACTCACTGGCGGAGCTGGAGCGGCTGGCGACCCATTGCACCCAGCAGGAAGACGCGGCGAACAAAGTGGAGCGGCAGGTTCGGAAGTCGGCCGCGGCGCTCGTCGTGGCGTCGCGAATCGGCGATCGGTTCGACGCGATCGTCACCGGCGCGTCGCCGAAGGGCACGTTCGTGCGCACCGTGACGCCGCCGATCGAAGGGAAGCTCGTGCGCGGTGAGCAAGGGCTCGACGTCGGCGATCGCGTGGCGGTGTCGCTGGTGCGCGCCGACGCCGACAAGGGCTTCATCGACTTCGCGCGCGTCTGACTGAACTCACCACGAAGACACGAAGATCACGAATTCTAAGAAGGGAACGGGTCTTCGGCCTCGTATCCGTCGTGTCTTCGTGCCTTCGTGGTTTGCTACGCTCGAGCGCGTTTCTTCTGCGCCGCGGGCATCCGTGCCGGCGCAGGTGCGGGCTTCTTCTTGATCGCATCGAGGCTCTTGCGCAGCGCGTCCATCAGGTTCACGACCTTCGGCGGCGCCGCCTCTTCCGGCATCACCACTTCGCGTCCTTCGATTTTCGCATCGATGATGTCGCGCAGCCCCTGCTGATAGTCGTCGCGATACGACGCGAAATCGATCGCGCCCTCGAACGTGCCGATCACCTGTTGCGCCAGCTTCACCTCGGACGGCTTCACCGAGGCCGGCATGTCGGCCAGTTCGTCGATCGCGTCCATGCTCCTGATTTCGTTCGCGTGCCGCAGCGTATACATGACGAGCCCGCGTTCGCGCGGCTGTACCTTCACCAGATACTCCCGGCCGTACAGCGCCACTTTTCCGATGCCCGCCTTGCCTTGCATGCCCTCGCGGATGACCGCGAACGCTTCCTTCGCCACGGCGCCGTCCGGCGCGAGATAGTACGGGCGCTCCAGATAAATCGGATCGATCGCCCCATCGTCGGTGAACTGCTCGAGGTTGATCACGCGCGTCGACTCGACCCGCACCTTGTCGATGTCCTCGTCGCCGACGACGACGTAGCGGCCTTTCTCGAATTCGAAGCCTTTGACGATGTCGGTGTTGGGCACCTCGCGCTGGCACTGCGGACACCAGCGTTTCTGCTGGATGCGCGTCTGACACTCCGCGTGCAGCTGGTTGAAGCTGAGCGTCGCGCCCGAGTCGGTGGCGGGGTACACCTTCACCGGAATGTTCACGAGGCTGATTTTCAGATACCCCTTCCAGGTCGGTCGCGCGGGCATATGGAGTCCTTCTCTCTTTATCGCGAAGTCACGAAGAACACGAAGCTCAGTTATCCGGAGATCTCGCGCGTGACGGCGTCGGCCATCTCCTTCGTCGTGGCTTTGCCGCCCAGATCCGGCGTTCGAATCTTCCCTGATGCGACGACGCGCTCGATCGCACCGAGCATGCGGTCGTGCACGTCGCGGCGGCCGAGATGATCGAGCATCAGTGCCCCCGCCCAGATCGCGCCGATCGGATTGGCGATGCCCTTTCCCATGATGTCCGGCGCCGATCCGTGAATGGGCTCGAACATTGAGGGAAACTGCCGCGTGGGATTGATGTTCGCGCCCGGCGCAATCCCGAGGCTGCCAGAGATCGCGGATCCAATGTCGGTGAGGATGTCGCCGAACAGATTCGAGGCGACGATGACGTCGATGGTCTGCGGATGGGTGACCATGCGCGCCGCGAGTGCGTCCACGTGATACTTCGCGTAGGACACCGTCGGGTAATCCGCGCGCACCGACTCCGCGACTTCGTCCCACAACACCATCGAGTGCTGCAGCGCGTTCGACTTCGTCGCGCTGGCGAGCATACGGCGCGGCCGCTTCGCGGCGACTTCGAAGCCGTAGCGCAAAATACGTTCGATGCCGTGGCGCGTGAAGACGCCGGTCTGCTCGGCGACTTCGTGAGGCGTGCCGGCGTGCACGCGGCCGCCCACGCCCGCGTACTCGCCTTCCGAGTTCTCGCGGACGCAAATCATATCGATGTCGGCGGCGTCGCGGCCGGCGAGAGGAGAGGTCAGGCCCGGCAGCAGACGCATCGGCCGCAGATTGACGTACTGATCGAACCGCTGGCGGATCGGCAGAATGAGATCCCAGACCGCGACGTGATCGGGCACGGTGGGCGCCCCAATCGCGCCGAGATAAATCGCGTCGAAGCCGGCGAGCGTCTCCATGCCCCGCTCGTCCATCATCCGTCCGTGCCGCAGGTAGTAATCGCAGCCCCACGGCAGCTCCGTGAACGACACCGCGCAGCCCGTACCGTCAACCGCCGCGTCGATTGCCGCCATCCCCGCCGGAATCACTTCACGGCCGATCCCGTCGCCCGCGATCACGGCAATCCGAAACGAATCAGACACTCAGATACTCCTCTCGCATCGAAATACAAATCTCTCCACCACAGAGGCGCCGACGGTTGGAACGTATGAAACCCACGATTGTTCCTCCGTGTTGTCCATGGTGAAAGTCTTCACCGAAGATCGCGCACCGCGGGGAACGCGGGCAGGCCTGTCGATTGCGTGGCCGCGCGTTTCACCGCCGACGCCATCACATCGGCCGCGAGCGCACCCAGCCGAATCATATCCACGTCGCCGGGCTGGGTTCCTGTGGCCAGGGCGAAGACCGTGTCGCCGTCCACTTCCGTGTGAATCGGCCAGATGGCGCGCGCGTATCCATCATCGGTCATCTGCGCGAGGTACGTCGCCTGGCTTTTGGTCAGGCGCGCGTTCGTCGCGACGACGCCGATCGTCGAATTATTGCCCGCGCCGCCGGGCGCCGCGCCGGATCGCAACACGGCACGCGCGTCCGCCAATCCATGTCCGTCCGCCGTGCGGACGCCGGCGACCACCTTGCCGGTATCCGGATCGATCACGTCGCCGAGCGGATTGGCGACGACCAGCGCGGCAATCACCAGGCCGTCGGGCAGCGTGACGGCCGCGCTGCCGACGCCGCTTTTCATCGCGCGCCCCATGCCGCCGATCTTGCCGAGCGTGGCGCCTGCTCCGGCGCCGACGCTCCCTTCCGAAACCGGTGCGTCCGTGGCCGCACGCGCCGCGGAATACCCACACTCCATCGTCGGCCGGATCGTGCCGTCGCCGACGCCGAGGTCGAAGATCGACGCGCCGGGAACGACCGGCACGCGCAGACCGCCGTACTGAATGCCGATCTTCTTCTCGTCGAGGTATCGCAGCACGCCATCCACGCTCGACAAGCCGTACAGGCTGCCGCCAGAGAGCGCGATGCCGTAGATCTGCTGCACCATCTTCTCGGGCCTGAGCAGATCCGTGTCGCGCGTCGCCGGCGCCGCGCCGCGGACGTCGACGCCCGCCGTGGCGCCCGCCTCGACCAGGATGACCGTGCATCCCGTCGGCCGAAGCGTCATCGTGTAGTGACCGACCTTGATGCCAGGCACCGCGGTCAACGTCTCGTTCTTCGCCGCCGCTACGCGATCGCCCGGAATCAGGCCGAACACACACCACAGCGCCGTGATCAATGCGGCGGTGCGAATACCATGTGTCATCGCCTAACCCACATCCCAACTAATCCCAAATCCCTGGTCCCATCTTCTACATCCCCGGCGGCGTGAAACGCCCGTCCGTCGCGGTCCAACCGCCATCGGCGAAGAGAATCGTGCCGGTGACGTAGCTGGCCGCCTCCGACGCGAGAAAGAGCGTCGGGCCGACCATTTCTTCCGCCGTCGCCCACCGCTTGAACACGCTCTTGTTGGCGTACGCGTCGTACCACTCGCGGTTCGCCTTGATCGGCGTGGTCAGCGGCGTTTCCACGACGCCCGGTCCGACCGCGTTCACGCGCACGCCGTGCGGCCCGAACTCCGCGGCGGCGACGCGAACGAGCTGCACGATCCCCGCCTTCGTCATGGCGTAGACGGACTGTCCCGGCTCGACGACCTGCGACCGAATCGACGAGAAGACGACGATGCTGCCGCTCCGCTGCGCCGTCATAATCCGCCCGGCGGCCTGCAGCACATTGAAGCTCCCTTTCAAGTTCACCGCGACGACGCGATCGAACTCGTCCTCCGAGTACTGCAGGATCGGCTTTCGCACGTTGATGCTCGGCGTGCAGATCACGATGTCGAGCCGGCCGCGGTCGCGCACGATCGCGTCGAGCGCCGCGTTCACGTCGAGCCCGCGCCGGATATCCACGACGGCGGCCGTGGCGTTGCCGTCGACTTTTCGCGCCACGGTGTGCGCGGCGGCCTCGTTGCTGTCGAGGCACACGACCGCCGCGCCCTGGCGTGCGGCGCCGATCGCCACCGCCTCGCCGATTCCCGAGCCGGCGCCGATCACGGCGGCGACCTTTCCGTCGAGCGTAAACACGTTCGCGTTGCTCATGAGACGTTCCACAATTTCGAACGGAAGACCGCAGCTAGCGCTTCGGCAAATCGCGCGCGGCGGGCAGACCGGCGATTCCCGTCGCCTGCGTCGCCGCGCGCACGACGGCCTGCGCCATCGCTTCAGCGGCAAGCGCGCCGATCACCGAGATGTCGGCCTCGCCGGACCAGCGTCCTGTCGCAAGCGAGAACACGGTGTCGCCGTCGCCGTTGGTGTGCGATGGATAAATCGCGCGCGCATATCCATCGTCGGCCATCAGCGCCATGCGGCCTGCCTCCGCTTTGGTGAGCTTGGCGTTCGTCGCGACGACGCCGATGGTCGTGTTCTCGGCCGCGCGCGGCCGCGCGAGCGCTCCGCTGCGCAAGATTTTGCGCGCATCGGCGAACTGGCCCTCCGGCGTCAGCGCGCCGGCGACGATGCGGCCGGAGTCGGGATCGATGATGTCGCCGACGGCGTTGACCGCGACGATCGCGCCGACGATCAATCCGTTCGGCATGCGAAGCGCGAACGAGCCGATGCCAGACTTCATCGGCCCTCGTTGTCCCATCGGCGAGCCAGGCCGCTCGGCGAATCCGCCGAGTTTGCCGACCGTCGCTCCCGCGCCGGCACCGACATCGCCTTCCGTGACGGGCGCGGTGTTCGCGGCCTGTGCCGCCTTGTAGCCGCAATCCGCGGTCGGGCGGATCTTCGGATTTCCCCCGACAGGCAAATCGAACAGGATCGCGGCGGGGACGATCGGCACCTTCGCGATGCGCACGTCGTAGCCGATGTTGTGCTCGTCGAGCCACCGCACGGTGCCGCTCGCCGCGTCGAGCCCGAACGCGCTGCCGCCCGCGAGGACGACAGCGTTGACCTTGTCGACCATGTTCAGCGGATTCAGCAAATCCGTCTCGCGCGTGCCGGGCGCGCCGCCGCGCTGCGAGACGCCGCCCACGGCGTCGCCGTCGACGAGAATCGCCGTGCATCCGGTGGGGCGCTCGCTCAGCGTGAAGTGCCCGACCTTGATGCCATCGACGGCGGTCAGAGTCTGGTTCCCCGAGTCCTGCGCCGATGGAGTGCCGGTTCGGGCGGACGGCGGGACCGCGAGGAGAACGACGCCGGCCATTCCGACGATGATCGATCGGTGCATGGTGATCCTCGCTTCGGACACGAGACGGTAGTCATCGTATAAGACGTGATGAGGTTTGACTACCCGGCGTGTTTCTAGTAGAAACCAAACGCCGACAGTCCGGGAGGTATGCTCATGCACCGCAGTATCCACGCGTCGACTGCGTTGTTCGTGCTCGCGGTGATGCTCCTGCCGCTGGCGGCGGCCGCCCAGGTCACCGGATCGGTGGCCGGCGTGGTCCGCGACTCCAGCGGCGGCGTGCTGCCCGGCGCCACCATCACGCTCAGAGGTCCGGCGCTGCAGCGCGAGAGCCTCACGGCCGTCACCAACACCGAGGGCGCATACCGGCTGCAGCTCGTGCCGCCAGGCGCCTACGACATCACCGTCGAGCTCGCCGGATTCGCGACGCAGGAGCGCCGCACGGTCGGCGTCGCGCTGAATCAGGTGACGACGCTCGACTTCACGATGAGCGTGGGCGGCGTGTCGGAGTCGGTGCAGGTCTCGGCCGATGCGCCGCTGGTGCAGGTGACGCGCTCCGATGTGACGAACACCGTCACGCAGCGGACGATCGACGCGCTGCCGCTGAACGGACGGAATTTCACCGACCTGATCGCGCTCGTGCCGGGCGCGAAGCCGGATCCGAATCTGTCCACCGGCGCGAACGTCGAGATCTTCGGCGAGCGCGCCGGCGCCGTGTCCTACCTCGTCGACGGCGCCGAGAACAACGATCCGGTGAACGGCGGCGCGCTCCTGCGCTTCACGCAGGATTCGATCAAGGAATTCGAAGTCATCACCACGGGATACGAGGCCGAATTCGGCCGCGCGCAGGGCGGCGTGGCGAACATCGTCACCCGATCGGGCAGCGACGATTGGACCGGCCGCGGATTCCTGTTCACGCGCAACGATCGCCTCGATTCGTCGAACATCCCCGATCCGTCGCCGCTGCCGGCGGGATACGTCAAGCCGAAGCCGCCGACGCTCGAGCGTTATCAGTGGGGCGCGACGGCCGGCGGGCCGATCGCGAAGGACAAGGCGTTCTTCTTCGGATCGTTCGAGAAACTGAACGAGACCCGCGGCCTCAATATCGATCAGTCCAAGATTCCCGCATTCGTGCTGAACGGAGTCGCGACGCCGAGCCATGTGGAGGATTTCGGCATCGCGCCGAAGAGCGACGGGTTCACGGGCCTGTTCAAAGCGGACGCGAATCTGTCGACCAACAACCGGCTCACGGGGTCGATCAACCGGTCGACGCTGAACAATAGCGGATCGCTCAGCTCGCCTGTCGCCGGCACCATCGCGCTGCCGAGTGCGGCTTCGTCTACCGTGCAGCCCGCGACAAGCGCGGTCTTCCGCGAGACGGCAGTGCTGGGGCCGAGGATGTTCCTCGAATCGACGGCCACGTACGTCCGTGGCGAGAGCGGCTCGAATCTCGATCAGACGAAGCGCTCCGAGCCGCTCCTCATGCTGCTGCACAGCGGCTTCCTGCAGACCGGCGCGCCGTTCGGCGGCCAGACCGACAGGCTGAGTCAGCGATATCAGGCGGCCCAGGCGCTCAGTTACTTCTTGCCCGGCCGAATGGGCGATCACCAGTTCAAGCTCGGGTGGGACTTCAACCACATTCCGCTCAGCGGCTTCAACCAGGTGACCAACGACGTCGAATATTCGCCCGGCTGGCTCGCGGCCGATCAGAACGCGGTGTTCACGACCAACTTCAACCTGTACGGGTTCCAACAATCGGCGGCGCGCTTCTTCACGCTGTCGGCGAGCCCGGACGGGAACCTGACGCTGAACATCAAAACGAACGACATCTCCGGCTTCGCGCAGGATACGTGGCAGGTGCGCCCCGATGTGACGATCAACGCGGGCATCCGGTACGACTACTCGAGCCTGTTCGGCGACTACAAGAAGGCGCTCGCGCCGCGCGTTGGCGTCGCGTGGGACGTCGCCGGCCGGCACCGGACGATCGTGAAGGCGAACTACGGTCTGTTCTTCGATCGCAACCTGCTGGCGTCGGCGTCGACGGTGCCGGAGAAGGGCGGCGTGTTCACCAAATCGGTGTTCGACGTCGCGCTGCCGCGCCTCGGCGTCGATTACACGAACTCGCTGATCGATTACGTGATCACGTCCGGGTTCCCGACCGCCACGGGCGGCTTCGGTCCGCCGGAAAACCCGCTCTACCGGCAGTTCGCGTCGGACCTGCGCGCCGATCCGTTGGCGCTCTACAAACTGCTCGGGATCAGCGTCACCGATCCCACCAAGGCGCCGGTCGTGACGTCCGACAACGTTCAGCAGTTGTCGGGAAAGACGCCCGCTCAAGCGCTCGCGCTGCTCGAGACGAAATACCCGGGCACCGATTTCCGGTTCTTCGACGTGCCCGGCGGATCGATCGTGGGCAACCGCGTGCTGTCGTTCTTCCCGCGCGGACCGCTCGAGGTGACGCGGACGGTGTCGCAGTATTCGCAGGATCAGGTCCCCTACACCAACGCGTTCAGCGCCGGCGTGGATCAGGAGATCGGATCCAACGTGAGCGTCTCGGCAATGTTCGTGCACCGGCGCACGCGAGGGCTGCTGACGCGGCGCATCGTCAACCTGTTCGACGCGGCGCCAGGCGATCCGAATTTCGGCAAGACGATCGATGGCGGACCGCAGATCAGCGAGGTCACCTACGACGGGCTGGTCAACTACGACGGCGTCATTGTTTCGCTGCGGCGGCGCTTCTCGAAGCGCTATCAGCTGAGTGTCTCGTACACGGCGTCGCGCGCGCGCGACAACCTGCTGACGGGCACGGTGGGATCGACCTTCGCGAATAACAACCATCCCGAGCTCGACTACGGACCGTCCAATCAGTCGGCGCCGAACATCGCGGTGGCGAACTCCGCGATCGTGCTGCCCTACGACATCGACCTGGGCGTCGTCGCGTTCTGGCGGAGCGGCGCGGCGTTCAATCCGCGCGGCATCGTCGACAGCGACGGCGACGGTCTGGTCGATCAGCGCGATCTGTCGCAGCCGCGCAATGCGTTTCGCGTGAAGCCGTACGCCGATGTCGATCTGCGGGTGGAGAAGAAGGTGCCGTTCGGGCGCCAGTCGGCCAGCGTTCTCGTCGAGGCGTTCAACATCTTCAATCGCGCCAACGTCGCCAACGTGAACTCGGTGGCCGGCCCGACGTTCGGCACCCCGGTCGCATATCTGCCGGGCCGCGAAGTGCAGTTCGGGATCCGGTACTTCTTTGGACCGCAGTAGGATGCGCGGATGACCGTCACCGAGCGCGTGGTCGCGGAAGTCGAGCGCGCCACGGACGAGATCGTGAGCTACACCGCGGAACTCGTTCGGATTCCGACGGTGAACCCCCCGGGCGCGGAGTACGACGCCTGCGCGCATTTCATCGGGCGAGACCTCGAGCGGCGCGGCTTCAGCGTCGAGTACATTGCGGCCGAAGGGTTGCGCGAGCACACTGCCAGATTTCCCCGCGTCAATGTGGTCGGCTCACGGCGCGGCGGCCCGGGGCCTGTCGTGCACCTGAACGGCCATTTCGACGTCGTGCCGCCCGGCGACGGCTGGACGATCGATCCGTTCGGCGGCGTCGTGCGCGACGGACGCATCTACGGGCGCGGCGTGTGCGACATGAAGGCCGGGATCGCGGCGGCGCTGTTCGCGGCGGAGGCGATCGCGCGCGCGGGCGTCGCTCTGCCTGGCACGATCGAGATCA
>Ga0207657_10002154_pt1 | contig 21331 bp, 22 predicted proteins | sample KBSC33metaG_FD_184316 | JGI IMG/M metagenome (GOLD analysis project Ga0207657, IMG submission 184316) | Corn rhizosphere microbial communities from Kellogg Biological Station, Michigan, USA - KBS C3-3 metaG (SPAdes) (version 2) | ecosystem: Host-associated > Plants > Roots > Rhizosphere > Soil ... | reverse complement strand
CGAAGGAACAGGTCCGTTTTTATATAATTGGAGTAACGTGAATAATGCAAATGCAGGTAATGAAGATATCGGCGGACTGACACCGGGCATTTATGATGTAACTGTTACTTCAAAAGCCGGATGTGTTACTTCTGCTTCATACACCATTACGCAGCCGGATCTACTGATTGCAACCCTTAGTGCTGATAGCATGATTTGTAAAGGTGGAACGACAACAGTACATGTTAACGCAAGTGGCGGCACGATGCCTTATACAGGTGTTGGAGATTTTGATGGTGTTGGTGCAGGAGTTTCATATTATACTGTAACGGATGCTCATGGTTGTATCACTACTAAAGCAATTTCTGTTGCAAATGGAACTTTAACAGCTCCGCTTAAACCGGGCAGTATTAACGGAACATCTGATGCAACCGGCTTATGTGGTGGTGGAAATTTTGACTTCTCTATAGCATCTGTTGCTACCGCTACTTCTTACACATGGCTACCTCCGGCAGGTTGTTCCATTACTTCTGCAGATTCGGAAGGAGCACATATTTTTCTCAATGCGCCTGTTAATTTTAGTAACGGGATATTATCTGTATCTGCCAGTAATACATGTGGCACAAGCAAAGCAACTTCTGAGGCGTTAAGCAGTATTCCTGCTAAACCGGGCAATATTACAGGTCCTTCAAATGTAACCGCAAAACAAAGAGGAGTTGTATTTAGTGTGCCTGCTGTAAACGGACTGTCTTACAAATGGTCATGCCCTGCCGGTGCAAAGATCACCGCAGGTCTTAACACAAATTCAATTACAGTAGATTGGGGAAATAACAGTGGCAATGTAAACTGTAAAGCGGTAAATGCATGCGGCACCTCAATCTCAACAATTTTATATGTCAGTGTTACTGCGGCTTTAACAATTACGCAGAATCATGATCCCGAAGTAATCACTATTGCAGTCCCTTTAAGCGCAACAGTGATGCCCAATCCTGCTAAAACAATAACCTATCTTGTATTTAATGTTGATAAGCAACAAAAATATTCTATAAGAATAAATACTATGACAGGCAAATTATTGCAGCTTAAAAACGTTATCGCATCTGAAGGTGAAAACAAGATCAGTTTAGACTTACATAACTACACTAATGGCGTTTATACAGTTACGATGATCAGTGAAACGGGTGAACGTAAAACATTAAAACTTGTGAAAGAATAAGATTACTTCAAGTCATCTCAAACCTGCGGCAATTGTCAATGTCTGCAGGTTTTTTAATTCCATCTCTTTAGCTTGCAAAAACTGTTAAATGATATTTTTAAATTGTAGCTATATTGTTTCATAGATTCACTTGAAAGTAATATTAGAACAAACCGTTTAAAGAATTTTTACTTAAATAAATCCTTCTTATAATTGCTTTTAACCTTCAATTAAAATAGTAACTGCTTTAATCAGAAAAAATGCATACAACAAAAAAATTAAATAAACGCAAACGCATCTCACTTGTGGCACATGATCACAAAAAAGCAGACCTTATTGATTGGGCTCTGTATAATAAAGACGTGTTGTCAAAACATGAACTTTATTCAACAGGTACAACCGGTCTTTTGCTTGAAGAAGCATTGGACAGACCGGTAAAAAAATTCATGAGCGGACCGCTTGGTGGTGATCAGCAAATTGGCGCAATGATCGCGGAAGGTGTGATCGATGTGATGGTGTTTTTTTGGGATCCGATGGAAGCGCAACCACACGACAGTGATGTGAAAGCATTGCAACGGCTATGTGTTGCATGGAACATTCCGCTTGCATGCGACAGGGCAACGGCAGATTTTATAGTAACATCGCCATTCATGCACGAAGAGTATGAAGCGATAATACCCGACTATACAAACTATCTTAAACGGCCCATTCAAACAAATGAATAATATTTCTTTGCGTGCATGGAAACATGAAGATGCGCAGGTTCTTGCTGCTATTGCTAATAACCGAAGCATTTGGAACAATGTCCGTGATCAACTCCCGAATCCGTACACAGTTAAGGACGCAGAAGATTGGATAACACATTGCAAAGAACAAAAACCTGTCGTGAATTTTGCGATCATTTATAATGGTGAAGTTGCAGGAAGCATCGGTTGCGTACCGAAAACAGATGTATATCGGAAAAACATGGAGATTGGTTATTTTATCGGTGAACATTTTTGGGGTAAAGGTATTGCAACTGAATCCGTGCGAATTTTACTTGAATACATTTTAAAGCATTTTGATGTTGTGCGAATTTATGCAGAAGTGTTTGCTCACAATAAAGCATCAATGAAAGTTTTGCAGAAAAATGGTTTTTATCTTGAAAGCATTCGCCGGAAAGGTGCTTACAAAAACAAAAAATTAATTGATGATTATGTTTGGGTAAAGCTTGTATAATATGAACTACTGTTGTAAAGTCATGAACATTAATTGCGAGCTTTTTTCTCATACCTCATAGCTCACGGCTCGAAGCTTGCTGAATAAAGTTCGGGGACGATGAAGTGAGTGACACAACAGGCGATGAGTAATGAATCAAAAGCTCATCAACAAAAAAATTATTCAACTCTTTAACGAATACAATTGTGTCGCCGCTTTTCGTGAAGGTATCCACGATGCAAGCAATGCCACGGTAATTACAGTTAATCCTACCAATACAAAATCAGGCGCTGAAATTTTTACAGGATAATAATCGATGATGAAAGTGTTGCCCTCAAGCGGTATAAGATGAAATTTTAATTGCAGCATGCAAACAAAAAATGCGATCACCATTCCGCTGATGCCGCCAACGGCTGCCAGCACAAAACCTTCGTTTAAAAAAATTTTTTGTATGCGTGCATTATCTGCGCCCATAGCTTTTAACACTGCAATGTCTTTTTGTTTTTCAAGCACAAGCATGGTGAGTGCTCCGATCATATTGAAAGCTGCGACGAGTAAGATGATGGAAAGAATTCCGTAGATCACCCACTTTTCAATTTGCATAATGTTGAAGAGACTTTGGTTTTGCTCATAACGTGTTTGCACAACATAGCTGCTGCCTAAAACCTGCTGCAAACTTTTTTGTATGGCTTCAGCTTTGGTGTTTGGCTGCAATGCGATCTCTACGCCGCTGTATTCATTTGGTTTAAGATCGAGCATGTATTGCATAAAGCCGAGATTGGTGAATGCGTACTTGTCGTCAAATTCCTGCTGCACGGTAAATATCCCGGCGGGAATTACATTGAAAGAATGCATTGCATCGAGACTGCTGAAATTTGTCGCCTTCCTGTTGGGCAGATACACAACAAGATTGGATAATTTATTTTCAGGATCGGCGCCCACTGCATTTGCTATACCTGCACCAGCAACAATTGCCGGAGCATCTGTTGTGCCTAATTTATACTCGCCACGTTCAATGTGATTTGCAAGACGATTAACATGAATATAATTTTCATCAACTCCTTTTAAAAAAACAATCGTTTGATAATCGCCGTTGATCAGCACTGCTCTTTCTTCTGTATAAAAACTAAGCTTTGAAACTCCCGGAGTGTTTGAAATTTTTTTCACTTGCTCCGGTGAGAATGAAATAAATTTTCCTTTTGCTGCGGTAATTTTTACATCCGCATAAAAATCGCTGTACAAACTTTTTACAAGATCTTCAAATCCGTTGAAAACACTCAACACAATAATAAGAGCAGCGGTGCCTACAGCGATTGCAAGCACGCTTATCCACGCGATGATGTTGATGGCATTCGCAGATTTTTTTGATTTAAAATATCTCCATGCAAAAAGAAAATTCAAACGCAGAATTTTTGTGTAATGTTATTTCAAAAGGCAAGATAATTATTTTGTAATGAGCCGCATTACTATGCAAACTGCAATTATCTGTTGATGAAAAAATCAACTCTTCACAATTCCTATTGCTATGCATACCCATCCTGCAATAAAACATAAACCGCCAAAAGGAGTAACAGCACCAAGCCATTTCATGCTTTCGTTATTGTTTGCAATAAAATAGGTGAGCAGATACAACGAACCGCAAAACAAAATCATGCCTGCAATAAATAATCTTCCGCTCCATAGCATCCAACCGTTGTTGTAAGATTGAAACAATAACCCAACTGCCACCAACGCAAAGACATGATAGAACTGGTAACGCACGGCGGTTTCAAATATTCCTAATGTGTATTCATTCAATTTATCTTTTAATCCATGAGCGCCGAAAGCGCCAAGCGCGACACTCAATGCGCCGATAATTGCCGCGGTGATCAAAAAGGTTTTATTCATGAAACTGTTTTAAAATTTCCGCAAAGCTAAGGTCAGAAATATTGTTTCCTTTTAAATGATATTGCGCCTGTGAATAAAATGGATAACGTTCTTTTAATTTGTTAGAAAGAAAATTATGGAGTTCTTCATCAGACAAATCTTTTATTAAAGGACGATGTGCTTTTTCTTTTTTCAATCTTTCAATAAGCACGTTTACATCTTCATCAATAAAAATGGTGATGCCATGTTCGTTCATCCATTGCATATTGTTGTGAAAACAAGGCGCGCCACCACCTGTAGCGATTATGATGTTTTTGTAGTTTGATAATTGATGCAATGCATCTCTTTCTTTTTCACGAAAATATTCTTCACCATAAGCTGCAAAAATTTCTTTTATGCTCAGCGATGTTTCTTTTTCAATTTCCTGGTCGAGATCCATCCAATCCATATTTTCTTTTTCAGCGATCCGTTGTGCCCAATAAGATTTGCCGGAACCCATCATACCGAGTAGAAAAATTCGCAACGCTGCCAAACCCTTCCTAAAGGACAGGCTTTTTATTTTGTTGCTCATAATATTTTTTATTGCCCTTTTGAACGGAAGTTTATTGAAATGCATTAATCCCTGTAACATCCATTCCTGTGATCAATAAATGCACATCGTGTGTTCCTTCATAAGTTATCACACTTTCAATGTTCATCATGTGCCTCATAATGCTGTACTCTCCGGTAATGCCCATGCCCCCAAGCATTTGACGCGCATCACGTGCAATGTCTGCAGCTATTTCGCAACTGTTGCGTTTTGCCATGCTCACCTGTTGCGGTGTTGCTTTCTTTTCATTCATCAATGTTCCTAAACGCCAAACCATCAATTGCGCTTTTGTAATTTCGGTGATCATTTCCGCAAGCTTTTTTTGCTGCAATTGAAAACCTGCAATTGGTCTGTCAAACTGAATTCTTTCTTTGCTATATCGCAATGCTGTGTCATAACAATCCATTGCCGCACCCAATGTTCCCCAGGCAATTCCATAGCGTGCTTTTGTCAAACAACTCAATGGTCCTTTCAATCCTTTTACATTCGGCAAAATATTTTCTTTCGGAACCCGCACATCGTTAAACACTAATTCACCAGTTGCACTTGCACGCAAACTCCATTTGCCGTGTGTTGTAGGTGTTGTAAATCCCTGCATGCCGCGTTCAAGTATCAAACCTCTTATTTCTCCTTCTTCGTCCTTTGCCCATACAACTGCAACCTGTGCATAAGGCGCATTGCTGATCCACATCTTCGAACCATTGAGAATAACGTAATCACCTGCATCTTTAAAATTCGAAAGCATGCCTGAAGGATTGCTTCCATAATTTGGTTCTGTTAGTCCAAAACATCCAAGCCATTCACCGCTTGCAAGTTTGGGCAAATATTTTTTTCGTTGCTCTTCACTGCCATAAGCATAAATAGGAAACATCACTAAAGAGCCCTGCACGCTTGCCGTTGAGCGCACACCGCTATCGCCGCGTTCGAGTTCCTGCATCATCAAACCATAACTGATATAATCCATACCGCCACCGCCATATTCATGCGGAATGGTTGGACCGAAACAACCAAGCTCTCCCAATTGCTTTACAATTTGTTCAGGAAATTCTGCACGTTGTGCATACTCTTCAATGATCGGCGAAATTTCCCTCTTCACATAATTGCGCACTGTTTCGCGAATTAATTTATGCTCTTCGGTAAGCAGTTCATCCACCAAGTAATAATCGGGAGATTGAAACAAATCCGTTTTGGCAGCCATGACAATCAATTTTTGTGTGCTGCTAATGTATGAAAAAGGATGTGCATCTTAGAATTACAGGACATGTTACTGTTCTTTATGATTAAAAGAAATTTTTTGTACCCAACTGTAACGCATCATGCATCTTCTGTTGCGTCGCACTCTTGTACATTATGAAAATTATCAGCCATTAAATTCGCTTCTTTTAGAAAAGGAAATTGTTTATTTTGTTATAATCAACAAATCTTTTATGAAAAGCTTTTATTCTTTTCTTTTATTATCAATCTCTCTTTTTCGGTTTCACTCAGCTTTCTCTCAAAAAAATTATGGTGAGGAAGATGCTAATGTTTATCTTTTAAAAAAAGATTTTAGCCCGGCAAAAAATGAAAGTGAAGCAAAGTATTTCTTACAATTAATTAAAGCAGATGATACAACATACGTATGCAGGTATTATAACAAAACCGGGCCAATGATTCGGCAGGAAGTTTTTTATGACGCGAATCTTTCCATACCTAACGGAAGGTTTTGCTGGTATGATGAAAATGGAAATTTAGATAGTACGGGTTTTGTCAACCACGGACAGAAGGATCAACAATGGATAACATATAACGACAAAATGGAAAAAACCAAGTCTTATAAATACGATAATGGAAGAGAAATTGAAAGAAGAGACTATACGGCCAATCTTTACATTGGTAAGGATGGAAGTACTGCAAAACTTGATGAAAAAGAGAAAGCAGAACATGATGCTTATGTAGCGGATAGCATTGCTAATAAATTAATTCTGCAAGAAGCAAAATTTGATGAGGGTAACGACAAGAATAAAAAATGGCAAAAATATCTGGAAAAAAATTTACAGGTCCCTAACAGAACGATGACTGTTTTAGGACGAGGAACTTACAGCATCCTTGTTTCTTTTGTTGTGAATAAAGATGGAAGCACAGATGACATTTTTATTATGCAGTCTGTTGAATGGTCAGCAGATACAGAAATATTTCACCTCATAAAAGATAGCCCAAAGTGGATTCCTGCCACGCGTAATGGGGAGAAGGTTCTTTACAGGCAAAAACAATTCATTAGTTTCCAGGTGAACTGAATTGTTTATTGCCTGAATAAAACTGAATGATGAAGTATGTGACAGTAGATAACAAAATAAACTTTCATGGAAAAAATCAGTTTATCTTTATGTAAGATGTTTGTTGTAAACAAAAATTTTTTTATGGATAAAAAATTTTTTTAACTGTAGAGAGTGTTATATCAAAAACAGTTTTTACCTTAACATGTCTTTCAAAAAATTTTTAAAAACTCACACCCATGGCAAAAGCAAGTAAAAAGAAAGCAGCAAAAAAAGCAGCGCCTAAAAAGGCCGTAAAAAAATCCTCAAAAAAAGCAGCACCTAAAAAAGCAGTAAAGAAAGCAGCAAAAAAAGCAGCGCCTAAAAAAGCGGCTGCGAAAAAAGCCGCTCCTAAAAAAGCAGCAAAAAAGGCAGCGCCAAAGAAGGCAGCGCCTAAAAAAGCAGCTGCGAAAAAAGCCGCTCCAAAAAAAGCCGCTCCTAAAAAAGCCGCTCCTAAAAAAGCTGCTCCTAAAAAAGCTGCTCCTCCGATGGAAGAACCAAAACAAGAAGCTCCAATGAATATGCCCGCTTCTGAAGAAACTCCATCTGCTCCTGCATCAGAATAATTATCATTGCATAAAAGTTTTAAAAGAAGCTGCTGAAATATTCAGTAGCTTCTGTTTCTGTTTTTCCTATACCCGTCAAAATCTAACTCCGGCTTCCACTTTAACCGCTAAATAATTTTCTCTTGGTGGTATAGGACAATTAAATCCTTCTGCATAGGCACAGTACGGGTGATAAGCCATGTTGAAGTTGATAACAAACGTATCACTTCTTGGAATAGTCAGATCAATATAGCGACCGCCTCCATACGTTTCTTTGCCGCTTGTCGCATCTCTGAAAGGAATAAAAAGATAATCTCTGTATTTGCGTTGGCTTGCAAGATCTATTGATTGATAAATATTCAGCCTATACTGCTTTCCCTTTAATAAAAATTGGGCTTCACCGTATTTTACAAATTGTTTTGAAGAGTTGCCTGTTGTGGGCATTGCAAAAATTCTTTCATTCGGAGTGCGAATAAATTTGGCGGTTACCACGTAGTCAGGATCGATAGGAAAAAAATTTAAATGAGTAAAGTTTTCTCTCTTTTCTTTTGACAGAGGCGAAGTTTCCGCATTCTTATACTCTTTATTGAGATCATCCTGAAATTGTTTGATTTCTTTTACCAGGGTCGTGGAATCTTTCTGAGCAAACCCCACATCAAAAACAATCATTGAAAAAAATAATAGTATAAATCGTTTCATGAGGAATATTTACACGATTAAAGGTGACTACTCTTGTTGCATGTTATTTGCAATATTAATACTGAACTGATAAAAAATATTTTATGGCAAATAATAAAAAAGGTTTAGCGGGAGTGTTTGATACTTTTTCAACTGCAGTGACAAAAGCAACCGGCAGCCCGGCCGCTTTTATCCTCGCTTGCCTTACAATAATAATTTGGGGCATAACGGGCCCTATTTTTCATTACTCTGATACCTGGCAACTGGTAATTAACACCGGCACTACCATTATAACTTTTTTAATGGTGTTCCTTATTCAGCAATCGCAAAACAAAGACACACTTGCCTTGCAAATAAAATTGAATGAACTTATCGCGGCGAATAAAAATGCAAGCAACCGTTTAATAGACAGTGAAGACCTTTCAGCAGAAGAACTGGATGTGTTGAAGAAGTTCTACATTAAAATATCACAGGCAACAAAAAATGAAGGCGATCTTAAAAAAACACATTCAATTGAAGACGCGTATGAAAATGAAAAAGAAAAAGAAAAAGTTCATCCCAACAAAATCAAGAAGAACGGAAAAATAAGCAAGCCAAAAAGCACTTAGAATTTGTTTTTCCACATCATACTTTCAATGGGCTTATCGGGCTGACCACTATATTTCGCATCTTTCTTTTGGTTGTATTTTATTTCTATTTCGCCTTCAACAGGGAAATAAATTAATTGTCCTACAGGCATACCTTTATAAACTTTCACAGGTTGCTTCACAGAAATTTCAAGTGTCCAATGACCGCAAAAACCTACATCACCTTTGCCTGCCGTTGCGTGAATATCAATTCCAAGACGCCCGGTAGAAGATTTTCCTTCAAGAAAAGGAACATGTGCATGTGTTTCTGTGTACTCTTCGGTTACGCCCAAATAAAAAATATGAGGATACAAAACAAATCCTTCATCGGGAATTTCAAAATATTCAATTTCGTTATGTTTCTTCGCATCAAGAATATGCTCGCGGTATGTTGCAAGACATTTGCCCAAATGCACATCGTAGCTGTTGCTGCCAAGACATACACGTGAATAAGGTTCTATCTTGATTGTTCCTTTCCCGATCTCTTCAAGAATGCGTTTATCTGAAAGAATCATAACGACTGCTATTTAAGAATTACTGTACAATTTTTTGTTTTTGATTTTATTTTACCGGCAACATATCGCTGTTCAGCTTCCCTTGTGTCACTCACTTGTACATTCTTATCTCGATTGAGCTGAAGTGATCACAAGCACAAATATTCTGCAAATAAATCGTAAATCTGCAATCTAAAATCGTAAATCTAAAACTGCCTCTGTTTTATCAACATAATATCAACGAAACAACAAAACTCGCTATCTGGAAAATAGAGGAGCCGGAAGACTTTTTTCTTACTTATGTTCCTTTGCAAAACGAAATAACACATCCGCATAAAAGATTGCAACACCTTGCAGGTCGCTATTTATTAAAATATTTGTTTCCTGATTTTCCCAATGAAGAAATCTTAATCGCCGATACGCATAAACCTTATCTTCCCCATGAGCAGTACCATTTTTCCATCTCTCACTGCGGCAATTACGCAGCCGCAATTGTGAGTAGCGGTGATCGTGCAGGAGTGGATATTGAACAACCTTCAGAGAAAGTTGCAAGAGTAATGCACAAGTTCATGCATGAGAATGACTTGCTCTTCATGAGCAATTCTTATTTATACGATCGTTCGCCATTGGAATTGTTAACTGTAATGTGGAGTGCGAAAGAAGCGTTGTTTAAATGGTTTAGTTTAGGTGGAGTAGATTTTAAAGAACACATGCAATTGAGAAGTGGCATTGAATTCGGGCAGGAAGAATTATTGCTTCCTTTTGTTTTTAAAAAAGAAGAACATATTCATCTGCGTGTTTATGCAAAATTGTTTGAAGATATCGTGCTGAGTTGGGTAACAACTAAAGCATAAAAGAATGAAATTTTTTTTGCTGAAAAAAATTCAAGGCGCTGAAGTGTGCGACGCAAGAGAAGTCGAACAATGCTATGTAGCCCGGTTCATAAAAATTTTCACTAATCTCTGCAGATCTTGATATTAAACTTTAGTGCCGGTCGTATAAAAAACCGGTCATACTTTTTTGCATACGGCGTTACATTCCCGTTGTTTATAATATAAAAACCACTTTCATCCGCATCACGCACATACTGCATGCTTAGCGACCAGCGGTTTTGCATATCGCTTAGCCATTTAATTTTCTCCTGCTGTGTTTTTAATGAATCGTAATGCTGAATGTATGCCGGCGTATAAATAAACTCCAAACCAAAAACTATCCAGTCTTTCGGTGCGGGAACTGTATAAGGCGGCAAGTCAAAATCATTCCAACCTTTCTGATAAGGATAAACTAAAATACTTGTATCCGTTAATTCTTCACCGGGCATATGTGTATCTACGTTCCATTTGTACCAATGCAGCCGCACAGGCACTTGCAGGTTCGGCGCTTTTTCATCAATAAGAATACTTACTTTGCTTATGTAACCGCGAACACCGGTAACATTGTTGTATCGTGCTATGATCACAAGTCTTGTTTCAGGCCCTGGTCCAATATATTGTCGTATCCGCCCAATCGTTTTATTCAACACATATTCTTCGGTATTTCTGCAACTTGAAATTGTTATTGGCTGCAGGTTTAGTGTTTGAGGATTTAATTTATACACAGCTCCATCTTTTAATTCATTCAATACAACCGACATTTGTTGGTAACCGATATATTGAATAATTATGGTGTCGTTGTTGGGTAGAGAATCTTTTGGCAAAGTGAAATAACCATCGGTGTTTGTGTAGGTAACTTTTTGCTGATGATGAAACAGTATGATGGCATAAGAAAGAGGTTTGTTATTCGATTCGTCAATCACCCTTGCTGAAATCCTTTGTCCATTTGCTGCATGAAAAAATAACAGCAGCAACACCGGAAATAATTTTTTCATTTCCCGAAGTTATTAATGCAACTGTAATGTGTATGTAAAATTTTTTTGTGATGGGCAGCAGAAATGCTATTAAACTTTGTTGTGTCACTCACTGCATCGTTCTGAACATTCTTAAACAAGTTCGCAGGAATTTCAACTCTCTTTTTTTTCAAATCGACTTTACTGGCTTCAGACTAAAAATTTATTTCATTACCACCTTTGCTTCACGTGATATTTCTTCGTTCATACTTTCGCCTCTCTCCTTTGGCGGCTTGCGATGCCAGTATGATGCAAGTATAGATCCTGTAATATTCATTAAAGGTCCAAAGACTGCAGGGGCTAATCCCACTGTTGCAATCTTCCCCATTGTTTTTGCAAGCCCCGAAGCGAGTCCCGCATTTTGCATACCCACTTCAATCGCAATGGTTCTGCAATCACGTTCACTCATCTTAAATAATCTGCCTGTCCAATAACCTAAAGTATAACCGGAAAAATTATGAACAAGCACAAGCAATATCAATTCAGGTCCTATAGTCAATAAACTTTCTCTTCCTGCCGCAGTAATGATTACGATAATAAATGCTATACCAAACATTGATACAAGTGGCATCGCATTATCAAGCCATTTTGCTTTGCCGCTCAAGTAATAATTGAAGATAAGACCTGCACCAATCGGGATGATGACGATCTTAAAAATATCAAACATCATATCAAGTGTATGTATTTCGATGAATGCGCCCGCTAATAATTTCATCAACAACGGTGTTACAAAAGGAGCAAGTGAAGTGGAAATTGCCGTGATAGTTACAGAGAGTGCAAGATTCGCTTTGCCAAGATAAGACATTACATTAGATGCCATACCATTTGGCGAACATCCAACCAATATAATTCCCGCCGCAATTTCAGGAGGGAAATTACTGATGCTGGCAAGTGTAAAACCAATCAGCGGCATGATGATGAAATGACTAACCACACCAATTAAGACGCCTTTCGGCATTTTTACAACACCAGCAAAATCTTTAAAGCTCATGGATGTGCCCATGCCAAACATAATAAGTTGCAACAAAGGAGTTATAAGAGTTGCAAGTTTAAATCCATTAATATCTGTAAAATAATCTGGATAATACAGCGCAGTGGTAACCGCCGCAAAAATGGTTACGGTATAGGAAAAGCCTTTTAATAATGGAAAGCCCCGAAATCCAATGGCCAGTAAAACGAAAAACGCAATGAATAAAGGACCTGCAGTGGCAAGGTTTCCTGTTGCACTCATTACGATTGCAACGGTCAAACACAAAAAGGCGAATGATAAGATTAATTTGTAAACATTCATATGGCGCTAAAATGTTTGTTGATATATCAGGCAAAAATGCTTAATTATTTAAAGCTAATTATTAAAAGAGTTCATTAAGAAAATATATGCTATAAGAAACAATGAATTTTAGCAAGAAACTTTAAATCGTATGGATAAAATTTTTTCGATTAATCCTGCTTTGGAAAAATTTAAGAAAGTCGCAAAAAAATCAATCCTAAGTTGGCTGCAAAAAATTATCTTGCGCAATTGAAACGCCGCCTTTTGAAAGGCTGTTTCCCTTACCTTTGCGGCAAAATTTAAAACCCATATAAAATAATTGTCATTTTATGGCTAATACAGGCAAGATTAAACAGATAATTGGGGCAGTGGTTGACGTGCAATTTGCCGAAGGCGAACTTCCCGAAATATACAATGCGCTTGAACTTAAAAGAGACAACGGCGAGAAGCTGGTGCTGGAAGTTCAGCAACATCTTGGGGAAGACAGTGTTCGCACAATTGCAATGGATAGCACGGAAGGACTTATGCGCGGTATGGATGTAACTGATACAGGAAAAGCAATCGCAATGCCTACGGGTGAAGCAATCAATGGTCGCCTTTTTAATGTAACCGGTGATGCCATCGATGGTTTACCACAAGTAAGCAAAGATAATGGACGTCCTATTCATGCATTGCCGCCATTGTTTGAAAATCTTAGCACTTCAACAGAAGTTTTGTTTACCGGCATTAAAGTTATTGATCTGATCGAGCCTTATGCAAAAGGGGGTAAGATAGGTTTGTTTGGTGGTGCAGGTGTGGGTAAAACGGTATTGATACAGGAACTCATTAATAATATTGCCAAGGGCTATGGTGGTTTGAGTGTATTTGCCGGTGTGGGTGAACGTACACGTGAAGGAAATGATCTTTTGCGTGAAATGATAGAAGCAGGTATTATGAAATATGGTGAAGCTTTCAAACACAGTATGGAGGAAGGTGGATGGGATTTAAGTAAAGTGGATATGGAAGGTTTAAAAGCGTCACAGGCTACATTCGTATTCGGACAAATGAATGAACCGCCTGGTGCAAGAGCGCGTGTGGCCTTAAGCGGTTTAACCGTTGCCGAATATTTCCGTGACGGCGATGGTACGGGAAAAGGAAGAGATATTCTTTTCTTCGTTGATAATATTTTCCGTTTTACACAGGCCGGCTCTGAAGTATCAGCGTTACTTGGGCGTATGCCTTCAGCGGTAGGTTACCAGCCAACACTTGCAACGGAGATGGGTATAATGCAGGAACGCATTACCTCTACAAGAAATGGTTCAATCACTTCTGTTCAGGCTGTATATGTGCCGGCGGATGACTTAACTGACCCTGCTCCTGCAACAACCTTTGCGCACCTTGATGCAACAACGGTATTAAGCCGTAAAATATCCGATCTTGGTATTTATCCCGCAGTAGATCCTTTAGATTCTACTTCCAGAATTCTCTCACCTAATATTGTTGGTGATGCACATTATGATTGTGCCAACCGTGTAAAAAATATTTTGCAACGTTATAAGGAGTTGCAGGACATTATTGCAATTCTTGGTATGGATGAATTGAGCGATGAAGATAAATTAACCGTGGCCCGTGCTCGTCGTGTTCAACGTTTCTTAAGCCAGCCGTTCCATGTGGCTGAACAGTTCACGGGTTTGAAGGGAGTGTTTGTAAATATTGAAGATACCATCAAAGGTTTCAATATGATCATGGATGGCGAAGTAGATGAATATCCTGAAGCAGCCTTCAATCTTGTAGGAAGTATTGAAGACGCAATTGAAAAAGGTAAAAAATTATTGGCTGCAGCACAGGGATAAAAGCCTCCCCAAACCCCTCCGGCGGGGGACTTTAACAGCAGGTTTAATAAATTAATAGTTCATCAAAATTTTGCAGTTAATAATTTTTATGTATTAAGTTCATTGCTACTATTTGGCTTTTTTGTCCAAAGGACTCCTTCGGAGTGTCACTATCATCCGAACGGCGTTCAGCTGGGCGGGCACTTGGAACGTTTAGTTCTTTATTCAACAAAAAAACATTAGCGATTTACAAAAATTTTCCCCCACCGGGGGAGTTAAAGGGGGCTTTATGACATTAGAAATTTTAACACCCGAAAAGAAAATATACAGCGGAGAAGTTTACGGTGTACAATTGCCGGGGATTGCAGGATTATTTGAAGTACTCGACAAACATGCACCTATCGTAAGCGCTCTTGGAAACGGTACTTTGAAAATACTACGGGATAAAAACAACTTTTCACTTTATTCTATTAAAAGCGGTTTTGTTGAAGTGCTCGATAATAAAGCAACAGTACTGGTAGAAGGTGCTGTAGAACTCTAAGCACAACTTTTAAAATTTTTGTGAAAGCAGGTGAACATTTTCACCTGCTTTTTTATTTCTCAGCAATGAAATGTTTAATGCTTTTAAGAAATATTTTTTATGAATATTTCTTTCGCTCTTACCTTCTGAAACGCTTTCTCTGCTTAAGTTCCGTTATTGTGCGGTCAAAAATTTTTTATTGAACTTTTAACGGCTATACTAAAAGTTTCTTAAAAATGGTTTCTCACATAAACTGGCATGCAGTTTCACGTCTATATATAATGAATGATAATTATTAGCTAACAAAAATCAAATGTGTATGAAAAGGATGAAGTTACTGCTGACCGGTTTATTGGGTGCCTCCGCATTTTTTACAGCCTGCACAAAAGACCCATTAAACCATCTTTCAACGGAAGAGACCCGTATTTATGTGACAAGTTATGACTCATCTGCTGTTTTCTCTTCTTATAAAACTTATAGCATCGCCGACTCGGTTACTGTAATTGATAATAGCATGGCAAAGAAAGATCTGTCTGATGCAGACGCCGCGTATATCGCCGCCGTTGACAGAAACATGCAACAAAGAGGTTACGTTAAAGTGGAGAGAAACCAAAATCCTGATATTGCAATTAATGTAAGCCGCATTTATAACACCTCAACAGGTTTGATCGATTACACTGATTACTGGGATTATTACGGCGGTTATTGGGATCCCGGTTATTGGGGTTATCCCGGTTATAGTTACTATGTACCTTATGTGTACGGAGTTTACCAGGTTACAGAAGGTCTGATGTCAATTGATATGTTTGATTTGAAAAATGCTGCTACTCATGGCAATAAGCTCGATCTTCTTTGGAACGGTCTTGTTCGCGGTGAAGGAATTTTCAGTGCGAACGTTGCTGATACAGCAGTTCAGACATTATTCAATCAGTCATCTTATTTAAAAGCTAACGAGTAAAATTTTTAGTTATGAAAAAACTTATCAGCGCAATTTTTAGCGTCATCATATTATCCGCATTTGCTTTTCATGCAAATGCACAGAAAGGAGAGTGGAAACTTAGTCTTAACTACAATTACAGCATGCCGCTCGGCAGTTTTAAATCTGATATCATAGATAAATCATCTCCGCTGGGTTTCAGCGGCTCATTTATGTATGGGCTAAGTGATAAATTTTCTTTAGGAATTTACGGCGGTTACCAGGATTATTATCAGAAATTTCCACGTGCAGTTTATCAAACCGATAATCATGAAGTAACATCTGCAGTGCTTAGCAACTCTGTTCAAACAATGCCAATACTTTTAAAAGCAGGCTTCTCACCGCTTGCTGCTACCCATGCTCCCGTTCAGCCATATGTAGCCTTAGGAGCTGGTGTAAGTATCATTGATTTCACTCAATATCTTGGCGAGTTTGGCGGAACTAATTCAAGTGCAGGTTTCACGGCACAGGGAAGCGCAGGTATAAAAATTCCTTTCGGAAAGTTTAGTAAATCCGGAGTGAATATTGGTGCTGATTATAATTATATTTCTTACAGCAAATTCGGTTATAATAACCTCAACAACGTATCGCTGCATGCAGGTGTGTACTTCCCTTTGCGATAAAATTTTTTTTGTGCGGTGTTTGATACAAAGCCTCTGGCAAAGGTCAGGGGCTTTTCATTTGAAGATTTTTTATGAGCCCGACAGCAGATTATAATAGCATCGTCTCTTGCGTCGCACACTTGAACGTCTTGTTCTTTACTGAACAAATAAAAAAACTTATTCTATATCTTAGCAACGCAATCAACCATCATGAAAATTTTCAACATCTTCTTCTGTTTTACTTTTATTGTCTTTGCCGCACTTCAATACAACGATCCCGATCCTTATGTATGGGTTCCTATCTACATGTATGCGGCAGTGTTATGTTGGCTTGCATCAAGAAATAAATTTTATCCAGTTGCTTATTGGATAGGCATTGCAGTGTATGCGGCATACGCGATGTATAAAGTGTTTGATCAAAATGGTTTGATAGATTGGATCACGATACATCATGAAGAAAACATTGCGGAAACCATGAAAGCAGAAAAACCATGGATAGAAGAAACAAGAGAATTTTTTGGTTTAGTTATTTTGATCCTTGTTTTACTGATAGACTTCTTTTATGCTAAAGCAAAAATGAAAAAACAAAGATTGCTTAATGGAAATTTAAAAAATAAATCCTGGCAAAAAACTTAAAATCATTTTACCTCAGTTTGCCGAGGAATAATAAAAGCAATAAGATCATCCAATGCAATGCCTGCCCTGTTACAAGCATCATTGATCTCTTCTCTTGAAACATTTGCCGCAAAAGATTTTTCTTTCAATCTTTTTTTCACGCCCTTTACATCCATACCTTCATAACCATTCGGACGCATTAAAGAATAGGCATGTATCAAACCACTCAGTTCATCAAATGCATACAACATCTTATCCATTTTCGTTTCTGGCTCTACACCAAAATGCGCCGGTCCATGAGATGCAATCGCATGAATAATTTCCGGATCAACATTTCTTGCCTCCAGTTCTTCAATGATTTTTTTGCAATGCGTTTCAGGCCATTGATCCCAATCAGCATCATGCAGTAATCCCGCCATTTCCCATTGCCATTGTTCCTGCTCATTCAAACCTTCTTTTTCCTTTGCCCAGCAGCGCATTAAATACGCTACCTGTTTCATGTGCAATTGCAATCGCGGATTTACAACCCACGCATGAAACAATTGTTCAGCTTCTTCTCTTGATAAAGTATTTCCATTGTTTGCGGCATTGCCGAATGTTGTTCTGTTAAGTTGCAGTGACATGAAAAAAATTTGCAGCAAACTTAGAGGAATATTTTTTATGTACTTAGCGGAGTTACTACTATGAAGCTTTTATTGTCCGCAGGATGCTGCGCACGTCCTCACTTCAACTTCCTGTTCCCTGGTAACCAAAATTTTGAAAAGCACCTTCAACCGAGCCTGCTGCTGCAAGATGAACTTGGTTGCGTTTCGCCTTGTTGAAATATGAACTACAGAAGAAGTGATTGCGACGCAACGAAGATGCCATGAAAACTAAAGCTGGTATCATAAAAATCATTCTGATCATTAAGTTCAATAGTATCCCTCTTTTATTTATCTGCCAATTTTCACACTTCCACATTTTCACATTTATTAATTTGCAGTATGCGTTTCAACTTGCATACACAATATGAACCAAGCGGCGATCAGCCGCAGGCAATACAGCAATTAACCGAAGGAATTTTATCAGGTGAAAAATATCAAACCTTGCTTGGCGTAACCGGCAGCGGTAAAACATTTACCATGGCAAATGTGATTGCTAATGTTCAGCGACCAACGCTTGTGCTCACACACAATAAAACTTTAGTGGCGCAACTATATGGCGAGTTCAAACAATTTTTTCCTGAGAATGCGGTGGGATATTTTGTAAGCTATTACGATTATTATCAGCCCGAAGCTTACATGCCGGTAAGTGATGTGTACATCGAAAAAGATCTGAGCATAAACGAAGAGCTTGATAAGCTTCGTTTACAGGCAACAAGCGAATTATTAACCGGGCGCCGCGATATAATTGTCGTTGCAAGCGTGAGTTGCATTTATGGTATTGGTAATCCGACAGAATTTGAAAATGGAATTGTACGCATCGAAAAAGGACAGGTTGTTTCGAGGCAAGGTTTTTTGCATTCACTTGTAAACAGTTTATACAATCGCACACAAGTTGAATTTAAGCGCGGAACATTTCGTGTAAAAGGTGATACTGTCGATATCAATCTTCCTTATGTTGATTATGGTTTGCGTATAACCTTTTTTGGTGACGAAATCGAAGAACTTGAAACAATTGATATTAATACAAACAGAAGATTATCCTTTCTTGAAAACGCCGCGATATTTCCCGCGAATTTATATATAGCTCCAAAGGATCGATTGCAATCAATCATGTTCCAGATACAGGATGAAATGCAAATGCAGGTCGAATATTTTAAACGCGAAAGAAAATTGATCGAAGCACAACGTTTGAAAGAACGGGTAGAGTATGATCTTGAAATGATACGCGAATTAGGCTACTGTAACGGCATTGAAAATTATTCAAGATTTTTTGATGGAAGAGAACCGGGCACAAGACCTTTCTGTTTGCTTGATTATTTTCCAAAAGATTTTTTATGTGTGATTGATGAAAGCCATCAAACTATTCCGCAGGTTGCGGGTATGTATGGCGGAGACAGAAGCAGAAAATTAATTCTTGTTGATTATGGTTTTCGTTTGCCTTCCGCTCTTGATAACAGACCATTGAATTTTCATGAGTTCGAAAACATGTTGTGTCAGGTTGTATTTGTTAGTGCAACACCGGGAGATTTTGAATTAGAAAAAACAGGTGGTGTAGTGGTTGAACAAGTTGTTCGTCCGACAGGTTTGCTTGATCCACCGATAGAAATTCGTCCAAGCATAAATCAGATAGATGACTTGCTTGATGAAATTGATAAACGTGTAAAGAAAGGTGATCGTGTTTTGGTAACGACACTTACCAAACGTATGGCGGAGGAGATGGACAAATATTTGCATCGCATCAACATTAAATCAAAATATATTCACAGCGACGTTGATACTTTGGAACGCGTGGAAATATTGCGCCAGTTGCGTTTGGGCGAAATAGATGTTTTGGTTGGCGTGAATTTATTACGTGAAGGATTGGATCTTCCCGAAGTTTCTCTTGTTGCTATTCTTGATGCAGATAAAGAAGGCTTTTTGCGTAATGAAAGATCGCTTACACAAACTGCCGGCCGCGCTGCACGAAATGTTGATGGTTTTGTGATTTTTTATGCAGATACTTTCACCGAAAGTATGCAGCGAACTATTGATGAAACAAATCGAAGAAGAGAAAAACAAATTGCATATAATATTGAACATGGTATCACACCCAAAACAGTGAGAAAATCAGTTGAGCACATTATGAAGCAAACCGCGGTGCTTGATATAAAAGGATTCGATCCTAAAAAACCTTATGCAATACAAGCTGATGAAGATATGATCACAACCGCCGCAGAAGAACAGGCAGAATACAAAACAATTCCGCAAATGGAAAGAGCGATTGCAAAAGTGAAAAAGGAAATGGAGAAAGCTGCACGAGATCTTGATTTTATCGAAGCCGCAAGATTGCGTGATGAAATGTTTCGCTTGCAAAAAGAGTTAGAAGTGATGAAATAAAAAAATCCGACCCTATTGCGAGCCGGATATAAAATTCACCAAGCGATGAACTATCCTTAAATTTTTAAAAAAGTTTGGGGTTAAAATTATTCGCCAATTTCTTCTGCTTATGACACAACAAACCTATAATTTATTTGTCGTATTCAACATGATTTACAATTAAATAATAATTGAAAACAAGTGAGGAAATGTTTAAAGTCATTAAAAAACATTTATGTTTAATAATTGTCATCAGCGAATAAGAATAAAATGTAGTGATGAAGTTGGTAATCAATTTTATTTGTTGCTTCAACCTACAATTTGAGTTTATTAATCAATGAAAGCTCAACTCCACAACCTGTCCCACGATCTTACATTATCCCATTCAGGAGTTGGCGCAAACCAGTTTTTATTATCGGGATCGAGATGTTGTTTTAAAACTTCATCATTCAACTCAATACCAAGACCCGGTGAATCAGGTACGCTTGCAAAACCTTTTTCAAACAACGGCTTGCCATCTTTTCTTTTTGCAAAATCAGTCCAGTAAGGAAGATCGAGTGAGTGATGTTCAAGTGCAACAAAATTTTGTGTGGCAGCAGCACAATGAACATTCGCCATAAATGAAACAGGCAAACCTGCAAAATGCATTGCCATTGCAACGCCTTTTTCTTCTGCATAATCACCGATCTTTTTTGTTTCGAGCAAACCGCCTGATGTTGCAAGATCAGGATGTATCAAATCTGTCGCATGCATATCTACCAGCTTGATAAAACTTTCTTTCAGATAAATATCTTCACCTGTATTCGTTGGTGTTTCAATTGAAGCTGTTATTTGCTTAAGATCATCCATAAAAAACCAGGGAATCAAATCCTCCAACCATGCCAAACGATAATGTTCCAGACCTCTTCCCAATCTTATCGCATTGTTCAAATCAAAGTGTCCATAATGATCTGATGCAAGCGGCACTTCAAATCCAATCACATCACGAACCTTTGCAACATATTTTGCCATCTCTTCAATTCCTTTATCCGTTATCTGCACTTGTGTAAAAGGATGTTCGGTTGCGCCATAAGTCATCGGGTCCATGCTCCATTGTCTTCCCACATCCATAAAATTCGAATTCACGATTGTGCCGGGAATATTTTTTATCAGCTCAATGCCAAGATCCATTTTCAAAAATGTAAAACCTTTTC
>Ga0207657_10002151_pt1 | contig 21361 bp, 22 predicted proteins | sample KBSC33metaG_FD_184316 | JGI IMG/M metagenome (GOLD analysis project Ga0207657, IMG submission 184316) | Corn rhizosphere microbial communities from Kellogg Biological Station, Michigan, USA - KBS C3-3 metaG (SPAdes) (version 2) | ecosystem: Host-associated > Plants > Roots > Rhizosphere > Soil ... | reverse complement strand
GCGACCTCGCGTTCGCCGACCTGCGCGGCTCGATCGGTCTCGTGCCGCAGGAGCCCGCGCTGTTCAGCGGCTCGGTGCGTGAGAACATCGCCTACGCGCGCCCCGACGCGAGCGATGCGGATGTCCTGCAGGCCGCCCGCGCCGCTCATGCGATGGAGTTCATCGAGCGCCTGCCCGGTGGCTTGAACACCCTGGTGGGCGAGCGCGGGGTGAAGCTGTCCGGCGGCCAACGCCAGCGCATCGCCCTCGCACGCGTCTTCCTCAAGGATCCGGCCGTCGTCGTGCTCGACGAAGCGACGAGCAGCCTGGACAACGAGAGCGAGCGCCTCGTGGAGGAAGCGATGGAGGAGCTGCTGAAGGGCCGCAGCACTCTGATCATCGCGCACCGCCTGCGCACGGTCCGCCGTGCCGATCGCGTGCTGGTGCTGGAGCGTGGCCGGATCGTGGAGTCAGGAACCCACGAGTCCCTGTCGATCGGCAGTGGGGTGTACGGGCGGCTGTATCGCGCGGAGCTGCGATAAGGGCCTTTGGTGAGACGTGAGACGTGAATGGTGAGACGTGACTGCGCTGGCAGTCACGATTCACGTCTCACGTCTCACGTCTCACGATTCACTTGCCCTCCAGTACCACATCGGCCTTCACTTGGCCGCCGGCAGATACTTCGATCGGCTGTTCGTGCTTGCCAGTGCGCTCGTGCCAGGTGGCGAGGGTGTACTTGCCCGGCGGGATGCCGTCGATACTGAACTTGCCGTCGGCCGAGGTGACCGCGAAGTACGGATGGTCGAACACCGCGATGTAGGCGCGCGGCCACGCGTGATCGGCGTCGTGGACGATCACCATCCCGGGTGACGCGAAGGGCAGGTTCGTTGGGATCACCTGCTCGTCGCGGCCGAGCAGCACGACGGTGCGCGCGCCCGTGTCGCCGGCGGCGATGAAGCGAAGGTGCTGCCGGAAGGCGTCGTGGCCGATGACGTTGAGCCCGCTGCCGGTGACCGCGCCCTGTACGCGCGGACCGAGGCGACAGTTCAGGCTCTCGAGCTCCAGGCGTCGCTCGATCGGGAGCGGCTTGCCGCTGCGCAGCCCCTCGATCCACACCACCACGTTGCCGAGTCCGGTGCTGTCCTTCCCGATGACAGAGCTGTCGGCGATGCTGGCGCCGCAGAGGGCGCTGTCGGCGCCAGCAGGTACCGGCGGCAAGGGCTCGAGCGGCGATTTCAGCCGCACCGAACCACTCACTGTGGCCGCCGAGGCGACGCTGATCACCTTGTAAGGCGCATCGGGCTTGTCGATCACGACGGGGCCCGCCGCCAACTCGTCCACATCGCCCTTCGCCGAGCCCTTTCGGTTCGTCGCGCCGACGCCGCCGGCGTCGCCGCAGGCGGTGAGGAGCAGTGAGGAGGCGACGAACAGTGCGGAAAGGCGAAGCGCGGCGGCGCGCGTTGCGGCAACGGTCACGTTATCTGGATGAGCGTTCGGGATGTGGCGTCCAGAAAGGGCAAGGCGCGAGCCACCGCGCCTGCCCGCTACAGCACGATCAGCTCGCGCTGGTACTCGGCGGGGGTGATCACGGCCCGCCGCGGCTGGATGTAGGCGTTCACTTCGCTGCGCACGCCGATCTCGCCGGGAATGTAGATGCCGGGCTCGATGGAAAAGCCGACACCCGGAATGAGCAGCCGCTCCTCGCGCGACTCGAGGTTGTCGAGGTGCGGGCCTGCGCCGTGCAGCGACCGGGCGTCGATGGAGTGGCCGGTGCGATGGGTGAAGTACTGGCCGTAGCCGCGCGACTCGATCACCTGGCGCGCCGCGTCGTCCACGTCGGCGCCACGCAGCGGCTCGTTCGCCGCCACCTTCTCCTGCACCAGCGCAATGGCCGCATCGCGCGCATCGCGCACTGCGGTCCAGATCTCCACGGTACGCTCGGAGGGTGCGCCGAGCGTGGCCATCCAGGTCTGGTCGGCGTAGATGCCACCCGGTTCGGTGGCCCACAGGTCGATGAGCAGCACGTCACCCTGGACGATGGCGCGTGGCCGATCGGCCGATGGCTCATAGTGCGGATTCGCCGCGTTCGCGCCGGCCGAGACGTTCGGGCCGTGATCGGTGGAGACGCCGGCGCGCGCGAAGCGCTCCTGCATCCACGCCATCAGCTCGTGCTCGGTGATCGGAGTCTTCGTGCGCGACCGCTCGCCCGCGAGCGCGAAGGCATCGAGCGCGACGCCGCGGATGATCTCCGCCGCGCGCAGGTGTGAGGCGATCTGCTCGTCCGTCCACGCGGCGTAGAAGCGCGAGACGAGCTCGCCCGAAGACACGACTTCCTTCACGCCGGCCTCGCGAATCATGTCGAGCACGCCGGCGGGCACGCGATCGAGGTATGGCACCGCATCGCCCGGCGAGTACTCCATCGCCACTCGACGCTCGCGGACGACACCGCTCACCGACTCCTCGAGCTCGCGCCACGAGCTGTAGGTGCGATGCGACCATTCCTTCGGCCACGTGCGCCACGGAGCGGGTTCGATGGCGTGTCCGAGCGCACTCGGCACGCCTTCGGCGGGAATCCAGACGAAGATCCGCCGCGTGACCATTCCCTCGAGTCCGAGCATGCCGCCCGCCACCGGATTGAGCCCCTGGAAGTCGAACAGGAGCCAGCCGTCGATGTCGGCGTCGGCGAGCGCGCGCTGGATCGCCGGTAGGGTGTCGCGATTCAGCATGAACGAGCGGTGAGAGGGTTGGATCACTCCGCGATCACGCCGTGGCGCCGCGCCAGTCGGCGCGCCACTCGCACGAGCCTTCGCCGCGCCCCTCGCACCGGGTGTGCTCCACGGCGCCGGTGTCGCCGACGAGGAGCTTGAGCAGCTCGCGCAGGGTGGCTTCGTAGAAGGCGCACCCGATGCCGCCAGGCGCAACGCCGAGCGTGATGGAGCGCGGCACCTCGAGCAGGATGTAGGTGCCGACGCGGCGGACGTTCGCATTGAGGTAGCGCTTCGCGATCCTCCTGACCCGTCGCAGCGCCATCGGGCGCGCGATGAACGAGGGGAGGACGTGCATCATCGTCCGGCTGACCGACGGTACGGTCTTGTACGCCTCGTGCGCGAGATATCGCCCCGCGGCGCGCAGCACGGCTTCGGCGTCGGGCCGGCGACCGATCAGGCGCGCGAGGGCGATGACCTCGTCCTGCGCCGGCCGATGATTGCGGCGCACGGCGTCGGTGTAGCGCTTGATCTGGACGTAGACCGTATCGCTGAGACCGAAGCGTTTGTTGCGGAGCTCGTCGACGAATTCGGCTTCGAGCACTCCCTCGGGAGTGTCAACGTCGCGAACGGCTTCGAGGAGGCTGAGCGGGAGGAGGGCGTCGACCGTGGCGAGCATGGAACGTCGATGAGAGGCAGACAGTCAAGGTAGGGGGAAGAGAGGTCGGGCTCAATGGGCATTCGGATTACTACAACTGCCGTAGCCGGTACTTCGTACTGCGTACTGCGTACTGGGACCCGGGGTCTGGCCACCTGAAGGCAGGGCGGGCCAGGAACGACAACGGGCGACGTCGCCAGACGCGGAACTGGAGAACTCGCCCCTCACTGTTATGATCTTGGATGCTGCTCGCCTTCCTCGTCGCGATTCCAATCGCCGCTCTCGCCCTCTTCGTCGGCTCGCTGACGCTGTCGGGCGCCGTGGCAGCGGCGATCATCGGCGCGCTCTGCATTCTCGCCGGCTGGAGCTGGGCGGGATTGCTCATCCTCTACTTCATCCTCGCCGTTGCCTTCTCGAAGGTCGGCGCCGACGCGAAGGCTCGACGCACTGGTGGCGTGGTCGCCAAGGCGGGCGGCCGTGATGCGATCCAGGTGCTGGCGAACGGCGGCGTGTTCGCGCTCGCGGCCTTCGTCTCCAGCCGGGTGTCGGAGCCAGCGGCCACGCTGCTCGCTGCCGCGGCTGCGGGCGCGCTCGCCGCTTCCGCCGCCGATACCCTCGCCACCGAAATCGGCACCCTCGTCGGCGGCGAGCCGCGCTCGGTGATCGGCTGGCGTGCCGTTCCGGCCGGCACTTCGGGCGGCGTCACGATCGCTGGCTCGCTCGCCATGATCGGCGGCGCCATCCTCATCGCCCTCGCCGCGATCGGATTGGGACTCACTGCGCAGGTGGTTGCCGCCGCGCTCGGAGGAATCGCCGGAGCGGTCGCCGATTCGCTGCTCGGCGCGCTGGTGCAGGAGCGACGGCATTGTCCGCGCTGCGATCTCGCCACGGAGCGTCGCATTCACGACTGCGGAACCGCCACCGAGCTCGCCGGCGGGATATCGTGGCTGGACAACGATCTCGTGAACCTCTGCGCCACGGTTGTCGGCGCGGTGGTGGCCGGCGCGATGACCGCCGTCTAGCCTTCAGGAGTGCAGCCGAATCGGGATCGATCAGAGCATGACGTGATCGTCGTCGGTGGCGGGCCGGCGGGCGCGTCGACCGCCTTCGCGCTCGCGCGAGCTGGCGCCCGGGTGCTCATCCTCGATCGCGCGCGCTTTCCCCGTCCCAAGCCATGCGCCGAGTACCTGAGTCCGCAGGCATCCCGACTGCTGTACGAGATGGGCGCGCTGGACGCGATCGAGGCAGCTGGTGCGGCGCACCTCGCCGGCATGGTGGTGCGCGCGCCGAACGGCGCACTCATTCGCGGCGACTTCGCGGCCTCGCATGGCTTCCCCGCCTTTCGCGATCGCGGCCTCGCGCTTCGCCGAACGGTGCTCGATCCGATTCTGCTCGACGTGGCGCGCCGCGCTGGCGCCGATGTGCGGGAGCACAGGCGCGTAGCGGACCTGACGCGCACGGCGCGCGGCCGCGTAGGTGGTGTTCGCGTGCTCGACGAGCAGGGCGCGTCGCACGAATTCCGTGCGCGTCTCGTCGTCGGCGCCGATGGGCTTCGCTCCGTGGTCGCCAGCCGGCTCGGTCTCGCTCGGCGTCGGCGCTGGCCGCGGCGCCTCGCGCTGGTCGCGCACTTCGAGGGATTCGCCGACGTCGGCGCCTGGGGCGAGATGCACGTCGAGCGCGGGGTCGGTTATGTCGGCTTCGCCGCGGTGGGCGGGGGCGTCACCAACGTGTCACTGGTAGTGCCCGGAAGCGCAGCGCGCGAGGTGAGCGCCGATCGCACGGCGTTCCTCGAGCGCTGGCTCCGCGAGCGGCCGCAGCTCGCGCCACGCGTCGCTGGTGCGACGCGAGTTTCCTCCGTGATGGCCACCGGTCCGTTCGCGTCGCAGGCTCGGCGAGCGTGGGCACCCGGCGCCGCCCTCGTCGGCGACGCCGCCGACTTCTTCGATCCATTCACCGGCGAGGGGATCTACGTCGCGCTGCGCGGCGGAGAGCTGCTCGCGCCGTTCGCGCTGCGCGCGCTGGCTGCCCGCTCGGATCGCGAGGCCGACGACGCGCTGCGCGACTACGAGCGGGCGCGCCGCGCCGAGTTCCGTGACAAGTGGACGGTGGAGCGATTGATCGGCTCGGCGATCGGATTCGCGCCGGCCATCAACTACTTCGGTCGCGTGCTCGAGGCGCGCAAGGACATGGCGGACCTGCTCGTCGGCGTGACAGGTGACTTCGTTCCCGCGCGCGAGGTGTTGCGCCCCGGCTACCTGCTGAATCTCTTTCGCCATCCGGGCCGTCGCCCCACTCACTCTGCACCCGACGCATGACGCTCGATCCAGATACCTTCCGCAGCGTGCTCGGCCGATTCGCGTCGGGCATCACCGTCGTCACGACGCGTGATGTCGACGGTCGCGACGCCGGCCTCACCGTGAGCGCGTTCAGCTCGGTGAGCCTGCATCCCCCGCTCATCCAGGTCTGCGTGGACCAGGCGGCGTCGGTGTACTCCGTGATGGCGGCGTCGGACCACTTCGGCGTGAGCATCCTCGCCGCCGAGCAGGAGGCGCTGTCGCGCCGCTTCTCCACCGTGGAATCCATGCACCGCTTCGAGGGGATCGGCTTCTCGCGCGGCGACAGCGGCGTCGTGTTGCTCGACGACGCACTCGCCCACCTGGAATGCCGCCTCGTCGCGAATCATCCCGCCGGTGACCACACGATCTTCATCGGTGAAGTGGAGCGCGCCACGGCGCGTGGTGCGCGCCCACTGCTCTACTATCGGGGCGGCTACGCCCAGCTGGAGCGCTGACCGCGCGTGCTCGTGCCCCGTCGCCGGCGCGGCGTCGAGCACCTCGACAACCCGGAGACTCCGCCCGAGGTGCGCGAGCGCTCGCTTCGCGACGTGCGCCGCTCCAACACCCTGCTCGGCGGCGCCAGGGCCGTGCTCGTCGAGCTCTCGCGACTGACTCCCGCGCTCGGCGCGAGCGCCACGCTGCTCGACGTCGGCACCGGCCTCGCCGACATTCCAGCCCGCGCATCACGCCGGGCGCGCGAGCGTGGGGTGGCACTCACGACGATCGCCGTCGACGCCGCCGAGTCGCTCCTGCGTGCGTCGCCCGCAGCGGTGGAGGCCGGCGTCTGCGCGGACGCGCGGCAGCTTCCCCTTGCCGACGCGAGCAGCGACGTCGTCATCTGCTCGCAGCTCCTCCATCACTTTCCCGACGACGAGATTCCCGTCGTGCTCCGCGAGCTGCAACGCGTGGCGCGGCGCTACGTAGTGGTGAGTGATCTTCGCCGGAGCTGGGTGGCCGCCCTGGGATTCTGGACGGTCACCTGGCCCCTCGGATTTTCCGCCGTGACCCGCCACGACGGGGTCACCTCCGTGTTGCGCGGCTTCACGACCGACGAACTGGCTCGACACGTGCGTCATGCAACGGGCAGAGCGCCCGATGTCCGCCGGCACCCCGGATTCCGCATCACCGCAACCTGGAGGTCGGACACATGAGCGCAGGGATTCCGCTGGAGCTCGGCCCGATGCCCGCGTCCGCCGAGATGCGCACGGTGGACGAGCGGATGGTGGACGCGCCCCTCGGCCGGATCTTCCGGCTGGCCGCGGATGTGGAGCGCTGGCCAGCACTTCTCCCGCACTATCGGTACGTACGATTCGTGGACCGTCGCGCCGACGGTGGCGGCGTGGTGGACATGAGCGCCAACCGTCCCTTCGGCCTCGTGCAATGGCCGACGTGGTGGCAGTCGCGCATGGCGGTGAACGCGCCGGGCGGACCGCGGAGTCCGTCAATCCGGTACACTCACGTGGCGGGAGTGACGCGCGGCATGGAGGTGGAGTGGACCTTCGAGGAGATGGGTGGGCTGACGCGCGTCCGGATCGTGCACATGTGGGACGGGCCGCCGATGCCGGTGGTGGGCGGGCCGGCCGCCGCGCTGGTGATCGGGCCGGTGTTCGTGCATGGCATCGCCAGCCGGACGCTGACCGGTCTGGCCGACGTGGCAGAACAGGCACGACTGACTGGATGAGCTGGTCGTACAGGTATCACTGGGGCTGACAGGGAGGACGGTCGTGGCTGAGCGTCGACGCGTGGCGGTGACGGGGATCGGGGCAGTGACGCCGATCGGCAATGGACGGGAGCGGTTGTGGGATGGCCTGCGGGCGCAGCGTTCGGCGGTGCGCACGGTGACCCGGTTCGATCCCTCGATGTGGCGCAGTCACAACGCCGCCGAGGTGAATGACTTCGAAGCCACCGACTACTTCGAGCGCAAGAAGGCCAAGCGGCTCGATCGGTTCGGCTGCTTCTCCGTCGCCTGCGCGATGCAGGCGATTGACGACGCCGGTCTCCGCTTGGAGAGCGAGAATCGCGAGCGTATCGGCACGATGATGGGAAGCGCGCTCGGCGGCGTGCGCTTCGCCGAGGAGCAGCTCGGCGTCTTTCTCACGCAGGGGATCAAGGCAGTCGATCCGACGCTCGCTCTCGTGGTGTTCGGTGGCGCAGCGAGCTGCAACATCGCCATCGAGCTTGGCGTGCAGGGGCCGAACAGCACCAACGGCATGAGCTGCGCGTCGGGGACGATCGCCATCGGCGAAGCGTTCCGCGCCATCCGCGACGACTACGCCGACGTCATGCTCGCCGGCGCGGCGGAAGCGCCGCTCGCGCCGCTCTGCTTCGGCGCATTCGCCCTCATCCGCGCCATGTCCACGCGCAACGACGATCCCGAGGCCGCGTCACGCCCGTTCGATCGCGATCGCGACGGCTTCGTGATGGGCGAAGGCGCGGCGGTGCTCGTGCTCGAGGAGCTCGACCGCGCCAGGGCGCGAGGCGCGCACATCTACGCCGAGGTCGTGGGCTACGGCACGTCGAACGACGCGCACCACATGACGGCGCCGCGTCCCGACGGCTCGCAGGCCGCGCGCTCGATGCGGCTCGCGCTGCAGGACGCGCACGTTGACGCGGGTGAGATCGAATACGTCAATGCGCACGGCAGCTCGACGCCGCTCAACGATCCGACCGAGACGACGGCGATCCGCTCGACGTTCGGCGACCATGCGAATCGCCTGCAGGTGAGCAGCACGAAGGCGTACTACGGCCACGCCCTCGGCGCCTCGGGCGCCATCGAGGCGGCGATCACCGCGCTGGCGCTTGAGCGCAAGTGGCTGCCGCCGACGCTCAATCATCACGTCTCGGCGGATGGGTGCGACCTGGACTACATCCCGCGCGAGGGACGGTGCGCCGACGTGGAGTACGCGCTGAGCAACAGCTTCGGGTTTGGCGGGATCAATGCGGCGGTGGTGATGAAGAGGCACGAAGGGGTGTGAGCTCGACGAGCCGGCTGACCAGCGAGTCGACGAGGCGGGGACCGCCTGCGGATTGCGGTCCACGACCGGGCGCCGTACGTTCGCATCCGATTCGATGGCTCCTCCAAACTGTCAGGGTGACCGCCGATGAAAGGTCTCGCCGTCGTCGCGCTGCTGCTCGCCTCCGCCGCCCATGCGCAGCAGACTGTCATCTTCAGCACGGGGAATCCGGATGGGCGCGTCGGGATGGCCTCTCGACCGGCGAGCGCCTTCGCTTCGGCGCGTGAAGCGGCCGATGACTTCCTGCTCCTGCAGCAGACGTCGATCACGAGCGCGACGTTCGTCGGCCTGCTGCCGAGCGGGTCGAATGCGGCGGACATTTCCGGGGTGACGATCGGGATCTATCGCATCTTTCCCCTCGACTCCGATGCTCCGCCGTCGGGCAACGTACCGACGCGAGCGAATTCGCCTTCCGACGTCGCGTTCGATAGCCGAACATCGGGGAGCGGTCTCACCTTCACCGCCACGACGCTCGGCAACTTCTTCGTCGCCAATTCGGTCGTCGACGGGATTCATCCGTCGCCGAACTCTCACACGGGCGGCGAGGGGCCGGTGGCTGGCACCGAGTTCAGTTTCTCCGTCGACTTTCTCACGCCGTTCGTACTGCCGGCTGACCACTACTTCTTCGTCCCGCAGGTTGCGCTCTCGAACGGCACCTTCCTCTGGCTGTCCGCGGCGCACCCTATCGAAGCCCCTGGCACACCATTCGTGCCCGACCTGCAGACCTGGATGCGCGGGCCCGATATCGACCCCGACTGGCTGCGCGTCGGCACCGACATCATCGGGGCACCGGAGACGTTCAACGGGACGTTCTCCCTGTCGGGGATCGTGACGACGACTCCGGAGCCGTCGATGCTGGTGTTGCTCGGAAGCGGCCTCCTGCTTATCGGTATCGCCACACTCCGTCAACGTGCGTCCGACTGACATTCGTCAGGTCCGGTCTCACTCTTTCGCTCCACTCTCGACTCCAAAAGCAAATGCGCGACAGCTGGCGTCACTTCGTAGCCGAGTTCGTCGGCACCTTCGGTCTCGTCTTCGTCGGTGGAGCGGCCATCATGGTCGCTGCGCAGTCGCAGGCACCAAACGGGTTGCTCGATGTCGCCATGGCGCACGGGCTCATCCTCGCCATCATGGTCACGGCGACCATGCGCATCTCCGGTCACCTGAATCCCGCGGTGACGATCGGCTTCCTCGCCGCGCGACGCATCGAGCCGATCATGGCGGTGGTCTACATCATCGCCCAGCTCCTCGCCGCCGCGATCGCGGCATACGCGCTGAAGGCCATCTTTCCGGCCAGCATCGCGACGGCGACGCGACTGGGTGGCCAGAGCGTGGCGCTCGACCTGAGCACCGGCCAGGCGATCTTCGCCGAGGCGATCGCGACGTTCTTCCTGACCTTCGCGGTGTTCGGTACGGCGGTGGATCCGGCCGCACCGAAGGTCGGGGGCTTCGCGATCGGGCTCGTGGTGACGGCCGATATCCTCGCCATCGGGCCTCTCACCGGCGCGTCGATGAATCCCGCGCGCTCCTTTGGACCGGCGGTAGCGAGCGGCGTGCTCGAGGGACAGCTGATCTACTGGATCGGCCCGATCATCGGGTCAGTGATCGCGGCGGTACTCTACGACTCGTTGTTCCTGCGCCGCGGCAAGGAGCCGGTGGATCACGGAGCGGTGCGGCCAGCAGCGTAACGCCATTCGCGGGTTCGGTCACCACCTTCGGGGGATCGTCACATGCGCGTGCTCGCCTGGATTCTCGCGCTGTTCCTGCTCGTCGTCGGCATCTGGGGCTTCTTCAGTCCCGTCGTGCTGATGTTCTTCACGACGAACTTCGTCCACGCCTGCATCGAGACCCTGCTCGGGCTGATCGGTCTCGGTGCGGCGCGGCGGCATGCACGCGGGTACCTGCTCTGGGTCGGGCTGCTGCTCGTCGTGGTGGGCATCCTCTACTTCGTGCCGATCGCGTCGCTGTACGTGACGGGGCTGCTGGCGGTGAACACCTACGTCGCGGCATTCAACATCATCTTCGGCGGCGTCTGTGCCATCGTGGCACTCGGCAATCGACGCGAGGTAGAGCGCACGTAGGCGATGGACTGCAGATCGTCGCTGCGCTGTTACTTCTTCCCGTACTTCTCCGCGTACCTCGCGATCGACTCCGTGATGATCTTCGTCGCCTCTTCACTCTTCCCCCAGCCGATGATCTCCACGCGCTTGCCCTCGAGATCCTTGTAGGTGCGGAAGAAGTGCTCGACCTCCTTCAGCATGTGCTGCGGGATGTCGGCGATGTCGAAGAACTCCTGATGATACGGGTCGTGCATCGGCACGCCGAGGATCTTGTCGTCCGGCTCGCCGCGGTCGAGCATCTTCAGCACACCGATCGGGCGCACGTCGATCTGGCACCCCGGGAAGGTCTGCTCCTTGACCAGCACCAGCACGTCGAGCGGGTCGTTGTCCTCGTGCAGGGTTCGCGGGATGAAGCCGTAGTCACCGGGATAGTGCACGGCACTGAACAGCACCCGGTCCAGCTTCAGCATGCCGCTCGCCTTGTCCAGCTCGTACTTGTTGCGGCTGCCCGAGGGAATCTCGATGACCGCCGTGAGCGCTTCCGGCGGGTGCTCGCCCGCCGGCAGGTCGTGCCAGAGGTTCAGCATCAGGCGCTCTGCGCCATCGGCGACGACGACGCCGGACGCTGCGCCGGATTGCGCGCCTCCTGCAGGTCCGTGTTCGCACCGGACTCGCGCGTCATCGCGCCCTTGTACTTCATCGGCTCCTCGGTCACGCCGAAGTTCGTCGCATCGAGCGCCTCGACGCGCGCGAGCTGCTCGCGCGTGAGGTCTGGCAGGTCGCTTGCCGCAGCGAACTCCGTGAGCTGCTCATCGTCATAGACGTTCGGCAGCGTGGTCACCACGAGCGGCTCGGCGAGCAGCCACTTGAGCGCCGCCTGGCCGAGGGTCATGCGCGTGGCGAGGAAATCCAGCGTCTTCACCTTCTCCACGCCGTTGACGAGCCACGACTGCGGGCGATGACGGCGGTGATCGTTCTCGGGGAATACGGTGTCCGCCGTGTACTTGCCCTCCAGCATCCCGCTCGCGTGGGTGACGCGGATGTTGAAGCAGCAGTTCGGCGCATGCCGGCGCGCCGCCTCGATCATCGCCGAGCCCGGGTGCTGCTCCAGCACGTTCCAGATCACCTGCATCGTGTTGATGTCCGGCTCGCGCTCGAGGAGCTCCACCGATTCGTACAACCAACCGATGGCCGGTCCGAACGCCGCGCCCCACGCGCGAATCTTTCCTTCCTGCTGCAGCTCGCGCAGCGTGGCCCAGATCTCCGGGTTGCGCACGTGCTCCATCTTCGCGTTGTGGAACTGGATGACGTCGATGTAATCGGTCTCCAGGCGCTCGAGACAGCGCTCGACGGAATTCCGGAGGAACGCGCGATCGGTGCGGATCGGCAGCTCCTGCTGGCCGCGACGCGCAGCGGCTGCAGCTTCATCGTAGATGTCGTAGCCGATCTTCGTGGCGATCACGACCTGGTCACGACGTCCGCGGAAGGCTTCGGCGAGCTGGCGCTCGGCGCGTCCGTTCCCGTACGCGTCGGCGGCGTCGAAGAATGTCACGCCATGCTCGTCCAGCGCGCGACGCAGCATGTCGACCGCCTGCGCGTCCGTCTTCTCGCCCCACCAGCCGGTGGAGATGGTCCAGGTGCCGAAGCCGACTTCGCTGACGCGGATGTCGGTGCCGGGGAATACGCGATACTTCATGATTGTGTTCCTGGAAGAATTCAGCGCAGCAGGCGCGCTGCCTCGGTGGCGAAATACGTGATGATCACGTCCGCCCCAGCGCGGCGAATGCCGAGCAGGCTCTCCATCATCACGCGCTCGCGGTCGATCCATCCGCGGTCGGCCGCCGCCTGAATCATAGCGAACTCGCCGCTCACCTGGTACGCGGCGAGTGGATAACCGGTCTCCGCCTTCACGCGCGCGATCACGTCGAGGTACGGGCCGGCGGGCTTCACCATCACGATGTCCGCACCCTCCTCGATGTCGAGCCAGGTCTCGCGCAATGCCTCCTCGGCATTCGCGGCATCCATCTGGTAGCCGCGCCGATCGCCCGACTGCGGCGTGCTCTCGGCCGCATCGCGAAATGGACCGTAGAAGGCGCCGGCGAACTTGGCGCTGTAGCTCATGATCGCCGTGTTGAGGAGGCCGGCGTCATCGAGCGCGGTGCGAATCGCGCCGACACGGCCATCCATCATGTCGCTCGGCGCCACGATGTCGGCGCCGGCACGCGCGTGCGACAGCGCCTCGCGAGACAGCAGCTCGAGGGTGGCATCGTTGTCCACCTCTCCGTTCACCAACACCCCGCAGTGACCGTGCGACGTGTACTCGCACATGCACACGTCGGTGACGACGACGAGCTGGGGCAGCTCCTGCTTGAGGGCGCGCACGGCGCGCTGAACGGGGCCATCATCGTCCCACGCGCTGGTGCCCTGCTCGTCCTTGCGCTCCGGAATGCCGAACAGCAGCACGCCCCCCACGCCGGCGTCCGCGGCGGCACGCGCGTCCTTCACCAGCTCGTCCACCGACGTCTGGTGAACGCCAGGCATGCTCTGGACTGCCTGACGCACGCCGGTACCAGGACGCGCGAACAGCGGCAGCACGAGCTGCGACGGCGAAAGGCGCGTCTCGCGCACCAGCGCGCGCAGCGCCTCGGTGCGGCGAAGCCGGCGGGGACGATAGCGGGGGAATTCAGGCATCGTGATGAGAATGAATCCGCGCTGACGGCCGCGCGTTCACTCCGGCTGCGGCGACGGCACGCGGTCGGCGCGACGGAGGCCCTCGAGGATTTCGGTCGCCCCTTCACCACGCAGGCGATTGGCGAGACGGATACCGCTCAGCGCCGGATCGGTCCGATCGAGGTCGATGCTGCCGCGCACGACTCGGCTGCCGTCGATCGAGGCGATCAGCCCGTGCAGCACGCCGTTACCATCGGGCGCCGTGATGGCAAGCGCCCCGATGGGCACCTGACAGCCGCCCTCGAGCGCGCCGAGGAAGGCGCGCTCCGCCGCGATGGCGTGCATCGTCGGCTCGTGGTTGAGCAGGTCGGCGAGGGCGCGGGTGTCGAGGTCACCGCCGCGCACCTGCACGGCGATCGCGCCCTGCCCTGCCGCGGGCAGCCATGCCGGCGCGTCGAGATAGGCGGTGATGTGCTGGCGCGCATCGAGCCGGTGCAGCCCCGCCGCAGCGAGAATGGCGGCGTGCACTCGCCCTTCATCGATCTTCTTGAGTCGCGTCGGGACGTTGCCGCGCAGTTCGGCCACCTCGAGATCGGGGCGCGCGGCGAGCAGCTGCGCGCGGCGCCGGAGACTCGACGTCCCCACCCGCGAGCCGCGCGGCAGGTCGTCCAGCGAACCAGCGAGAATGCGTCCGTTGACGACCAGCGCATCGCGGGGATCCTCGCGCTCCAGCACCGCGGCGACCACGAGATCCTCCGGCGCGTCGGTCGGGAGATCCTTCAGCGAGTGCACGGCGATCTGGATCTTGCCCCGCTCGAGATCGTGCTCCAGCTCGCGGGTGAACAGCCCCTTGGCGCCGATGGCGCTCAGCGGTTCGTCCAGCCGCTTGTCGCCTACTGTCCGGTAGGTGACCAGCTCGCACTGCACGCCATGCGCGGCAAGCGCCGCCTGCACCAGGCGCGCCTGGCGCAACGCGAGCTCGGACGCGCGCGTGCCGATCTTGAGCGGGGTGGAAGAGGCGCTGGCCACGCTGGAAAGCTAGCAGACGAGACGGAACGATGACGAGGGCGAAGGCCCGATGCAGGGAGACAAGGATGCAAGGGGACGGGGAGACGACGCTATCGACTCCCTGCTTCCTCGCCCCCTCGCCTCCAGCTCCTCACCGCCTCCACCAATCCGTCGATCGAGGCTTCCTTCGCCTCGGCAACCACTTCGATCCCCGCCGCGCGCAGCGCATCGCTCGTAATCGGCCCGATGGACACCGCCGGCGCTCGGCGCGCCAGGTCTGCGCCCACTGCTTCCACATAACCGCGCACCGCTGACGCCGAGGCAAATGTGGCGAGAGCCACGTCGCCACGCGCCAGCGCCTCTCGCAACCCCTCGGCGCCTTCCCCCGTGGACACGCTGCGATACGCGTGCACCACGTTGACCAGGCAGCCCAGCGCGCGCAGCCCTTCCGGAAGCACGTCTCGCGCTCCTTCAGCGGCGACGTAGAGCGCCCGGCTACCACGCACGTCGTCCCGCTTCGCCATCTCCTGAAGCACCGCTTCTGCGACGAACCGCGCCGGTAGCACGTCGGCGGCAATGCCGTGCGCGAGCAGCGCGTCGGCAGTCGAGCGACCGACACAGGCGACACGCAGGCCGGCGAGGGCGCGTGCATCGTGCCCTGCCTCCCGCAGCGCATCCCAGAGCATCGTCACGGCGTTCTGGCTGGTGAGCACCAGCCACTCGTACTCGGCAATTCGGTCGAGCGCCTCGCGCAGCGGCGCCGGATCCAGCGGTTCGATGCGCAGCGCCGGCACGTCCAGCACCTCGGCGCCCAGCTCGGCGAGCCGCGCGCGCAGTCCACCAGCCTGTGCGGACGCGCGCGTCACGACGATGCGCTCGCCGAACAGCGGACGCGACTCGAACCACCCGATCTCGTCGCGCAGCGACACCACTTCGCCGATCACGGTGATCACCGGCGCGCTCAATCCCTCCCGCGCCACGGCGTCGGCGATCGTCGTGATCGTCGCCGTGACCGTCCGCTGCTTCGCATGCGTGCCCCACTGCACCGCGGCCGCCGGCGTGTCGGGCGACATGCCGCCCATCATCAGCGCATCGGCGATGCGCGGCAGGGTCTTCACGCCCATGTAGAGCACGATCGTCCCGCCGGCTCGCGCGAGCGCGCTCCAGTCGGTCTGGGTTTCCGGCTTGGACGGATCTTCGTGCCCGGTGACGAAGGTGACCGACGTCGCCACGCCGCGATGGGTGACTGGTATTCCGGCGTACGCCGGCGCCGCGACGCCCGCCGTCACGCCAGGCACGATCTCGAACGGCACGCCGGCCGCGGCGAGGGCCTGTGCCTCCTCGCTCCCGCGCCCGAACACCAGCGGGTCGCCCCCCTTGAGACGCACGACGCGCTTGCCTTCGCGGCCGAGTCGCACCAGCAGCGCGCTGATGTCGTCCTGGCTTGCGGATGCCGAGCTTCCGCCGCGCTTGCCGACGTCGAGCACCTCGACATCCGGGTTCGCCACGCGCGCCGCAGCGACGATGACCGGGTTCGCCAGAGCGTCGGTGGCGATCACGTCGCAGCTCGCCAGCAGGTCGCGCGCACGCATGGTGAGCAGCCCCGGATCTCCGGGACCTGCGCCTGCCAGATAGACGATCCCGCGTGTTCCTGCGGACTGCTCGGCCATCACCGTTCGGTGGTGGCGCGCTCGATGGCGTCGAGACGCTGCAGCACGCGCCGGCGGCGCACGACGAGACTCACCGTGTACAGGACGTACAGCACGCCGGCGACGATGTACGCCGCATGGTAGTACCCAGCCGTCTGCGCCATGTCAGCGTCCTCCCTCGAGCGAGGCCTCGAGCTCCTCCACCCGCGCGCGCTCCACGCTCAGGCGGTAGCGGGCGCGCACCAGCGCGAGATACACCAGCACGAACGCCGCGAAGCTGAACATCAGCGTGTGCAGCATCTCCGGCGGCAGCGAGGGACGATCCGGCTTCAATACGATCGGCATCGGGTGCAGCGTGCGGAACAGGTAGACGCTCATGTGGATGAACGGGATCAGCAGCGCGCCAAGGATCCCGAGCACCGCCGAGTAGCGTGCGCGCAGCGACGGCTCGACGATCGCGCCGCGCAGCACGATGTAGCCCGCGTAGATGAACCAGAGAAACAGCGTGAGCGTGAGCCGTGCATCCCACGTCCACCACGTCCCCCAGATCGGCTTCGCCCAGATCGGACCGGTGACGAGGACGACAGTCGTGAACAGCAGCCCCACTTCTGCCGACGCCTCGGCGACGAGGTCGGCGCGCTCCTCGCGCAGCCAGAGATACACGATCGAGGTCACGAACACCACGCCGAACGCGAGGTAGGCGTTGAGCGCAGCCGGCAGGTGCAGGTAGTAGATCTTCTGCGCCAGACCCTGGGTGGCTTCGGCGGGAGTGAACCAGATGACGCGCACGTACGCCGCGATCACGGCGAGGGCGGCGGCGATGATCCACCCGTCTATCAGAGCGGGCCGCCCCTGGGCGGCCTCGGCGGCCGCCAACCTGGAGCGCGCGCTCGCGGTGCGCGCAGTCTCGTCGCGGCCCGTTGAAGGTGTCGTCATTCGTCGAGAGTGTAAGGGAACGCGATCGCGCAGGCGAGGATGAACACGAGGTCGAACCCGAGCAGGATACGCAGCCACGGCCACGCTTCCGACTCCGGTCGCCCCGCGAGCAGCCGCGACGTCGTCTGCGCCGCCGCCATCACGATTGGAACGAAGAAGGGCAGCGACAGCATCGGCAGCAGCAGCTCGGCAAGGCGGGTGTTCACCGCCATCGCGCTGAACAGCGTGCCCACCGCCACGATGCCAAGCGCGGCCAGCACGGCGATGCCGGTGAGCGACAGCCAGATGTTGCCGAGCGGGACGTTGTAGAACAGCGCCACGGCGGGAATGGCAACGACCTGCACGCCGGCGACGAAGAGAAAGTTCGCTACCGCCTTGCCGAGGTAGATCGCCTCGCGCTCCACCGGGGCGGCGAGCAGGGCATCCATCGCGCGATCGGCCTGCTCCACGCCGAAGGAGCGCTGCAGGCCGAGCAGTCCGCTGAAGGTGAAGATCACCCACAGGACGCCGGGCGCGAGGTCGATCGCCGCCACGGCGGTCGGATCCCAGGCAAAATAGAAGATCGTGAGCCCGAGCAACGCGAAGACGAGCGCCGAGAAGTACGCGGTCCGCGTCCGGAACTCGATTGCGAGATCCTTTCGCGCCACGAGCCACGTCGCGCGTACAAGTCCCGGTAGCTGCGGTGCATCCAGCTCGCGCCCCGGCACGCTGGTGAGCGTCGCCTCAGGCATCGGCCGTCACCAGCTCACGGTATGCCGACGCGTACGACGCGCCATCCACGCGTGCTCGCTCCTCGTACCGCGCGAACCGCCCGCGACGCATGATCGCGGCGTGTGTCGCCAACGCGAGGCCCTCGGACAGATTGTGGGTCACCAGCATCAGCGCCGCACCGTGCGCGCGACGTTCGCCGAGCGCTTCGGTCAGCGCCGCGCTGCCCACTTCGTCGAGCCCCGTGTACGGCTCGTCACACAGCAGGAGCAGCGGCTCGTGCACGATGGCTCGCGCGATGCTCACTCGCTGCTGCAGGCCGCGGCTCAAGGCGCGCACCGGCGTGTCCGCCCGGTCGGCGACGCGCATCGCCTTCAGCGCACGAAGCGCCGCCTCAGCGGGATGACGCAAGCCATACATCTTCGCCGCGAACTCGACGTTCTCCCGCGACGTGAGCGCCGAGTACAGCATGCTCGCGTGGGAGATCAGCCCGACCCGCGACCGCGCAGCGCGGCCGCCCTCGGCGCGCAGGGCCACGCCACCCACCAGGCACGTCCCGGCACTCGGCGCGAGGAGGCCCGCGAGCAGTCGCAGCAGAGTGGTCTTCCCCGCCCCGTTTGGCCCGAACAACGCCAGGCACTCGCCGCCGCGAAGGGCGAGACTCACCCCATCCACGGCGCGCCGGCTGCCGAACGCACGCACGAGCCCCTCCGCCTCGACGACAGGGGACTCTCCTCGGTGTTCCGTTCGGGGTTCAGCGGCCATTTACGGAAGATACAATCTGTCCCTTCCCTGTGGCTGGGCTCGCCCAATGACAGAGGGAAAGCTGACTATCCGCGTTCCAGCGTATCGCTGCCGATGTCCACATGGCGCGTGTCCTTCACGAACAGCAGTCCGACCGCCAGCGACAGTGCGGCGACGATCACCGGGTACCACAGGCCCGAGTAGATGCTGCCGCTCGCCGCTACGATGGCAAAGGCGATCGGCGGAAGGAAACCGCCGAACCACCCGTTGCCGATGTGATACGGCAGCGACATCGACGTGTAGCGGATACGCGTCGGGAACATCTCCACCAGCATCGCGGCGATCGGGCCGTACACCATCGTGACGTAGAGAACGAGGATCCAGAGCAGCAGCAGGACCATGGTGGTATTCATCGCTGCCGGGTCAGCCTTCGCGGGGTAGCGCGCCGCATCGAGCGCTGCACCGAGTGCGGCGTCGAACGTCGTGCCGCGCGCCTTCGCGTCGGTACCCGCGGCGTCGTAGGACGCAATGCTCGTCGCGCCGACGCGCACCTCGGTCGCCGCACCGGCAGGCGCCGCTTCGTTCGCGTACGGTACGCCGCGCTTCACCAGCGCCGCCTTGGCCACGTCACAGGGCGAGGTGAACTTCGACTTGCCCACGGGATCGAACTGCACCGAGCAGCTCTTCGGATCCGCCACCACGCTCACGGGCGCTGCATCCTGCGCCGCCTCGAGCGCCGGGTTGGCGTAGTGGGTGATGGCGCGGAAGATCGGGAAGTAGGTCAGCACCGAAAGGGCGAGCCCCGCCATGATGATCGGCTTGCGGCCGATCCGGTCCGACAGCGCACCGAAGATGAGAAAGAACGGCGTGCCGAGCAGCAGCGCACCCGCGATGAGCAGGTTCGCCCGCTGCGCGTCCACCTTCAGTGTCTGGGTCAGGAAGAACAGCGAGTAGAACTGCCCGGTGTACCACACCACGGCCTGCCCCGCCGTGAGCCCGAACAGCGCGAGCAGCACGATCTTCAGGTTCGGCCACTTCGCGAACGATTCCGTGAGCGGCGCCTTCGACCCTCGGCCCTCGTCCTTCATCGCCTGGAACAGCGGCGACTCGTTGAGCCTGAGCCGGATCCAGACCGACACGCCGAGCAGCACGAGCGAGACGAGAAAGGGGATTCGCCACCCCCAAGCCTCGAACCGCTCCGTGCCCAGCCACAGGCGGCAGCCGAGTATCACCAGCAGCGAGAGGAACAGCCCGAGCGTCGCCGTGGTCTGGATCCACGACGTGTACGCGCCGCGCTTTCCATTCGGCGCATGCTCGGCCACGTACGTCGCCGCTCCCCCGTACTCACCGCCGAGCGCCAATCCCTGCAGCAGGCGAAGGAGGATGAGGATCGTCGGCGCCGCCACGCCGATGCGCGCGTACCCGGGCAGGACGCCGACGATGAACGTCGACATGCCCATGATGAGGATCGTGACGAGGAAGGTGTACTTCCGACCCACCAGGTCGCCGATCCGACCGAAGACGATGGCTCCGAACGGCCGCACCGCGAAGCCGGCCGAGAAGGCCAGCAGCGCGAAGATGAAGTTCAGCGACGGGCTCACCGCGGAGAAGAACTGCTTCCCGATGATCGCGGCGAGCGAGCCGTAGAGGTAGAAGTCGTACCACTCGAACACGGTGCCGAGCGACGACGCGAAGATCACGCGCCGTATCTCTCCGGCGCCGAGGTCGCGGTTACCGGGGGCGTGCGGCGAGACAGCGGTGGCGGGAGTGGTCATTCGCTCTCCAGGTCGAGTCGCGGACTCATGCGGCAGGGCCCGGAAAGCGTACGCGCCGTGCGCAATTCGTCAATCACCGCCGGGCGACGACGTGGATCGAGGTTGATTCCCGCTGCACCCCAACACAGAATGAGATTGAAGTCGAACCCTTAGCCGAGTGCCGTCATGTCCGATCTCGACGTCCTGCTGCAGGAGCACCGGAAGTTCGAGCCCAGCGCCGAGTTCCGCGCCAGGGCGCAGGTGAACTCGCCGGAGATCTACGATCGCGCCGCCGACCCCGAGCACTACTGGGCCGAGCTGGCCGAGGGACTCGAGTGGAGCACGGGATACGACAAGGTGCTCGAGTGGAATCCACCCCACGCGAAGTGGTTTACCGGAGGAAAGCTCAACGCCTCGGTGAACTGTCTCGACCGGCACATCCGCACCGAGCGACGCAACAAGGCCGCGCTGGTGTTCGAGGGCGAGCCCGGCGACCGGCGCACTCTGACGTACTGGGACCTCTACGTCTCGGTCAACCAGTTCGCCAACGTGCTGCGCTCACTCGGCGTGAAGAAGGGCGATCGCGTGGCCATCTACCTGCCGATGATTCCCGAAGCGGTCATCGCCATGCTCGCCTGCGCGCGCATCGGCGCCATCCACTCGGTGGTGTTCGGCGGCTTCTCCCCCGAATCGCTGCGCGACCGCATCAACGACTCGCAGTGCAAGGTGCTCGTGACCGCAGACGGCGGCTACCGTCGCGGCTCCATCGTCCCCCTCAAGCGCAATGCCGACAAGGCACTCGAGGAGACGCCGTCCATCCAGCACGTGGTGGTGGTGCAGCGCCGTCGCGGCGCCGAGGGCGATGCGGCGTGGGCGGAGATGACGGAAGGACGCGATCACTGGTACCACCGGCTGACGCGCCACGCCGAGCTGTGGTGCGAACCGGAGCCCATGGACTCGGAGGACGTGCTGTTCGTGCTCTACACGTCGGGCACCACCGGCAAGCCGAAGGGCATCGTCCACACGACGGCCGGCTACCTGCTCGGCGCGCAGAGCTCGACCAAGCTCGTGTTCGACCTGCGCGAGGACGACGTGTTCTGGTGCACCGCTGACGTGGGCTGGGTGACCGGACACACCTAT
>Ga0207657_10002150_pt1 | contig 21362 bp, 24 predicted proteins | sample KBSC33metaG_FD_184316 | JGI IMG/M metagenome (GOLD analysis project Ga0207657, IMG submission 184316) | Corn rhizosphere microbial communities from Kellogg Biological Station, Michigan, USA - KBS C3-3 metaG (SPAdes) (version 2) | ecosystem: Host-associated > Plants > Roots > Rhizosphere > Soil ... | reverse complement strand
CGGATCGCGGTCGAAACCGATCACCCGTCCCACCCCCACCGCAAGCATTGCGCGGGTGTAGCCACCCGCTCCGAAGGTGCCGTCGACGACGGTGTCGCCGGGCTGCAGCTGGAGAGCGTCGACGACTTCGTCGAGCAAAACCGGGGTGTGCTGGGCGCTCGCGGTCACAGCTTGAGCCCCCGCTCTTCGAGACGGAACCGGGCGATGTCCTTCATGTCCTCGGGAATCCTGGGTTCGGCCAGGAACAGCGTCGGGTTCCAGATCTGGAACGTCTCGCCGGCACCGAGGAACAGGGCGAGATCGTCGATCTCGCCCTTCCGGCGCATCATCGGAGGGAGGACGATGCGGCCGGATGTGTCGTAGGGCACTTCCTCGGTCGCGGCGAATGCCATCAAATTTCGCTGCTGATAATCGAGGGCGGCGTCGGCATCGCCCTCCTGCTTTTCGAACAGCCGTTCGAGCTTGGCGTGCTTGAGCGCCGCGTAGGCGGGATCGTAGGCGCTCAGCGCCGGGAAGGCTTCATGCTTGGCAAGGGTGATGGTGCGGGCGTCGCCACGACGCTCGATCACGGAGCGCAGGAAGGCTGGCACGGAGACGCGACCCTTCGCGTCGACCGCGTTCAAAGCACTGCCCTGAAACAGATGCTCAAGCGCCACGTCCATCCCCTTCGCAGCGCACAGCTTCCCCGTTCGCCGGTGAGCGGCATCGCCGCCGGTCCCGCGCCGGATTCACAAAAGAGGGTTTAGCCCCGCGCTACAGCCGGTGTTGGTAACTCACCCCGGCGCGGGATACAATGGATATTGATGCCATTGAGCGGGATTTCATGCCCGTGCTTGGATTTCCGCGACTTTTTTATCTCAGTTTCGTGGTTCGTTCACTTCCCGTTCCCGCTTTCGCAGGCTGTGGATAAGTCTGTGCGGAATGGCATCGTCCGCGAATCACTGCTCGAGCCGCTCGAGTTCGCCCAGCAGCAGCTGCAGATTCGGCGAGCGCGATTCGGACGTATCGATGAAGTCGGCATCGGCAATGACCGTCGCTTCGCCGCTCCCGATCCGGCAACGGGCAATGAAGCCGCTGTCGACAGAGCAATTTCCGCCGCTCGCAACGAGCACGCCCGGCGACGCCGTTTCTATTTTCGTCTCGCCGATCTCTATCGCTTGCGGCCCCAGCGAGTCCGGCGCGTCGAGGCGAAGTCCCCAATGGCCGAGCAGCCCGGTGTCGGGATAGGCAAGCGGCGCACGGGCCACGCTTCCGAGCGGCCGCCGGCTCGGCCATTCGAGCGCCGGGTCGGCGAGCAGCAACACGTGACCGCCGCTTCGGACCCAGTGGTCCAGCGCCACCAGGACTTCCGCGGGTTGGGCCTGCGGCTGCGCCATCAGAAGCAGGCGGTGGCCATCCAGGCTCGTCCGGTCGGCGAGGCTGATCGGAACGACCGAATAGCGCGAACGCAGCGCCGCCAGCACCGGCGGGGGCCTGGATTTCAGCGTGATATCCTCCGGGAAGACGATCGGAAGGCTGGTCAGGAGGAGCAGCGGCGGCCGCCCGCCCGCCGGCCGGGCCCGCATGGTCTGTCCGCTCCGCCCCATGACGGTGCCGGCGATGACCGCGAAGACCACGAGGAGCAGGCCGGCGACAGCGGCCGCCAGTCGCCGCTTGCCCGTTGGAATCACTTCGACTTGCTGTCGCTGTTCTGCGTCGCCGATGTTTCCGGGCCGGGTGCGACGCCGAGCTCCGCCAGCGGCTCCTTGGGTGCGTTCGCGGCCGCGTTGGCAGGCGCTACCGAATTTTCGTCGCGGCCCGAATGGCTGACAATGCTTCCGAGCAGCACGAGCAGGAACGCGAAGGCAAGGCCGGTCAGGCCGATGCGGACCCGTTGGGCCGTGGTTTCAGCGCGATGAGGCACATCGACGAAGCTATGGCTCGATTCGACGATATGCAAGCGAACTGGACGGTCTGCCCTTGACGAATTGCGTCTGAAACGCGAAGCGCGCCCGCATGACTCGCACCCCGCTTCTGCTCGCCCTTGCCGCAACCGCCGCGCTCGCCGGTTGCAACAAGGAAAACCACACCATCATCGCCGGTCCCGACGGCGACGAGGCCAATAACGCACCGGCCACCAACGAGCCGGTTGCGCTTCCGCCGTCGATCGCGTCGAGCAAGATTTACCGCTGCAAGGACAACAGCGTCGTCTACATCGACTGGCTGTCGGACAATAAGTCGGCCAACTTCCGCGCCAAGCAGGATGCGACCCCGGTTGCACTGACGGCGCCGGAAGCCGGCAAGCCGATGACCGCCGACGGCTACTCGCTCTCGGGCACGCCCGGCGGCAAGAGCATCACCCTCGAGCGTCCGGGCAAGGGCTCGCAAGCCTGCAACGCCTGAGCGCCCGAACGTAAGCGTGCGCTTGTGCAAACAAGCAAAGCTTGCGTCGAAGAGTGCGCGAGGGCCGGGCAGCGGGTCGGCATAGCCGATCCCGACTGAGGTCACGGGATTCATTCCCGTGAGGGCCAACCTGAATTCGAGAACCCCCGGCGACGGAGCCGGGGGTTTTCTTTTGCGCCCGCTTGACTCCCCGCGCGGCCCCCGCACACCTTCGTTCCAAGGGGGACAAGCATGAAAATCGACAGGCGGACTTTCACCAAAGGCGCGGTTGCCCTGGCGGCATCGGGCACGATCGGCGGACGCGCACTCGCCCAACTTGCCCCGGCCGTTTCGCCGCAGCAGCGGGCAATCGGCGCGATCCGGGATTATGCCGAGGCGCACCGCCGCTGGTTCGGCCTTCCGGGCATGACTCTTAGCGTCACATCGCCGAGCGGCTTCTCTTCCGTCGTGAACACCGGCTTCGCCAATCTCGACGCCCGGACGCCGTTCACCGCCGATACGCTCATCCAGATCGGCTCGATCAGCAAGTCTCTAACCGCCGCCGTGCTCCACCAGTACGTGTCCGAAGGGCGGCTCAAGCTCTCCGACCGAATCCTTGCCATCCTTCCCAAGGCTCCGCTTCCTGCCGGAAGCCCAATCGAGGTCCAGCACCTCCTCGACCATGTCGCCGGCCTTCCCGGCGACCCGCCCTTGTTCGTTCGCGGCGGCCTGTGGACCGCTTATGCACCCGGCAAGCACTGGCATTATTCCAACACGGGGTACGATCTCCTCGGGCATCTCGCGGAGCACGTAGGTGGCAAGCCGCTCGACCGGATCCTGGCGGAGCGGCTGTTCCGCCCGCTCGGAATGATCCGTTCGCGAGGCGCTCTCAAGGCGTCCGACCGCTTGCTTTACGCACAAGGCTATGAGCCCGCCGATCTTTCGATCCCGTTCATTCGAGGCACCGCGTTGAGGCCTGCGGCTTGGATCGACTCAACGTCTGCCGCCGGAAGCACGGCATCGACCGCCGCGGACATGATCCGCTATCTGCAAGGAGTCGCTGGGGCTGCAAAAGGCAGCGGTGGAATGGGACTGGGCGCCGGGCCGGCGCTCGCCTGGGCGAGCCACAGCGTCCCCAGCGACTCTCCTGAAATGCGGTATGGCAACGGCCTCATGCACGTCGAGGACAAGGGGCGCCATTACATCCACCACACCGGCGGGATGGTCTCGTTCAGCTCGTCCTTCCACGTCGACAGCTCCAACGGCATCGGCGCGTTCGCGAGCACCAATTTCAGCGCGTTCCCGGAATATCGGCCGCGCAAGGTGACGATGTTCGCGGTCCAGGCGCTGACGGCTGCCGAAGCAGGTCAGCCGATCCCCGACCCGCCATCGCTCGAAACACCGGTGAAGCAACCGGGCGATTTCGTCGGCCGCTACGCCGCCGGGCCGCGCTCGTTCGAAGTCCGCGGCGGGTCCGGCCTGTCGATCGTCTCGAAAGGTACCACCGCGGCGCTCGAGCCTGCCGGTGGCGACCTGTTCGTCACCTCGCATCCCGATTTCCGGAGCTTCACGATCAAGTTCGAGCGGTCGAACAAGGCGGTCGTCGGCGCGTCCTGGGGACCGGACAGCTTCGTCCGCGAGGGCGCGACCATGCAGGTCCCGCCCAGCAACGCGGAGCTCGCGCGGCTCGCGGGCCACTACTACAACGACAGCCCCTGGTGGCCGCCGGTGGTCGTCGTCGAGCGTGGCGGCAAGCTCTGGCTCGGGACCGAGACGATGCTGACGCCCACGGGCAGCAATCTCTGGCGCGTCGGCGATGACAGCTGGTCGCCCGAGCGCGCATCCTTCGCCGACGTCATGAATGGCAAGCCGCAGACGTTCGTCTTTTCAGGGACGGAGTTCAGCCGGCAAGACGTCTGACGCCAGCCTAGCCCCGGCACGCATGGGCGGCTAAGGGGCCGCGCATGGACGTCCTCGAAGCCTCCCGAATCACTCCCGAAATCGTCGCTGAGCACGGCCTCGACGACGCGGAATACGCCCGCATCCTCAAAGCACTTGGCCGCGAGCCGAACCTGCTGGAGCTCGGCATCTTCTCGGTGATGTGGTCGGAGCATTGTTCCTACAAAAGCTCGCGGTTCCATCTCGGGAAGCTGCCGACCGAGGCGCCTTGGGTGATCCAGGGTCCGGGCGAGAATGCCGGAGTCATCGACATCGGCGACGGCGACGCCGCCATCTTCAAGATGGAGAGCCACAACCACCCGTCCTACATCGAGCCCTACCAGGGCGCGGCGACCGGAGTCGGCGGGATCCTTCGCGACGTCTTCACGATGGGGGCTCGCCCAGTCGCCAACCTTAACGCACTGCGCTTCGGCTCGCCCGATCACCCAAAGACCAGGCATCTTGTCGCTGGCGTCGTCCAGGGGATCGGTGGCTACGGCAATTGCGTCGGTGTCCCGACCGTCGGCGGCGAAGTCGATTTCGACGCCAGTTACAACGGCAACATCCTCGTCAACGCAATGACCGTCGGCGTCGCGAAGACCGACAAGATTTTCTACTCCGCCGCCACCGGCATCGGCAATCCGATCGTCTATGTCGGCTCGAAGACCGGCCGCGACGGAATTCACGGGGCAACGATGGCATCGGCCGACTTCGGCGAGGACAGCGAGGAGAAGCGTCCGACCGTCCAGGTCGGCGACCCGTTCACCGAGAAGCTCCTCATCGAAGCCTGCCTCGAGCTGATGGCGACGGATGCAATCGTCGCCATCCAGGACATGGGCGCTGCGGGCCTCACCTCCTCGTCGGTCGAAATGGCGTCCAAAGGCGGCGCCGGAATTCGGCTCGACATGAACAAGGTACCGGTCCGCGAAACCGGCATGACGCCCTATGAAATGATGCTTTCCGAGAGCCAGGAGCGAATGCTCATGGTCCTCAAGCCGGGCCGCGAGGCCGAGGCCGAGGCCATCTTCCGCAAGTGGGAGCTCGACTTCGCGGTCATCGGCCATGTCACCGATAGCGGTCACATGGTGCTTGAGTTCGACGGCGAAGTGGTCTGCGACATCCCGCTCGGTCCGCTCGCCGACGAAGCGCCCTGCTACGAGCGGCCCTACGCAATCCCCAAGGGGCCGGCGGCGCTGACGGACAGCCCCGAGAGCAGCGACATCGCGGCCGACCTCCTGAAGCTGATGGGCTCGCCCAATCTCGCATCGCGGCGCTGGGTGTGGGAACAGTACGACCAAACGGTCGGCGCCGACACGGTGCAGACCCCCGGCGGCGACTCAGCAATTGTCCGCGTCCACGGTTCGAACAAGGCGCTGGCGATGACCACCGACGTGACGCCACGCTATTGCTTCGCCGATCCGGTCGAGGGCGGCAGGCAGGCGGTCGCCGAGGCCTATCGCAATCTTTCCGCCGTCGGCGCGCGGCCGCTGGCGATTACCAACTGCCTCAACTTCGGCAACCCGCAACGGCCCGAGATCATGGGCCAGTTCGTCGGCTGCGTTGAAGGCATTGCCGAGGCCTGCCGAGCCCTGGACTTCCCGGTCGTGAGCGGCAACGTCTCGCTCTACAACGAAACCAAGAATGAAGACGGCACCAACCTGGCCATCCTCCCGACCCCGGCCATCGGCGGCGTCGGGCTGCTCGACGACTATTCGAAAATGGCGACGGTCGGATTCAAGGCCGGAGGCGAGCACATCATCCTCATCGGCCACACGAAAGGCCACGTCGGCCAATCGCTATGGCTGGAAGTCTGCCACGGCCGCCGCGAAGGACCGCCGCCGCCAGTCGACCTCGCCGCCGAGCGCCGGGCCGGCGAATGCATTCGCAAGCTCATCGCCGACGGCCTTGTCAGCGCGGTCCACGACTGTTCGGACGGCGGTGCAGCGGTTGCGGTCGCCGAGATGGCGCTGGCCGGGAACATCGGCCTCGAAATGACGGTCGTCGAGGAAATCCCCAACCCGGGCGCGATCCTGTTCGGCGAAGACCAGGGCCGCTTCGTCGTCACGACCAGCGATCCCGGCGCGGTCCGCGCCGCCGCGAACGCCGCGCAGCTGTTCACCGTCCAAATCGGGACGACCGGCGGGGAGTCCATCACCTTCGATCTTGTCGGCCGCGGTGGCCGTCAGTCCGTCAGGCTCCGCGATCTCCGCAGGGCCCACGAAAGTTTCTTCCCGCACCTGATGGGCGAAGACGCGGCGCTCGCCTAGAGGTCTCTTCCCGGTCCGCAAGCGGCCGCAAAGAGGGGCCCTCGTCCGCATTCGGTTCCCAGTCATTGCCCACCGCTACAAGGCCGGCGCTTCTTCGAATTGAGTTGCAAATGGTTCGCATTATCGAGTAAGTCGATGGCGATGATCGTCTGCAGCTGCAACGCCGTTACCGAACGCGAGGTCCGCGACCTCGCCCGGGCGGGCGCGCGAACGCCCGAGGAAGCCTACGAAAAGCTGGGCTGCGAACCGCAATGCTGCAGCTGCCTCTGCTACGCCCAGGACCTGATGGACGAGGAGACGGGCAAGCGCTCGCACTTGCGCGCCGTCGCCTGACTTGACCCCCTCCGCCACGCAGCGCATTGCGGCCCGGCGGCGCGAGGAGAGCTGGAATGAAGGGCGACCCGAAGGTCATCGACTTCCTCAACGAGACACTCAAGAACGAGCTGACCGCGGTCAACCAATACTGGCTCCACTACCGTCTTCTCGACAACAAGGGCGTCAGCAAGCTCGCGAAGTTCGAGCGCTCCGAATCGATCGATGAGATGAAGCACGCCGACAAGCTTGCCGAGCGGATCCTGTTTCTCGACGGCCTTCCGAATTTCCAGATGTTGGGACGCCTGAGGATCGGCGAAACGGTCGAGGAGATCCTCCACGCGGATCATGAGCTGGAAGTCGAGGCGGTCGCGCAGCTGAAGGATGCGATCGCCCATTGCGAAAAGGTCCGCGACTACGGCAGCCGCGACCTGTTCAGCGAGATCCTCGACAATGAGGAAGAGCATATCGACACGCTGGAGCAGCAGTTCGAGCTCATCGGCCAGGTCGGAATCCAGAACTACATCCAGCTTCAGTCCGAGCACGTCGAGGAATAGCCCTGCGCCGGGGCGCGAGCCATGGCCACGACCGCACCCGACCGAATCCTCACTCTCGATGTGATCCGCGGCGTCGCGGTGATGGGGATATTCTCCGTCAACGTGATCGCCTTCGCGATGATCGAATCGGCCTATTTCAACCCGGCTGCCTACGGCGGTCACACTGGCGCGAACCTCGCTGTGTGGGCCGCCAACATGGTGGTCGTCGACGGCAAGATGCGCACCCTGTTTTCGATGCTGTTCGGAGCCTCGACGCTGCTGGTCATCGAACGTGCGGAGCGGAGCGGCGGCGTGGGCTGGTGGACCCATTGCCGGCGCATGATCGTGCTGCTCGGCTTCGGCCTGATCCATTATTACTTCATCTGGTTCGGCGACATCCTGACGCTCTACGCGATAAGCGGCCTGATCGCTTTCCTGTTCAGGCCGATGCCGCCGGAGAAGCTGGCCGCGCTCGGAGCGGCGCTGCTGCTGGGAAGCATGATCCTGTTCGGCCTGTTCCTGCACGGGCAATATGTCGCCGACATCGCAGCCCATGCGCCGGACGCGAGCGCCAAGGCCATAAGCGAATGGAACGACGGGCTCGGCGGGCTCTACCCGTCGGCCGCCGATGTCGCGACGGACAAGGCGCTGCACCTGGGAAGCTATGCGAATTTCGTTGGCTACAACCTGGCCCATTGGCAGGGCATCTTCGGCGACACGCTCCCTTTCCTCATGGATACGGTGGGGCTGATGCTTCTCGGCATGGCCGGCTTCAAGTCGGGCTTCCTGACCGGCGAGTGGGCGAATTCGAGCTACCGGCGTCTCGCCGTCCCTGCCCTCGCGCTCGGCGCCCTTTCGGGTCTCGCGACGGTCGTCTACGACATCTCTTCGCATTTCTATTCTGTCGGCTTGATGAGCGCCTTTGTCGTCGCCGAGACGCCGTTCATCACGATCATGGCCGTCGGTTATGCGGCCCTGATCATCCTGTTGTCGCGCCGCAACGGAGCGCTGACGCAGCGTATCGCCGCCGCCGGGCGCTGTGCCTTCAGCAACTATCTGGGCACCAGCATCGTCGCCAACCTGATCTTCTACGGCTGGGGCCTCGGCCTCTACGGCAGCGTCTCGCGTTGGCAGGCCTGGCTGCTCGCGCCGGTCCTGTGGACGGTGATGCTCCTTTGGTCGAAACCGTGGCTCGACCGCTTCCACTACGGCCCGTTCGAATGGGCTTGGCGCAGCCTGTCGCGGTTGAAGCTTCAGCCGATGCGGAAATTACCCTTTCCCGCACTGCGGGAGAGGGAGAGCGCCTAGCGACGCGAGCGCGGGGACGTGTCGAAGCAGATCGACATTGCCTCGCCCCTGCCCTCTCCCGCTAGCGGGAGGGAAATCAGATCCGGCCGAAATTCTGGTTGGTTGCCTTGCGGCCGAAACCGGCGGCGCCCGGGCGGTTGCGCGCCATCAGCGGGTTGGTCGCCTTGTCGAACTGATCCACCGTCCGCTCGAACAGCTGACGAAGTTCCACCACTTTTGGCACCAGCTCATCCGGGAAGCGGTGGCTCTCGACGCAGAAGCGCGCGGTCGATTCGATCAGCTCCGCGACCTTGGCGAGCGGCTCGGCGCCCAGTTGCCGCGACTCGCCTTTCAGCGTGTGGGCCGGAATGACGAGCGCGGGCGTGTTCTGCTCGCGCATTGCCTGCTCGATCTGGCCGAGCGACTTTGTGCCATCCTCGCGGAAATAGCCAAGGATCTTGATGAATCCCGGCCCCAGCTCGGAACGGCTACGCTCGAAATGCACCCAGTCGACGAGGTCCTGGTCGTCGCTCACCAAATTCTCCTCGCCCCGATGGGGCAGTGGTTCCACGCCCGCGGAGCTACGCCCAAAGTGTAAAATTTCGTTTAGCGTGACAGGTCGAACGGATTTTTCGGCGCCCGCATCGTCAACCGCAACGGCACCGGGCCCAGCCCGAGCTCACGCCGCATCGAGTTCAGGAGATACCGACGGTAGCTTTCCGGGAGCTCGCCGACACGCGTGCCAAAGACGACGAAGCTCGGGGGCCGGGACTTCACCTGGGTGATATAGCGCAGCTTGATCCTCTTTCCCCCGGGCGCGGGCGGGGGATTGGCCTCGACCGCCGCTTCGAACCAGCGGTTGAGTTCGCCGGTCCCGATCCGCCGCGACCATTGCTCGCGAAGCTCGAACGCCACCAGGAGAAGCTCGTCGATGCCCTTCCCGGTCTTTGCCGACACGGTCAGCACGGGGATCCTCTTGATCTGCGCCAACCCTTCCTCGAGCGCGGCCTTGATCCCGTTGAACAGCGAGGACGCATTTTCCGCGACGTCCCACTTGTTGACCGCGATGATCAGCGCCCGGCCCTCCTCGATGACCAGCTCGGCGATGCGCAGGTCCTGCGCCTCCAGGCCGCGAGTCGCGTCGAGCAAGAGAATGACGACCTCGGCATGTTCCATCGCCCGTCGGGCGTCGGCGCCGGACAGCTTTTCGAGCTTGTCGGTGATCTTCGCCCGTTTCCTCAGACCCGCCGTATCGACGATCCGAACGGGATGTGTCGTGCCGTCTTTGGCCCGCCATTCCCAGTCGAGCGCGATCGCGTCGCGCGTGATCCCCGCTTCGGGCCCGGTAATCAGCCGCTCCTCGCCGAGCATCCTGTTGACGAGCGTCGACTTGCCCGCGTTCGGACGGCCCATGATGGCGAGCTTGAGGGGAGAATCCGTGGCTTCCTCGACGGCCGATTCCTCCTCGGCTTCCCGCTCGACCAGCGGCCGCAGCGCTTCGAACAGATCGACGACCCCCTCGCCATGCTCGGCGCTAAGCGGAACCGGATCGCCCAGGCCGAGTCGGTAGGCATCGAGGATGCCCGCTTCCGCCGCCCGGCTTTCGGCCTTGTTGGCGACGACCACGACCGGAGTCCGTCCCGCCCGGAGCCAGCGCGCGATCTCCGCATCGAGCGGAGTCACGCCCTCGCGCCCATCGATCAGAAACAGTGCAACGTCCGCATCGCGCACCGCCGCCTCGGTCTGGGCCCGCATCCGGCCCGGAAGCGTGTGCGCATCCTCGTCTTCATAGCCGGCGGTATCGATCACCCGGAACTCCAGCCCAAGCAACCTCGCCTCGCCCTCGCGCCGGTCGCGAGTCACTCCAGGGCGGTCGTCGACGAGCGCCAGTTTCTTGCCGACGAGCCTGTTGAACAGGGTCGATTTCCCGACATTGGGTCGGCCGACGATGGCGACGGTGGGCAGCGGCATTGGGCCTCTCTAAGCCCGCGCCGCGAGCCGTCCAGTCTTAGCGGAAAGCGTGGAGCCGTCCGCTGTCGTCGAGCACATACAGCGTGTTGTTGGCGACGACGGGCGGGAGCGTGATGCTGGATTTCACGGCAGTCTGCCCTTCGATCGCCCCCGTATCGGGATTGACGAACATGATCGCGCCGTTGGTGCCGGTGACAATCAGGCGACCGCCCGCGAGGATCGGGCCGGAATAGTTGATCGGGCCGTTCTTGCTCTTCTCGTTGCGGAATTCGTGGAGCTGCGTAATCCAGCGCACCTTCCCGTTGGTCCGGGCAATCGCCATCAGCTTTGCGTCGCTCGTGACGACGAAGACCCAGTCGCCCGCGACCCACGGAGTCGCGATTCCGGCGAGGTTCAATTCCCACATGCGCTGGCCGGTGATGAGCTCCATCGCGACCATTCGCCCGCCCTGGCCAATGGCGATCACCTGCCCGTTATCGATCACCGGGTCGGCATCGATGTCCGACAGCGACGACACGCTGGTCCGGATGCTGGTCCGCGCGAGCGCGTCCTGCCACACCACGCGGCCGTTCTCGTAGCGGTATGCGTTGAGCTCGCCGGAGGAGAATCCGGCGACGATGGTCCCCTGCGCGTAAGCTGGAGAGGCAACCCCAAAGATCCCCGCGATTTCGAGCGCCGCCGCCTCGCTCCAGTTGGTCGTGCCGTCGGACAGCTTCAGCGAATAGATCTGGTTGTCCTGGCTCATCACGTAAACTGCGTCGCCGGCAATCGTCGGAGAACCCCGCAGCGGGCCACCGGGACGAACCTGCCAGGCGATGCCACCGTTGGACGCATCGAGCGCGGCCACGAATCCTAGCCCGTTGGTCGCGTAGATTCGGCCGTTGTCGAAAGCGAGCCCGCCTCCGAACAGCGCGGCATCATTGCCCTTTTCGGTCCCGAACTGCGTGCGCCACAGCGCGGCGCCGGTCTGCGCGTCGAAGGCGCGCACCGTCGCAAGCGTGTCGATGGTATACACTCGTCCATCGGCAACGACCGGAGCCGCCGCGAGCCGAGCGGCCAGCGAGGTGCCCTGGCCGATCGACGCTTCCCAAGCCTGGGCAAGCGACGTCCCGAGGGCGACCTGGCCCATGACCTTTGAGGCGTTGCCGCCCGATTGGCTCCAGGCCGGGTTCGCCACCGCCGGCGGAAGGCTCATCGGCAACGCTGCGGTCGCGGGATCGACGGAAACGTCGCTTTCGGTAGCGAGCACCGCAATTCGCTCGCCGAGGACCGGGGTCGACGCCTTCTTGTGGCCAAAGACTCCGCAGCCCGCCGAAGCGATCGCCGCCGCGACGATGATCCCAAACCTCAACTGCCTGACATTCATTCGTTGGTTCCTGGCTGCGGGGGTTGTGCCGCGCTGGCATCGACGCCCAGCGTTCCTGCAATCTGGACGGCCCTGCCGCGGATGGTTTCGGGTACCTGCTTGTCGGCCGCGATCGCAGCGAACAGGCGACCCGCTTGGTCATTGTGACCCTGCTTGATGTACGCCATCGCGGTCAGCTCGCCGGCCGATCCGAACCACGGGTTTCCGGGCTTGGTCATCGGTTCGAGGCGGGAGATCACCTCTTCGGGCTTCAGCTTGTCGAATTCCAGCGTGGTGGCCCTGACGAGCGCAAGGTCGCGGTATGGCTGCGGGATGCCCTTGTCGGCCCAAATCGCCCGATATTTCGAAAGTGCCGTGTCGCGGTCGTTGGAGTCGAGCGCGATCGCCGCCTCGGTGAGCAGCGCCAGTGAGCGGACGACGTCGCTTCCGGCACTCTCGAGCGGCTGCAGCTTCTTCTTCGCGGCGTCCGTCTTGCCGGTGCCGATGTCGTTGTAGATCGACATCAGCTGTTCGGACTGAGCGGTTGCTTTCTCCTGCTGCTTCTTCTGCCAGTAGAGATAGCTCGCGAATGCGACGAGGAAGAGCACGACGGCGGCGATCAGCAACGTGCCGTACCGCTTGGCGAACTGCTCCATCTGGTCCCGGCGAAGGTCGTCGTCGACCTCGCGCAGGAATGCCTCGTTCGGTGTGTCGGGTTCTAAAGCCAAAGACAGCCTCGAGCAGGAAAACGCATGGATTCTATGGCCGCTTCCTTCCCCCACGCCTGATGAACGGAAGCTGGCGGCGCATCGTCTAGCGGCAGATGCGGCAAAGGCAAAGGGGCGAACGTGCCGGTGCCTGGAGCTCTTATTTGGGGCGGTAGGTCTGATCCGCCGACGGGAAGCTGCGCGAGCGCACTTCGCCGGCATAGGCCTGGGCCGCCTTGCCGATCCGCTCCGCCATGTCGTCATAGCGCTTCACGAATCGCGGCGTGCGCTCGAACAGGCCGAGCATGTCCTCGGTCACGAGCACCTGGCCGTCGCATTCGGCCGACGCGCCAATCCCGATCACCGGCACCGCGACCTCCCGAGTGATGCGGCTGGCGAGCTCTTCCATCACGCCTTCGACGACCATGACGAAAGCGCCGGCTTCCGCGACTGCGCGGGCATCGGCGAGGATCTTTTTGGCCTCGACATCCTCGCGACCGCGCACGCCGTAGCCGCCGAGCATGTTGACCGCCTGCGGAGTGAGGCCGACATGGCCGATCACCGGGATCCCGCGCAGCGTCAGGAAGGCGATCGTCTCGGCCATCGCCTCGCCGCCTTCAAGCTTCACCGCCGCGCAGCCGGTCTCCTTCATGATCCGCGAGGCGCTTGCAAAGGCATATTCCGGCGACTGCTCATAGCTTCCGAACGGCATGTCGACGCCGACCAGCGCGTGCCAGCTCCCGCGAACGACCGCGGCTCCGTGCGCGCACATCATGTCGAGCGTAACGGGGATCGTCGAGGGAAGGCCGTAGATGACCTGGCCAAGGCTGTCGCCGACCAGCAGCATGTCGCAATGCGGGTCAAGCAGCTGCGCCATCCGCATCGTGTAGGCGGTGAGCATCACCAATGGCTGCTCGGCCTTTCCTTCCACCTTGCGCGCACGGATCGACGGGACCGTCATCCGCTTGCCCGGAACCGGCGAGGGAGTCGCCCGGCTCGTGCTGGTATCGATCGTGACTTTCGACATGGCCGGGCTTCTAGGGCTGGCGAGACGGACAGCCAAGCCCGCGCGGTCAACGGCTGGTCGTTATCGATGGAACCTTCCGGATTAACAACCGTCAGGACGGACAGGTGCGGCGCGAAACAGCGTCGTGATTTGGATGGAGCTTGTGATGCTCGATCGCCGTCTGGTGACCGACGTTGCGCTGGCGGCCCTGATTGCGTTTCCGGCCGTGCTGCCCGCGTCGCATGGAATGAGAAGCGCAATCGTCCATAGCGCGAGCGCGCCCGCGGCAGTCTCGGTGGCCTATGCCGCCCCGCGCGATCTTCGCTGGATCCTGACCGGCCGCTCCTGAAAAATAATGCGTTAACCGGAGGCTTCAGCAGCCGTAGGCGCGTACCGGCTTGCCGATAACGTCTCGAAACCGGGGAACCTGCCCTTTCGCCAATGGCTGATGCCGCCGCACCTCGAGTGCGCAACGAAAGGACCAACAATGATGATGCTGAAGCTGATCGCCGCAAGCGCCCTGATGACGCTTGGAACGGGGGCGGCCCTCGCCAGCCAGACCGATCCCAGTCCGAGCGCCCCTCCGGCCCAGGCCGCCGCTCCAGCGGCGCCGGCAACGCCGTCGGAAGGCGCAACTCCGGCGACTCCGGCCGATCCGTCGGCCGGCACTGCGGCAACGCCCGCAACCGCCGCGACTCCCGCTGACCCGGCGACTCCGGCCACGCCCCCGGCCCAGGCCACCGCAGGCGACGATTCCCCGGCCTCGGCCACGACGACCGACCAGCCGCAGAAGCCGGTAAAAAAAGCAAAGAAGAAACCGCACTAATCTCCTCGGGCGCGCTTCGGCGCGCCCGATTTTCCCGCCGTTCATGCAAGGCCGCGGCGGCCGCAGCCCCTGATTTAATGCAGCCAGCCGCGTTGGCTGGAATGGCGCGCGAACCAGAAGATGGTCCAGCTAATCGCCAGGATGACGATGGCGACGGCAATGTCGTTGGTCGTGATATTGTCGCGAACGGCGGGCACCAGAACGAACGGCAAGAAGGTCACCGCCGCGCCGGCCAGCGAAACCAACAACAGCGGCTGCGCGATCTTCCGGCGAAGAAGCAGCATCAGCGCTCCCGCCAGCCCGGTACAGACGGCGATCCCATAACCCACGACCATCCATAGCGGCCGCGCGACGAAGGCGGCGCGCTGATCGAGCGGCAGGGTCGTCGGATCGGTCCTCAGGTCGACGACGAACGCGGCGCAGGCAGCGATTGCGAACAGCAGGGCGGCGACCGCTCCGATCATATACCAACCGGCAAGCGGCTGCGGCGAAAAGCGTCGGTCGGTCATCGGCTCTCCCTCACTTGAGGAGAGCCTGCTCCACCCTCCGCCCGGGTGCAAGCGGCCGCTTCTTTGACTGGTCGGGATGGATCGGGATTTCGATCGTCGCGCTCAGCCCCGGCTTGCAATCGCCGAGCAAAAGCTCCCCGCCGTGGAGGTGGGCTATCGCTTCGGCAAGCGCGAGGCCAAGCCCCGCGCCTTCGAGCGAGCGGCTGGTGTCGAGCCTCCGGAACCGCCGCCGGGCTTCGTCGCGATTCTGCTCCGGGATGCCGGGCCCACGATCGGTGACGGTCAGCGCCAGCCTGTCTCCGCTGCGCGTGGCGCCGAGCCCGATCTCCTCTCCGGAAGCTCCATATTTGATCGCATTCTCGATAAGGTTGCTGAGCGCCTGCGCCAGAAGCTGCCGGTGGCCGTTCACCTTCAAGTCCCCGCGAGCCGGGCGGAGTGCGAGCTCGGCGCCGGCCTCGTCGGCAACGGGTTCGTACATTTCCGCAAGCTCGTCGACGAGGTCGCCGGCATCGAACCAGGCAAATTGCTTGCGGCTGGTCAGCGCTTCGGACCGGCCGATTTCCAGGATCGTGGTCAGGATCCGCATCAGAGAATCCGCCTGCTGGATGATGCCCGCAAGCAATTGTTCGCGCCGCTCTTCGGTCGGAGCGGTCAGCGCTGCATCGGCTGCCGCCCGGATACGGCCGACCGGCGACCTCAAGTCGTGCGCAAGAGCATCGGTGAGGATCGAAAGCTCGTCCATCAGAGTGTTGATGCGGTCGAGCATCGCATTGATTTGCCGCGCCAGCGCGTCGAACGGATCGCGGGTGCCGTGCACCGGCACGCGCTGCCGGAAATCCCCGCCTCCGATCCGGTCGGCGACCGTTGCGACGGCACGGACGCTGCGTCCGACATACCGGGCGACGATGATTCCGCAGGCGAGCCCGAGCAGGAGCGCAAGCGCAAGCCCGATCAGGAGCGAGCGCTGCAAGGTCTGCCGGAACGCCAACCCTTCGCCGGCGGTCCGGGCGCTGATCAGCCAATATCCGCCGCGCATCCGGTGCAGGTAGACCGCCGCCTCGCGCGTGACGTCTTCGTCCTGGAGCCGGACGAGGGCCGGCCGGTAGCCTTCCGAAAGGTCGGTCTGGACGCCCGCGAAGTCGCCGAATTCCGGGCGCCCGCGAGGATCGAGAACCCCGGCCTTCGCATGGGGATCGTCGGCATCGACCTCGTCCATCGCGCTTTGCAGCGCGTCCAGGCCACCTTCCTGGTAGATATCGGCGAGGAAGGCGTTCTGGTCGGTAACCTCGCGGCGCAACGTCGCGACGCTCTCGTCATAGGTCTGCCAGTGAATGAAGCCGATGACCGCCGCGTTGGACGCCAAAGCGAGGATTGCGGCGAGCAGCGCAATTCGGATGCTCGTCGGCATCAGCCGGCCGAACCTTCAGCCCTCGAGCCTGTAACCGGCTCCGCGGACGGTATGGAGAAGCGGGCGGTCAAATCCCTCCTCGAGCTTGCGCCGAAGGCGACTCACATGGACATCGATGACGTTCGTGCCCGGATCGAAGTGATAATCCCAGACCTTCTCCAAAAGCATTGTCCGGGTCACGATCTTCCCCTCGTTGCGCGCGAAATATTCGAGCAGCAGATATTCGCGCGGCTTGAGGTCGATCTTCTTCCCGTTGCGTCTCACGGTCCGCGACAGCGGGTCGATCTCCAGGTCCGCGACCGTGATCTTGGGGTCGGCGGTGGGCCGGGACTCGTTGCGGCGGAACAAGGCGTTGGCGCGAGCGGTCAGCTCCGCGAACGAAAAAGGTTTGACGAGATAATCGTCCGATCCGCACTCGAGCCCTTCGATCCTGTCGCCCACCGAGGCGAGCGCCGACAGGATGAGGACCGGCGTGGCAATTTCCGCGGCGCGAAGCGCCCGAAGCACGGCAAGCCCGTCCAGCAGCGGAAGCATTCGATCGAGGATGATGAGGTCGTAACTTCCGTCGCTCGCCCGGAACAGCCCTTCGCGGCCGTCCGTGACGTGTTCGACGCTATGCCCGTCCTCGCCGAGTCCGCGCATCAAATAGGCTGCGGTCTCTCGATCGTCTTCGACAAGGAGAATTTTGCGGCCCATTGTTCCCCGCTGTCTCTTTGCGGCGCGCGAATTGCAACCGCGTTGATGAACGGGCGGTGTCCGCCCGGCGTACAGGGGGGACAGACGCCGGGCGGACGGCCGCTCTGACTAGCCGTTCTTGGCCGCAGGCTTCGCGGCGGCCTTGTGGTGCGTCGTGGCCTTGTGATGCTTGCTCGCCATGTGCGACGGAGCACAGCGCCGATACTTGCCGTATTTGTGCTTCGCGGCGTGATGGCGGACTTCCTTGGCCTCGGTCTTCGTCGATTCGCCTTCGGCTTTCGCCTGCTTGGCGACCGCAGTCGTCTTGGCCGGAGCCGTCTTGGCCGGAGCCGCGCTCGCGGCGTAGATCGGAGTCGCTACGAGCGAGATCGCAGCCAGTGTTGCAAATGCCGTTTTCATACTGTCTCTCCTCCATGCGCTGAGATGCGCTGCCCGGTTTTTAACGGAGCAAAGCTCTCAACGCCGTGGATTGCCGATTAAAAGTCTTTCATCCGCGGACGGTTAGTCACCGCCGCGCAGAGGGTGGAAATCGTCCGGCAAACAGGAGGGTAAGACGCCGGACGAACCACGGCGAAGCGCCTACTTCGACTTGGTGTTGCCGGCCTTGGCGTTCGTCTTCGCCTTGGTCTTCGTGTTCGTAGCGACCTTCTTGTCGTTGGTCTGCTTCGTCGGCTTGGTCTGGGTCTGCGCAGCCGCCGGCTTCGTCTTCGCCGGAGTTGCAGCCAGCGCCGGGGTCGCCATCAGCCCCAGCACCGCCATCGATGCGAGAATGCGTTTCATTCCAGATCTCCTAACCGGCAGAATCGCCGATGACCTGCAATTAGCGCCTCGTCTCTCGCCGCCCGGTGACGGAGGAATTAAATGCGGTTCACAATTCCGGATGTGCTGCCGAGACCCTCAAGGCACAGGATCTTGCGGTTTTCGCCGGCGATTCGTCCGTAGGCCTCGCCAACTTCGATCGAGCGCACGGCCGCGTCCGGAACCGCAGAGCGCGCCTGCTCCTCCAGGAACCGGGGCGGGTAGGCCCAGCTCACGGGCTTGATGCGGCGCACCCGGCTGTCGGAGACGAACAGCACGTAAGCGCGCGTCGAGGGCGCCATCATCGCCGCGATCCGCCCGAAGAAGGCCGGCAACTCGTCCGGCGGAACGTGCTGAAGCACCGCGTTGGCGAAGATGAAATCGGGCTCCCACCTCCGGATTTCGGCGAGCAATTCTTCGCCGATCACTCCCAACCTGGGCCGCTTGCCCGCGACCAGTTCGGGCGGAAGCAGCCGGAGCCCGGCCTCAAAGAAGCTGTCGGTCAGGTCCACCCCCCAGTAACTGGACGGAGCGAGATAGCGGATCGCGTGCTGGCCGAGGCGAAGGCTCCCGCAGCCGAAATCCACGCAGCGCATGTCTGGCTGGAGCCCGAGGCTGATAATCTGGCCCCAGTTCACCAGCCCCCGTGCGGCGAAGGACGCGGAATCCCAATCGATCTGCGACGAGCCCTGGTTGGCCCATCCGCGCGCGCCGAGCGTCGAATGATGATGCCCCTTGCGAAGCTTGCGCTCGGCATCGGCCACATAGAAATCGCCAAAGGAGCCCTGCGGATTCCGCTTCTTCCAACGCCGGAAGCGCTGGTCGAAAAACCAGATCGGCACCGCACGGACACCGGGCAGGCTCACGCAATCCAGGATCATTCGGGGAATTGCCATCCGAGCTCCAGCGCCCCCTACCGGGCCGGACCCTACAACATCGCCGCCGACACGCATATGAATTCAGGCTAATTCAGATCAGCCCTCGATGATGACCTCGGTCCCCACCTTGGTCAGCCCGAACAATTTCTCGGCAAATGCCTTGGGAAGCCTGACGCAGCCGTGACTCGCGGGATAGCCGGGGTTAGGGCCGGCGTGGAACGCGATCCCCTTTTCGTCGTACATTTGCATGTAGGGCATCGGCGCATTGTCGTATTTGCGCGAATAGCCGAGCTTCTTCTTCATGAAGACTTTCCAGAAGCCCAGCGGCGTCTCCTTGCCTTTCTTGCCGCTGGAGATGGTCGAGATTCCGACCAGCTTGTCGCCCTGGTAGACATAGAAGCGCTGGGTCAGCGTATCGATGATGACCTTGGCGTCGCCGCTCGACGGCATGTCGGCGACCCACTTGTACTCGCCGGGCTTCAGGTGGAGCGGGCCGAAGGCGGCGACCGCATCCTGATGCGCCTGCGGGGCATTGCCCTGGGTCCAGCGATAGGGAAGCTCCTGCGGCACCGCGGCGGGCGGAGCGACGGCGACGCGCCGCGGAGGAGCGGTCGAGCAGCTTGCGAGCAACGCTGCGGCGGCGGCTGCAACACTCCATTTGGCGAGAGTCTTCATCGGACAGCGGAACAGCCGAAGCCGCACCTTTCGTCAATAGATCGGTAAACGCAAATTTAGCGGTTAACCGCCATTTTCTTTAGAACTGCGGAGGTCCCTGGCGAAGCGCGCACCGGTCCGCTCGTAGCCAATGCGTTCCCAGAATCGATGCGCGCCAGTCCTCCTCAAATTGCTCGTGAGTTCGATCAGGTGCTATCGTTCGAAAGTCGCGCCGTCGTCCGCCACCGGGCCGCTGTATCCGCGTCCATCTTCGGAGCCGGAGCTACGCCGATGGTCAGCAGCGCCGCAGGCGCGACATGAGGCTTCACAGGGATATCCGCTTCAATCGATTCACCGTCCGACCGTGTAGAACATGACCCACGGAAACACGACGAGCTCGGCGATCGCGAAGATTGCGAGCGCGCCGTGATAGCGCGCGTTGCGGGTGAGCATGGCGATGAGAAACAGCACCGAGAAACTCCCGATCACGATCGGATAGGCGGGGCCGAGCGAGCGGAAATGTGCCGTCCCCTTGAGCAAGGTGTCGGCGACGTCGACCGCCTGCCCCGCCAGGAGAAGGCCGAAAAACCAGCCCCTCCGCGAATAGAAATAATCCTTGAATCCGTCATAGCCGGCGAGATCGCGCGGGAAGAGCAAAGCGCACGACAGGTAAATCAGCACCGCATAGCCGAGGACGTACAAGTAGAGAGCGAACGTCCATTCGGCGGTCGTCGACAGGTCGAACTCGAACCACCACCAGAAGATCGCCCGAAGGAAGATGGCGGCGACCCACAAAAGGTGCACCCAGTAAATCTTCTCGCGCCCCGGATGCTGGACAATGCCGCCGACGCCCTGGAGCAGATGCGCGATGCCGAGCCCGATGATCACCGAGGCCAGCACCATTACATAGTTGAACATCTCCATGAGCCGCCTCCCCCGAAGCGCACGCTAGATGATGCGGCCGGTGACCTTCAATGGTCAGTCCCCCGGACTGACCAGCCGGCTCACTCCCACTCGATCGTTCCGGGCGGCTTCGACGTGAAATCGTAGACGACCCGGTTAATGCCTTCGACCTCGTTGACGATGCGCGTGGCGACGCGGCTCAGGAACTCCGCGTCGAACGGATAGATGTCGGCGGTCATCCCGTCGACGCTGGTCACGGCCCGCAACGCGCAGACGCTGTCATAGGTGCGGTAATCGCCCATCACGCCGACCGTGCGGACTGGAAGCAGGACCGCGAACGCCTGCCAGATTGCATTGTAGAGCCCGGCGTTGCGGATTTCCTCGAGATAGACGGCATCCGCTTTCCTCAGGATATCGCATTTCTCCCTGGTCACCTCGCCCGGGATGCGTATGGCCAGCCCGGGTCCGGGGAACGGATGCCGGTCGACGAACACGTCGGGAAGTCCCAGCTCCCGGCCGAGCGCCCGAACCTCGTCCTTGAACAACTCCCGAAGCGGCTCGACCAGCTTCATGTTCATCCGCTCGGGCAGGCCGCCGACATTGTGGTGGCTCTTGATCGTCACCGATGGTCCGCCGGTGAAGCTGACGCTCTCGATCACGTCGGGATAGAGCGTTCCCTGCGCCAGGAAGTCGGCCCCGCCGATCCGCTTCGCCTCGACTTCGAAGACGTTGATGAACTCGGCGCCGATGAACTTGCGCTTCTTCTCGGGATCGGTGACGCCCGCCAGCCCGCCGAGGAAATCCTTGCTCGCGTCGACATGGACGAGCGGGATGTTGTAGCTTCCCCGAAACAGCGAAACGACCTGTTCCGCCTCGCCCTGCCGCATCAATCCGTGGTCGACGAACACGCAGGTCAGCTGGTCGCCAATCGCCTCGTGGATCAGCACCGCGGCGACCGCG